>OLPR01003606.1_pt1 | contig 10167 bp, 11 predicted proteins | sample 1672761 | NCBI WGS metagenome assembly OLPR01 (sample SAMEA3136721, study PRJEB25190) | human gut metagenome | biome: human gut; feature: human-associated habitat; material: faeces | place: Austria | collected 2013
CGGATGAGCACGTCCTGGGGCATTTCGTCCAGCGCGTGGCCGATGTGCAACTGGCCGGTGATGTTCGGCGGGGGCATGACGATGGTGAAGGGTTTCTTCGCCGGGTCGATGACGGGCTTGAAGGCCCCGGAGGATTCCCATTTCTCATAGATGCGGTCTTCGATCTGAGAAGGGGAATACACTTTTTCCATGTTGAATTCCTGGTTCTCCATGCTGTACCTCCTAATAGATTGCGATGATAAAGCCTATGATGGCAAGAACAAGGCCGGAAATCTGGAACGCCGCCCGGGCGACGGGCTGTTTTTCCTCAGGGAAGCGGCGGGAAACGGCCTTCGACCCAAAGGACAGCGCCGCGCCCACCAGCAGAACCCCAAGGCCCGCCGGGCGCACCCGGGAAAGGGCGGGCGAGGAGGAGAAAAGGGACGAAATCCACGCGGCCATGGGGGAAAATCACCTCCTGAGAAAAATAAAAAACGCGGCATTCCCACACAAAGGGCGGGAAAACCGCGGTACCACCTTATTCACTCCCGAAAAAAGGAGCCTTTCTGCGCGATAAGGGGCGCAACGCCGGCGAACTACTCCGTTCCTTCGCCCGTCTCAGAAGCGACCTTCTCCGCCCTTCCAATACGGACGACCTTTCAGCCGGCGAGCCGTCCTCTCTGAGAAGGAATGACAGATACTCCTCTTCCTCATTGACTGAAATTCATTATATCAGCTTTTCCCGGAGAAATCAACCGGGAATTGCGTTAATTCCGGAAGGGAAATCCGCCGAAATCTCCGTCAGAACACGTTTCTGGGGTCATTGCTTTTGCGGCGCTTGCCGTCGTCTTCCAGAAATTCGATTTCCAGCCGGTCGAAGGGCACTTCCTCCACGAAATTATCCGGGCCGAAGGAGGTCAGGCGGAACTGTTCGAATTCCCGCTGCTGCTTGCCCAGCCAGATGGGATTGGGAACGTCGAATTCCTTGCACAATTCCTGCAGGGCTTCCGGCGCCTGAGAAAAGACGCAGGGGCAGGTGGCCTGACGATGAATTTTGTGCTTTACGATGATCTTTGCCCAGAGACGCGCCATGGACTTCACCTCATTTTAATTCTTGCAAGCAGTATAACACGGGATTGTTATAAATGGTGGGCCGGATGACGGGATAAATCCCCGGCGGAAGGGAAAAACTTTGGCTATATGGCACGAAGGGGGCGGAAAAATATGACGGAGGAAATGGCCCGGCTCCGGCGGGAGGCGGTTTCGGGAAAGATGGAAAAGGATCGCGCCGCGCTGGAAACGCTGTTTCACTTTCCGGAAAATCAGGATATACAATTGCGGGAGATCCAGTGCCAGGGAAGCCGGGTCTGCGCGGTGTTTATGGACGGCATGGTGCGCTCTTCCCAGGTGGACGACTTTATCGTGCGGGCCGTGCAGCGCGCCGGGGCGCCCATGCCGGAGGAAGGCCGCGGGAAATACCTGATTACCCAGGTGCTGAACGTGGCCCAGGCCCAGGCGGAGGCGGAATTGGGCAAGATCTGCGACGGGGTGCTGGGGGGCATGACGGCGGTGTTGGCGGAGGGCGCGGACACGGCGGTTTTGTTGGACACCCGGGGATTTGAAAAGCGCGGGGTGGAAAAGGCGGGGAACGAAAGCGTGGTGCTGGGGGCGCAGGAGGGCTTTACCGAGAGCATTCGCACGAATCTGACCCTTTTGCGCAGGTATTATCAGAGCGCGGATCTGGTGACGGAGATGCTTTCGGTGGGAACGGAAGCGCCCCTGAAGGTGGCGGTGGTTTCCGTGGAGGGGATCACCAACCCCCGGGCGCTGGAGATTCTGCGAAAGCGGCTGAAGAAAATTCGCTGCGGGGCAGTGCACGGCATTGGCCAATTGCAGCAGCTGATCGAGGATTCTCCCTGGGCGCTGGTGCCGCAGATGCTGATGACCGAGCGGCCGGACCGGGCGGCGGCGGCCCTGAGCGACGGGCAGTTTGTGGTGGTGGCGGACTGTTCCCCCTACGCGCTGATTGCGCCGTGCAGCTTTTTCAGCCTTTTGCAGGCCTCGGACGACGCGTTTTCCCGGTGGCAATACGGCAGCTACATGCGGGTGGTGCGGTTTCTGGGGATGCTGATTTCCCTGCTGCTGCCGGGGCTATATCTGGCGCTGACGGAATATCACACGTTTCTGATTCCGGTATCGCTATTGACCACCATTGCGGAGACGCGGGCCAACGTGCCGCTTCCGGTGTATTTCGAAATGCTGCTGATGGAGTTATCGTTTTTTATGATTAACGAGGCGAATCTGCGCATTCCGGGGCAGATCGGCACCTCCATCGGCATCATCGGCGCACTGGTGCTGGGGCAGACGGCGGCGGAGGCTTCCATCATCAGCCCGATACTGATTATCATTATCGCCATCAGCGGGCTGGGGTGTTACTGCATGCCCAGCTACAGCTTTACCATTACGCTGATTCTTTATCGGCTGGGCATTGAGGCGCTGTGTCTGGCCCTGGGGCTATATGGGCTGTGTCTGGCCGTGGCGCTGATCGTCTGTCAGGTCTGTTCCCTGCAATCCTTCGGGTGGGATTTCATGACGCCGCTGGCTCCGCATCGGCCCCACAATCCCGACCTGATTGTGCGGCTGCCGGCCTTTTTGCAGCGGAAGCGAGTCTACGCCAGGCGGGAGGAAAAGACATGATTCTTTCCATTCGCGGCTGCGAGGCGCGGCCCCTTTCTACCGCCATGGTGGCCGCCCGGGCCTTTATCGGGGTTTCGGTGGTGACGCTGGAATATTTCAACACCGGGTGGATTTGCATTCTGGGCGGGTTTGTGCTGGCGCTTCCTCTGGCGCTGGTGATCGACGTGCCGGGCAAGGGGCGGTTCGTGGCGGGAACGCGGTGCAGGAAGCTGGCGTGGGCGCTGGTTTTTGCGCTGACGATTTACGAATGCGCGGCGCTGACGCGGCTGATACTGAAATCCACGCTATATTGCGGGCTGGATCAATTGCAGCCTCTGGGTACGACGCTGGTGACATTGGCCTTCTGCGGGCTGATGGCGGTGAAAAACGGCCGGGGGCTGGGCAACGGGGCGCGGATCTGGGGCATTGTGTTTCTGGTGCTGTTTTCATTGGTGGTGCTCTCTCAGGTGGAAAATTTTCAATTTTACTGGCTGTTTCCCATCCTGGGGCCGGGGGTGCGGCCGCTGGCGCGAGGGTGTCTTGAGACGGCGGGAGTGCTGGCGGGGGCCATGACGCCGCTGCTTTTTCGGGAGGACGAAACCGGGGGAAAGCATTGTGCCCTGCGGAGCCTGAGCGCGGGCTGCGCCGTGGCCACGGCGCTGATGTCGCCTTCCCTGGCCATGGGATCGGCAAGCCAGCTCAGCGTGCTGGACGCGCTGTTGGCCAACGGCCGGGCTTCTCTGGCGCTGATGCTGCCCATGGTGGTTTTATGGTTCACGGGGGTATTTACCACGCTGACCGGGTACGGATTTACCGGGGCGGCGGCGCTGCAGGGCATGACAGGGCTGGACGGGCGCGTCTGCGTATGGGGCGCAATGGGGCTGATACTGATATTGACGCTGACGGGAATTTCCGGCCGGAAATGGTTTCACACGGCCGAAATGGGGGAATATCTGCTGGCAATCTGCGCGATGGCGCTTTTACGGATTGGGAAAAGGAGGGCGAACCCATGAAGCGGGCGGCGGCGCTGGCAATGGCGCTGGTTTTTACGGCGGCGGCGCTGACGGGCTGTTCGGAAGTCGGCTATCTGGAGCACCAGGCCTACGCCATTATCATCGGCATCGACCGGGAGGCGGAGGAAACGGTGCTGACGGTGAAATTTCCCCAGATGACCGGCGCGTCCGGGGAGAAATCCGGATCGGACAGCTACGTCACCACCGAAAGCCGGGGGATCAATTTCCGGCAGGCCATGGAGACGCTGAAGCTGGGGATTCCAAGGAAGCTGAATCTTTCGGCGACAGTGCTGATCGTGGTTTCCCGGAAGATCGCCGAAAGCGGAGAGATTCGGGAAATTACCCAATTTCTGATTTCGGACCATCGGCTGTACAGCGCGGCGTATTTCGCCGTGTGTCAGGGGGACGCCCGCTCCTTTGTGGAGGCGCAGGAGCCTTCCACCGGAACGCGGCTTTCCGAAGGACTGAAGGCCATGGTGAAAAACGGCGAAAATCAGGGGATCATTCCCCAGAGCCGGCTGGCGGACGTATATTATTTGATGAATTCCGTTTATTCGGACCCGCTGGTGATGCTATGCGCCCTGAAGGACGAGGAGGGAACCGTGCGGGAGCCGGGGGACAATCTGCCCAGGGACGTGCCGGTTTCCTACACGGGAGACAATCAATACACCGGAGCGTGCGCGTTAAAGGACGGCAAGGCGGCGATATACCTTACGGGGCTGGAGACCATTTACGCCAATTTATTACTGGGGAACGCGTCGGAATTCACCTGCGCCATGGGGGAACGGGCGGCTTACGTGACCCTGCGGCGGAAGCCGAAAATTCGCGTGCGCCGGGAAAAAGACGGGGCGAAGGTGGAAATCGAGATGCGGTTTACCGGATACGACGTGGCGGGGGAGCTTTCCGCCTATGAGCTGGCGGAGCATCTGCGGGGCAGGATGCTGGAACTGATCGGGCGCTGTCAGGCGGCGGGGGTGGAGCCGTTGGGATTTGCAGATCAGGCAGCCAAGGGAAGCGCCACCGTGGAGGATTGGAAAAAATTTAACTGGGCGGAGCAGTTTCCCCGGGCGGAGATCGATTTGCAGGTCACGGTGACCAAGACGGCTTTCTGAGGAAATGCCCGGGGCGGGCTTGACAGCGAGGGCCCGGGCGTGCATAATGAGAAAAGAAAATGCAATTTATTACGAAAGAACGGATGCGGATGTATTCCATTATTGCAAATCCCCTCTCCGGGGGTGGGCTGGCAATAATGGAATAGCTTTTGCGGGAAAAAGGCATCGCGTACCGCATGGATATTACCCGGAAGGCGGGAGAAGCCCGGGCGCTGGCCCGGAAAGCCGCGGAGGACGGACTGGAGGGGGTCATCGCCATGGGCGGCGACGGCACCTTTTACGAAGTGGCCAACGGACTGGGGGAAAGCGGGCTGGAGCTGATTTTCGCGCCCTGCGGCACGGGCAACGACTTCATGCGGATGTTCCATCTGCCGGCGGATACGGTAGAGGCCGTGAAAAAACAGATGGAGAGCCCGGTGCGGATGCTGGATTTATGCAAATGCAACGATGGATATTACCTGAACATCGCCGGAACGGGTTTCGACGTGGAGGTACTGATTCAGGCGGAACGGTTCAAGGCCAAATATTCCGGGCTGGGGGCCTATCTGCGGGGGGCTTATTACGCCATACGCCATTTAAAGCCCCTGAAGGTCCGGGTGACCATTGACGGCGGCGTGGAGCAGGAGCGGGAATGCACCATCCTGTCCGTGGGAAACGGCCGGTATCTGGGGGGTGGCATGAAGGCCGTGCCCGGAGCGGTGGTGGACGACGGACTGCTGGACGTGGTGATGTGCCGACCGGTGAGCAAAATTTCGCTGATCTGGCTATTGCTGCTGTTTGTGCGGGGGCGGCACGTGAAGTATCCCTCCCTGACCCAGACCCTGCGATGCCGGAAGATTCGGGTGGTGAGCCCGGGGATGACCATCGAGGCGGACGGGGAGATGTTCCCCTGCGACGAGGCGGTGTTCGAAGTTCTGCCGGGAGGGCTGCGCACCCGGCTGCCGAAATAAGCATCAGACGGAAACAGAGGGCCTCTCCCGGCGAAAGGGCTGGGAGAGGCGAAAATTTTTATTTGCCGAAAAGCTGCACCCAATAGAGCACGCCGTTCAGCCGATAGGCGCACACGCCGATGGAGCCGAAGGAGGAACGAAGGATGTTCTCCCGGTGGCCCTGGCTGGAAAGCCACGCGGCCATGACCTTATCGGGGGTGGACTGGCCCTTGGCGATATTTTCGCCATAAGCCTTCTGCGAAACGGTGGACCAGGAGGAGCCGTCCGGGCGGGTATGGCTGAAGGTCTGGGTGATTTCCCGGGCCCGGAGGCAGGCGGCGGAGGTGAGATCCGCATCTACCTGCAGGGCGGAAAGGCCGTACCTGGCCCGCTCGGCGTTGACCTGGGCTACCACCTGGGCGGCGTAATCTCCGTCAGATTCCCCGGCGGGCTTCGCGGTGGCGGCCGGCGCGGGGGTTGCCGTGGGGGCTGTCGTGGGCGCTGCTGTGGGTTTCACGGCAGGCTCCGCGGTGGGTTCCGCAGTGGGAGCCGACGTGGGTTCGACCGTGGGTTCGGCGGTGGGTTCAATCGTGGGTTCCGCCGAGGGAGCGCACGTTTCGGGAGTGCATCTGGGGGCGCAGTTTCCGCCGAACCAGAACTGATAATGCACGCCCTCCAGGAGATTTTTCGCTTCGCCGCACTGGGCCGAGGCACCCATGGCAAAAAGGGCCATGACAGCAATTACCGCATATATCATAATCTTCTTGATTCTCATAATTTCACCTGCTTTGATAAAAATTAGAAACATGTTTCGATTGCATTTTAATGGAATGTCATACATATGTCAATATTATTTGCGGAATTACCAGATATTCCCTGCGGGAATATGGAACTTTTTCGTGCGCACAATAAACACAGGAGTGTGATGAAAAGATGCGGAAATTCCTGAGATTTACGGCGGTGTGTCTGGCGATGGTACTGGCCCTTGGCGGTTGCATGCGGGCGGAGGACGCGGCGGAAAAAAGCGCCGAGGCCACCGGCGAAGTAGCGGTTCCAGAGGAGGTGGATCAGCAGGACGGGCTGCCCATGCTGCGGGTTTATTTGATGGAAGAAGAGAAAGTGGAGCGCATGGACATTGAGACCTATCTCATGGGCGTGGTGGCCGGAGAAATGAAAAACGACTGGCCGCTGGAGGCCCTGAAGGCTCAGGCCATACTGGCCCGCACCTTTACGCTGAAATTTCTGGAGACGAAAAAATCCGGGTACGAAGGGGCGGACATTTCTACGGACGTAACCGAGGCCCAGGCCTACAATGCCCAGATGATCAACGAAAACGTCCGCCGGGCGGTGGATGAGACCCGGGGCGTGGTGATGGCCTACGGCGACACGCTGCCTCAGGCCTGGTTCCACGCCCATTCCGGGGGAAAAACGGAGGTGCCCACGGTGGCGCTGGAATACAAGGAGGATCCAGAATATCTGAAGAGCGTTGCTTCCCAGGAATCCGACAAGGCGCCGGAATCCGCGGCCCACTGGACGGCGGAATTCACGGCGGAGGAAGTGGGCCGGGCCTGCGCCGCCTGCGGCGTGGAGACGGGAGACTGCCGGGAGATCGAAATCGGCGAAAAGGGGGAATCCGGCCGGGCGAAGAACCTGATTATCAACGGCAAAAGCGTTTCCGCGCCGTCTTTTCGGATACAGATTGGCCCGGAGAAGCTGCGCAGCACGCTGATCGAGGAGGTTCGGGTGGAAAACGGGAAGGTGATTTTTACCGGACGGGGATTTGGACACGGCGTGGGGCTTTCCCAATGGGGCGCGTATCAATTGGCGGAAAGCGGGGCTACGGCCCAGAGCATTATTTCCAAGTATTACCAGGGGATCAAGTTTGTGGGCTTGTGGGAATAAGCGCGTTTATGCTATAATTGGGGAAAAGGCACCCGAAATCACGGAGGATTTTGAATGAAACCAAGGCTTCTTGCGGCGATTTTGCTGGCGGGGCTGCTGCTGACGGGCTGCTCCATTCAGGTGCAGCCCGTAGAAAATCCCCGGCAGATTTACGCCGGATTTTATCCCGTATACGCCCTGACCGCGCCTTTACTGGAAAATGCGGAGAAATTGCAATTGAAATGCCTGACCCAGCCCCAGGACGGATGTTTGCGGGATTACGCCCTTTCGGACTGGGATTTATCGGTGGTGGCCTACGACGCGGACGCGGTAGTGCTGGCGGGGCGCGGGCTGGAGAGCTTCGAAAGCAGCCTGTACGCCCTGGGCGAGGACGGCCCGGCGGTGATTACCGCCATGACCGGGGCGGTGCTTTACAACCAGGGAAAGACCGGCGGCGAGGAAACCAGCCATTTTGAAACGGAGAATCCCTATTACTACCTGTCCATTCCCGGGGCGATTGGCATGACGGAGCAGATTTGTCAGGGACTGGCGGAACTGTATCCGGATCAGGGGGAAATCATTACCGAAAACGGGGAAGCGGCCCGGGCGAAGCTGGAGAATCTGCGGGCGGAATGCCTGGAAATTGCAGGCGGATGCGCGGGGAAAAAAGTGGCGATATTAAACGAAGCGGCCATTTATCCGGCGCTGGATTACGGGCTGCAGGCGGTTTATCAATTCGACCGGGAAAGCACCACCACCGTTTACGGGGAAAGTATGGAAAAACTGGTGGAGGAAATTCGAAGCAGCGGCGCTCAGGCGGTGTTGATAGAAGACAGCGCACCCACGGAGCTGACCGAGGCGCTGGAGGAAGCGGGATTTCCTGTGGTAAAATTAAATCTGATGACCGCCTACGCCCAGGACGCAGGGGCGGAGGGCTATTATGAAGCCCAGAGGAGCAACGCCCGGGCCATTGCAGGGGCGCTGGGCGGGGAGGAAAGCAATTGAACGAGAAAAAGCATGTGATTATCTACACCGACGGGGCCTGTTCCGGAAATCCGGGGCCCGGCGGTTGGGGCGCGATTCTGCAATATGGGGAGCACCGGCTGGAGATGTCCGGATTCGAGGGGCACACCACCAACAACCGCATGGAGCTGACGGGGCCCATCTGCGCCCTGAAAAAGCTGAACACCCCCTGCCGGGTGGAGCTTTATTCCGACAGCGCGTATCTGATCAACGCGTTCAACAAGGGATGGCTGACTTCCTGGCAGAAACACAACTGGCTGAAAAGCGACAAAAAAAGCGTGGAGAATCAGGAGCTATGGAAGGAGCTGCTGGCCCTGTGCGCCGTACATAGCGTTACGTGGATCAAGGTGCGGGGACATGCGGACAACCCCATGAACAACCGATGTGACGAGCTGGCCCGGGGGGCTATCAAGGCCGGACGGGGAAAATAAGGCCGGGCGACCTTTCGGAGGCCCGGCAGAGAGGTGTTAATTCAATTCGATTCGCCGGGGAACGCGGCGCACGTCCTCCCGTTTGGGCAGGGTCAGCAGCACCATGCCGTCCCGGTAATCGGCGGTGACGCGGTCTTCTTCTACATTTTCCAGGGTGAAGGATCGGCTGATTCGGCCGCAGCGGCGCTCGTTCATGAGATAATCCTGCTTTTCGCCGGCAGATTCCCGGTTCCACTGGGCGGAAATGGTGAGCAGGCCGTCGTCGACATCGATTTTGATGTCCTTGCGATCCAGCCCGGGAAGCTCCGCTTCCATCAGGTAATGATCGCCTTCGTCCCGCACGTCCACCCGAAAGGGCGCGGCGGAATCTCCGTTCCAGAACCAGGGACGGAAAAAGTCTTCGTCAAAAACGGACAGGCCGGAGGCACCGTGGGGCCGCCGGGCAATGGGATGATTCATGCTGATCTCCTCCGATATGATTTGATTGCGGCTGGGCCGCTTTGTTAATTTGCGCAGAGAAACGGGCAAAAATGCACAGACGGGAGCGTGTAAAAATTGACTTTGAGGCTATATTATGAGAATCCTTATCTGAAGGAATTTGAAGGGAAAGTGTTGGAATGCAGGCGGGCGGGTGCGGAATGGGAGGTTCGGCTGGACCGGTCCGCCTTTTATCCCACTTCCGGCGGCCAGCCCTTTGACACGGGCGTGCTGGGTGAAAGCCGGGTGCTGGACGTATTCGTGGACAAAAGCGGCGAGGTATGGCACCGGGTGGACGCGGAGTTATCCGAAGGAGAAACGGTAACGGGGAAAATCGACTGGGAGCGGCGGTTTGACCACATGCAGCAGCACGCCGGAGAGCACATGCTGGCCAACGCGGCCTGGCGGCTGCTGGGGGGACACACCATCGGGCTTCATCTGGGCAAGGAAGAGGTTTCCATCGACATGGACTTGCCCGAGGGACGCACGCACATTACGCCGGAGGAGCTTCACGCCCTGGAGGACGACGTGAACCAGCGCATCCAGAGGGACGTGCCCATTCGGCAATGGTTCCCCACGGAAGAGGAGCTTAAGGCATTGCCCCTGCGGAAGGCCCCCACGGTGACGGAACATGTGCGGGTGGTGC
>OLPR01003613.1_pt1 | contig 10156 bp, 11 predicted proteins | sample 1672761 | NCBI WGS metagenome assembly OLPR01 (sample SAMEA3136721, study PRJEB25190) | human gut metagenome | biome: human gut; feature: human-associated habitat; material: faeces | place: Austria | collected 2013
GATGTTCGCGCCGCCACGCCCTCCATGGCCGCGGAAATGGCGGTGCCCGTGCGCGCGGAACTGGAAAACGCCCGTCAGGCGCTGAGCCGGCGGCTGCTGCGTTCCCTGGAATCCGGCCAGCGGCTGCGTAGACTGCGGCTGGAAAAGTGTATGGCCTCCGCCGCGCTGTCAGACCCCGCCCGGCTCACCGCCGGCCCCCGGGAAAAGACGGCGCTTTCGGAAAAACGTCTGCGGGAAGCCATGGCCAAACGACTTTCCACAGAAAGCGCGCGTCTTTCGGAATTGAATCGCACCCTGCGGGCGGTGAGCCCCCAGGCGGTGCTGGACCGGGGCTATGCCGCGGTGAAAAAGGGCGGATGCTACGTCTCCCGGGCGGAACAGCTCCGTAGCCGGGATCAGATCGAGCTCATACTTTCGGACGGTGTCCGACGGGCGCAGGTGCTGGAGGAGGAAGAACATGGCGGCAAAAATGACCTATGAAGCGGGCATGCAGGAACTGGAAGAGCTGGTTTCTCGTCTGGAATCCGGAGACATGCCTTTGGAAGAGAGCTTCAAGGCCTTTGAAAAGGGCATGAAGCTTTCGGAGAAATTAAAAAAAATGCTGGATGATACGGATGCGCGGGTGCTGGAACTGACTGAAAACGGCCAGCGCCCTCTGGATCCGGAGGAGGATGTATGAAAAACCTGAAGGAATACGCGTCGCTGGTAAACGCCCGTCTGGAGGAACTACTGCCCAAGCTGCCGGAGGGCTCCTGCGAAAAGGGCGAGGGCATGCCCTGGCTGCTGGCCGATGCCATGCGCTACAGCCTGCTGGCGGGGGGCAAGCGGCTTCGCCCCTGCATGCTGCTGGCGGCGGTGGATATGCTGGGGGGCGATATCAACGAAGCGCTGGATATCGCCTGCTGCGTGGAAATGATTCACACCTATTCCCTGATTCACGACGATCTGCCCGGCATGGATAACGACACCATGCGCCGGGGCCGCCCCACCAACCATGTGGTTTTCGGGGAAGGTCAGGCCATTCTGGCGGGCGACGGCTTGCTGAACTTCGCCTTTGAACGGATGCTGGGCTGCGCCCTGCGCCACCCCGGCCGGGAAGCCGCTTTTCTGAAGGCCATTTATGAAATCGCCTCCGGTTCCGGCGTTACCGGCATGATCGCCGGCCAGGTGATGGATCTGTATTGCGAAAATAACCGGGTGGGCGGCGCGGATGAGCTGGAGTACATTCAGCTGGGCAAAACCGCATGCATGTTCATCCATCCCCTCCGGGCGGCGGGTTATCTGGCCGGCGCGTCTCAGGAGGAAATCGACGCCCTGGGCCGCTACGGCGAAGCGTTCGGCATCCTGTTTCAGGCCACGGATGATCTGCTGGATGTGGAAGGGGATGCGGCTCAGGTGGGCAAGACCCTGGGCAAGGATGCGGAAAGCGGCAAATTGACCTGCATCAGCGTCTACGGCGTGGAAGGCACCCGGAAGCTGGTGTCGGAAAAAGACCGCCAGGCGGTACAGGCCCTTTCCATCTTTGGGGAAAAGGCGAAATTCTTTGTGGAGCTGGTCGACAGCATGGTCGGCCGGAAGATGTAATTACCTGCGATGTTGAACGAAATTCATTCCCCGGCGGACCTGAAAAAGCTGGATTACGATCAGCTGGATCAGCTGGCCTATGAGCTGCGCCGGGAAATTCTGCAAACCGTATCCCGCACCGGCGGCCACCTTTCCTCCAATCTGGGGGCGGTGGAACTGACGCTGGCGCTGGATTACGTGCTGGAGGAAAACGACCGCATCTTTTTCGACGTAGGCCACCAGACCTACGCCCAGAAGCTGCTCACCGGCCGGCAGGAGCTGTTCCGCCGCCTTCGGCAGAAGGACGGCTGTTGCGGCTTTCCTTCCGTTCAGGAAGACCCCCGGGATTCCTTTTCCGCCGGGCACGCCTCCACCGCCGTTTCCGCGGCGCTGGGGGTCTGCCGGGCCCGGGACATCCGGGGCACGGGAGAAACCGTGGTGGCGGTGGTGGGGGACGGCGCCCTCACCGGCGGCATGTGCTACGAAGCCCTGAACGACGCCGGGCAAAGTGGAACGGATCTCATCGTCGTCGTCAACGATAATGATATGTCCATTTCGAAAAACGTGGGCGCCCTTTCCCGGCACCTGACCGCCATCCGCCAGACCCGGTTCTATCGCTCCTTTAAGACCAATACCCGCAGCGTCCTCAGCCGTGTGCCGCTGGTGGGCCCCGTGCTGTTCCGTATGATCGAAAAATTGCGGGATATGCTCAAGGGCCTGGTGATCGGCGATAATATCTTCGATGCGCTGGGCTTCCGCTACACCGGCCCCGTGGACGGCCACGATATTCCCCGGCTGGTACGCGCCATTCGGCTGGCCCGACAGGCCGGCGGCCCGGTGGTGATTCACGTGGTCACCCAGAAGGGCAAGGGTTTTGCCCCGGCGGAAAAGGAGCCGGATCGGTTCCACGGCCCGTCGCCCTTTGACGTGGCCACCGGACGCTTTCATTCCCTCAAGGGCGAGACCCTGGGTATGGAGGCGGGCCGCCTGCTTTCTGAAATGGCGGAAAAGGACGGGCGCATCTGCGCCGTGTGCGCCGCCATGCCCACCGGCACCGGTTTTGCCACCTTCGCCCGGCGCTGGCCTCAGCGTTTTTTCGACGTGGGCATTGCCGAGGAACACGCGGTCACCATGGCGGGCGGGCTGGCCTTTTCCGGCCTGAAGCCCTATGTGGCCATTTATTCCACCTTCCTCCAGCGGGCCTATGACCAGATTTCCAACGACGTGTGCCTCAATTCCCTGCCGGTGACCTTCCTGCTGGATCGGGCGGGGCTGGTGGGCGCGGACGGCGCGACGCATAACGGCCTGATGGATCTGAGCTATCTGCGCAGCATTCCCAATATGACCATCGCCGCACCCCGGGACATTCGCGCCCTGCGCCGGCTGCTTTACTGGAGCCGTACCTACGAAGCCCCTCTGGCCATTCGTTATCCCAAAGAAGTGCTGGATCTGGGGGAAGGCCTGGATCGCCGGGAGGAAATTTGCCCTGGCCGGTGGGAGACCCTGCTGGAAGGGGAAGTGACGCTGCTGGCGGTGGGCCGCATGGTGCAGACCGCGCTGATGGCCGCCATGGCCCTGCACGAGCGGGGCATTTCCGCGGGCGTTGTGGACGCCATGTTCGTAAAGCCCATGGACGAGAATCTGCTGCGTCGGCTGGCAGAAAAATCGCCGCTTCTGGTGACCTTGGAAGAAAATACCCTCCCCGGCGGCTTCGGCGAAGGCGTGCTGGGTGAACTGGAAAAAATGGGCATGACCGCAAACGTCGTTTCCCTGGGGGTTGCGGATCGGTATGTGGCCCACGCCTCTTTGCAGGAACAGCTGGAAATGTGCGGCCTTACCCCGCAGGCCGTGGCGGAGGCCGTGGAAAAACGGCTGGCTCAATCGCATGAAAGGAGCACCTATGGCGGCCAAAAAGCGCAGGGCTGACGAGCTGCTGCTGGAAAAATTGAATTTGGAATCTCTGGAACTGGCGCGCGCACTCATTATGGAGGGGCGCGCCCTTTCGGGGGATAGCCGCATCACCGGCGCTGCCCAGCTGCTGAAGGAGGACGCGCCCCTTCGGGTGAAGGGCGTTTTGAATCCCTATGTCAGCCGGGGTGCGCATAAATTGAAAAAGGCCCTGGAGGTCTTTGATCTTTCCGTAAAGGATCGCTGCTGCCTGGACATCGGCTGCTCCACCGGCGGCTTTACCGACGTAATGCTTCGCGCCGGCGCACGCCGGGTCTACGCCCTGGACGTGGGCTATAATCTTCTGGATTATCGCATCCGCAGCGACGATCGGGTAACGGTCATGGAACGTACCAACGCCCGGTTTATCACCCCTGCCGATTTCCCGGAAAGCCCCTCCTTTGCCGCCACGGACGTAAGCTTCATTTCGTTGAAGGCCATCCTGCCCGCGGCCTTTTCGGTGCTTGCGCAGGACGCCCGGTTCGTGGCGTTGATCAAGCCCCAGTTTGAGGCCCCCAAAGAACTGGTGGGGGAAAAGGGCGTGGTGCGGGATCCGGCGGTGCATTTTTCCGTGGTGCAGGAAATCGTGCGCTTTGTGGACACAACGGATTGGCACGCCCAGGGGCTGGATTTTTCACCCATCACCGGGCCGGAGGGAAATATCGAGTTTCTGCTGCTGATGGCCCCGGGGCATGTGGACTACTCTTTGGTGGACGACGGGCGCATTGAAACAACAATTCGGTCGGCTTATGACAAAATCTTTAAATCCGTCCGATAACACTTGTATCTTGCGTATCTTATGGTATAAATATAAATGAGGGGTGATTGATTTGAACATCCGCACGGCGGGCATCCTCTGGAATCCTGGCAAGGAAAACGGGTTGCCCGTGGCACGAACCCTGGCCGGCTGTCTCAGGGCCAGGGGCTGTGCGCTTTTGGGAGATGAAAATCTTTCACGCCTGCTTTCCATTGCCCCCATGCCGGCGGGGAACCCCGGCGTGGATCTTCTTTTTGTCCTGGGAGGCGATGGCACGGTGCTTTCCGCCCTGGATCGTGCGGTGCCCTGGCAGATTCCCATCCTGGGCGTGAACCTGGGCCGGCTGGGCTTCCTCAGCGAAGTGGAGCCGGAAAACCTGGAAGCGGATCTGGAAAAACTCTTCCGGGGGGATTACTGGTTTGACGACCGAATGCTGATGACCCTGGAAGGGGCGGAGGAAGACTGCTTTGCCCTGAATGAAATTGTGATTTCTCGAAAAAACGCCGCGGCGGGCATCTTTTCCGTAGAAGCCCGGGCCAACGGAACCCTCATTGACCGCATTTCCGGCGATGGGCTCATTGTGGCCAGCGCAACCGGCTCCACGGCGTATTCCCTGTCTGCCGGCGGCCCCATCGTCGCGCCGGGACTGGAGTGCTTCGTCATAACTCCCGTGTGCCCGCATACCATGAACGCCCGGCCGGTGGTGGCTTCTGCGCAGGAGCGCATCGGCCTGCGGGTGCTGGATAAGCCCGGGGAGGCCTGCGCCGTTTTCGATGGGCGGCGCGTGTACCCCTTTTCGGAGGAAAAGGCAGAAATCACCATCGTAAAAAGCCGGCGCTTCGCCCGGTTTGTGCGGCTGCATCGGCGCAATTACTTTAATCTTCTGCGCAATAAACTGTCTCAATGGACCCATTGAGCATCCCTTTAAATACTACGCCTGCAAGGCTTGATATATCAGGAGGCCCCGAAAATGAAGAGCGTGCGACATAACCTGATCTTGGAGATCATTGAAAACAAGGATATCGAAACCCAGGAAGAGCTGGCGGAGGAACTCAAGCGCCGCAATGTCAAGGTGACCCAGGCCACGGTTTCCCGAGATATTAAAGAACTTCGGCTTCTGAAAGTGCTGGCCGAGGGCGGAAGATACAAATATGCCACGGTGGAGCGGGCTGAAAAGGGCATGAGCGACCGCTTTATCCGCATCCTGTCCGAATCCATTCTCTCGGTGGAAAGCGCGGGCAATCTCATCGTCATCAAAACCATCACCGCCTCCGCCAACGCCGGCTGCGAGGCCATCGATTCCATGAAGTGGCCCGAGGTGCTGGGCACCATCGCCGGGGACAATACCATCCTGATTATCGCGCGTTCCGAAGCGGCGGTGGATACCCTGCTTCAGAAATTCGATAACCTCATCAAAAAATAATGCTGATCGAACTGAGCATCCGAAACGTCGCCCTGATTGAGGCCCTTACCCTGGAATTCGGCAAGGGCTTTAATGTGCTGACCGGCGAAACCGGCGCGGGCAAGTCCATCGTGGTGGACAGCCTGAGCATGGCCCTGGGCGGCCGGGCGGATCGGGACCTGATTCGCACCGGTACCGACCGGGCGGTGGTGCAAGCGGTTTTCGACATTTCCGGCAACGCACGCGCCATCGCGCTGGCCCGGGAACTGGGGGCCGAGGCCGACGAAGGTCTGGTGGCGGTCTCCCGGGAACTGCGGGCCAATGGGCGCAATATCTGCCGTGTTTCCGGCATCGTGGTGCCCCTGGCCACCCTGAAGCAGCTGACTTCCCTGCTGGTGGATATTCATGGCCAGCATGAACATCAGGCGCTGATTCATCCCGCCCGCCATCGGGATTTTCTGGACGCTTTCGGCGATGCAGACCATCGCGCGCTTTTGGAAAACGTGGCCGCCCTCCATGGCCGCCGCGCACGGGTAGCGGGGGAATACCGCCGGGTAACCGCCGCCGGCGCGGAGCGGGAACGGCTGAAGGATATGCTGGAATTCCAGTGGTCTGAAATTTCCGCCCTGCACCTGAAGCGGGGCGAGGAGGAAAAGCTGGAGAAACGCGCCCGTTTTATGGAAAACGCCGAAAAAATTCAGACCGCAGTGGAAACCGCCAGTGCCCTGATCAACGGCGGCCGGGAAGCCGGCGCACAGGAACAGCTGGATCAGGCGGCCCGGCTGCTGGAAAGCGCGGGCCCCGGAGACGAGCGCATGGAAGCGCTGCTCAGCCGCACCAAGGACGCGTTCTATCAGGTGCAGGATCTGGGCTACGAACTGCGGGCTCTTTCCGAAAGCCTGGATTTCGACCCCGCCGCCGCGGATCGGGTGCACGACCGGCTGGACAAAATCCGCCGGCTGGAGCGGAAATACGGCGCGACGGTGGACGAAGTCATCGATTTTGGCGAAAACGTCCGCCGGAAGCTTTCTGAAATCGGCGCGGGCAACGAGGACGCGGCGGCCCTGAAGGCGGAATATTTAAAGCTGGACGGCCAATTGAAGGAAGCCTGCAGCCAGCTCACCCAATCCCGCCAGAAAATCGCCGCCTTCCTGACGGAGGGCATGCACGGCCAGCTGGCCGACCTGGGCATGGGCCGAACCCGCTTCCAGGTGCGCATCACCCCCGTAAAGCCCACCTCGGCAGGGGCGGACGACGTGGAATTTCTCATCTCCGCCAACCCGGGGGAACCCCTCAAGCCCATGGCCTCCGTGGCCTCCGGCGGCGAACTGTCCCGCATTATGCTGGCGTTGAAGGCCATGGCGGTAGACGCCGGCGGCGTGGATTCCATGGTGTTCGACGAAATCGATACCGGCGTTTCCGGGCGCATGGCCCAGGCCGTCGGCGAAAAAATGAAGCTCATCGCCCGTACCCATCAGGTGCTGTGCGTCACCCATCTGCCGCAGATCGCCGCCCTGGGGGACGTGCATTTTGTGGTGGAAAAAACCACTGACGGTTCTCGCACGGACTCCATCGTGCGTCCCCTGGACGCGGAAGGCCGCGTGCTGGAAATTTCCCGGCTCATCGGCGGCGGCGAGGATTCGGAAACCAGCCTCTCTCACGCCCGGCATCTGCTGGGCATGGATTGACGCGTTGCGCCAGACCGAAATTTTCATCGAAAAGGGCTCTCCCGGAGCAAATCTCCCGGAGAACCCTTTTCGATTGTCTATAAGCTTTTTTCCATGACGATTTCGTCGCCGTCCCGCTGGCCGGTGTGCGCAAAGCCCAGTTTCTCGTATAATCCCCGGGCGGCGGCGTTCCCCTCAATGTAGCACAAAATGACCTTTTGATATTTCCCTTCCCGGCGCATCTCTTCTAACAGCAGCTTTGCCCCGGCAAGGCCCAGTCCGCGCCCCTGATACCGCTGGTCGATGAAAAACTGGCTGAATTCATACGCGCCCAATTCCGGACAGTCGTAATATAGCCCCATGCCCACCGCCGTCTCGCCTTCATATAGAAAGTACGCCCGACTGTTTTCGTCCCGATAGGCATAGGCCCGGGCCAGCAGCGTCGCTTTGTCCGCCACATAATGCCGCTGAGATTCCGCCACCCGCACATCTATCCGCCAGTTTTTGGGATTCACCGGCTCCAGTCGCATGCCGTCGCCCCCTCTATCGCATCAGTTCGTACATCATGATGCCCGCGGCCACCGCGGCGTTCAGGGATTCCGCCCCGCCCCGCATGGGCAATTTCACCAGATGCGTGGCCTGTTCCCGGGTGGCCTGGGAAATGCCGTGGGCCTCGCTGCCGATGACCAGCACGAATTTGGAATTCACCGGACTTCTGCTGTAAAAATCCTCCCCGTGCAGATCGGAGCATAGAATGGAATACCCCGCCATCCGCAATTGCCCCAGGGTCTCCGGCATGGATTCCGTCCGGGCAAAGGGTACCCGGAAGGCCGAGCCCATGGCCGAGCGCAATACCTTGGGAGACATGGGATCCGCGCAGCCCGCTCCCAGCAGCACGCCCCCAAAGCCCGCCGCGTCCGCCGTGCGCCAGATGGTGCCCGCGTTGCCGGGGTCCTGCACACCCTCCAGCATCAAAATGCGGCGGGCCGTGTCCAGCGTGTCCGCGGGCGGCACGGGCGTTTCAAACAGGGCAAACACGCCCTGATTGGATTTGGTGCCGCTTAATTTTTCGGCCACATGGGGCGCGATCTCGGCAGGGTCGAATTGGGCCAGCTCGGGCGTTTTTGCCAGCGCCGCCGCCGTGGCGTACATCGCACGCGGCGTGCAGCTTTTGGCCAGCTCCAGGCAGAGCTTCGGCCCCTCGGCAAAGAAAAGCCCGTCGGCGGCGCGCTGCTTTTCTGAGTCGCGCACCGCGCAGGCGTATTTGATCTTAGCGTTTTCGCGGCTTGTGATCGTTTCCATTGTAGCGCCCCTTTTGGATAAAATCAACTGATTTGTATGAATAAAGGGAAACGGCAGTCTGCCGGAAGGCCGTCCCTCATCCGTCGGCGGTCGGGGCCGCCGACACCTTCCCCCGAAGGGGAAGGCTCCACAGCCTCAAGCCTTCTCCCCTTGGGGGAGAAGGTGGCCCGCAGGCCGGATGAGGGGAGAGCTTTCCTTGGTTGCCCGCTTTTTTGCCATTTCCCCCTTTAAACACAAAAGGACTCGCGCGTGTGCGCGAGTCTTTTATGCAAGCTATTACAGAGCCTTCTTGGCGGTCTCGACCAGAGCGTTGAAGCTGGCGGGATCGTGGATGGCCATCTCAGACAGCATCTTGCGGTTCAGCTCGACGCCGGCCTTCTTCAGGCCGTTCATGAAGGTGGAGTAGTTCATGCCCTGGGCACGAACAGCGTTGTTGATGCGGGTGATCCACAGGTTGCGGAACTGGCGCTTCTTCTGCTTACGGCCGACGAAAGCGTAGTTGCCGCTCTTCATAACGGCCTGCTTGGCCATGCGGAAGTGCTTGGACTTAGCACCGTAGTAACCCTTTGCGAGCTTGAGAGTCTTAGCACGACGCTTGTGCGTCATGGTAGCGCCTTTAATACGAGCCATGTTTTATATCTCCTTTGTCTGTAACTGGTAGTAACTGACCTTTAAATGTCTTAGTGATTAGCCACCGTAGGGCATCATTTTCTTGACGGCAGCCTCGTTGGTCTTGTCGACGTACTTGGGCATACGCAGGCCGCGGGTGAGCTTGGTGGTCTTTTTGGTCAGGATGTGACGGCGCTTGGACGCATTGCGCTTGATCTTGCCGGAAGCAGTCATCTTGAAGCGCTTCTTGGCGCCGGAAAGGGTCTTGAGCTTCATTTTAGCCATTGTTGTTTCCTCCTAGAGAGTTTACTTTCTTACTTGTTGGGAACGGGGGACATGAACATCATCATGCTGCGGCCCTCAAGCTTGGGCTGCTTGTCGATGACGGCCTTGCCCTCCAACGCCTCGGCAAAACGCTTGTGGACATCCAGACCCAGGCTGGTATGTGCCATCTCACGGCCGCGGAACCGGATGCTCACCTTGAGCTTGTGACCCTGCTGCAGGAACTTGGCAGCCTGGTTCACCTTGGTGTTGAAGTCGTTGGTGTCGATGTTCAGGGAAAGGCGGATTTCCTTGAGTTCAACCACTTTCTGGTTCTTCTTGGCTTCCTTTTCCTTTTTCTGCATCTCGAACCGGTATTTACCGTAATCAAGAATTTTGCACACCGGCGGCTTGGCCTGCGGCGCGACCTTGACGAGGTCAAGGTCCTTGTCAATAGCCATCTTCAGTGCGTCGCGCGGGCTCATAATGCCCATCTGCGCGCCATCTGCCCCGATCAGGCGGATTTCTTTGTCGCGGATCTGCTCATTGATCTCCAGTTCGTTGGATTTGCTGTTGCTGGCGATTGTAACACACCTCCCACAAGTGTATGATAATGACAAAAGCGGCTGCCATTGAAAGCAGCCGCCG
>OLPR01003621.1_pt1 | contig 10134 bp, 8 predicted proteins | sample 1672761 | NCBI WGS metagenome assembly OLPR01 (sample SAMEA3136721, study PRJEB25190) | human gut metagenome | biome: human gut; feature: human-associated habitat; material: faeces | place: Austria | collected 2013
ACACTTTTGACGATCTGCGGGCGCTGCTTGCGCGCGAAGGATTTTTGACAGCATAGAATTGTATCACTTGAATGGGAGAGAAATTTTTTCCGGTGAAAAGAAAACCCTGTTTCGGGTGTATTGCCTGAAGCAGGGTTTATCTATAGTCAGAGTACGGCTCCGTTTTGCAGAGCCGTGTTTTTGTGCCTGTAATTAGCTGAGATAGTAAAGAAAGGCGCGCAATTTTGCCTGCGCAGTGTCGTCCTGATCATCGTCCAGGGCGAGAGTGAGATGAGGAAGGTTGGCGGCGGCGCCGGTCATTTCCAGGACGGTGGCGGTGTTCTCATAGCGCGGGGCGAGGCTGATTACGCCGCGTGTTGTTTGCGCGAGGGCGCAGGCCTTAGCCAGGCGGTAGCGGCCGCCAGCGCCGGCAAAACGCGGCAGCGTTTGATCGGCAAGGGCACGCAGGTTCTGGTGGTCGCCTGCGAAGCTGCTGCGCGCATGAAGGTGAAAGGCGAGATCACTGCACAGCTCGCGCCAATCGGCAGGAACGTTTATACCGGCGTCCTGCCAAAGCATGAGCAGGTATTCCGAGAGTGGCGCCCGAGAGAGTGCCCAGCCTTCTCGCTCAAGCTGAGCAGGCAGGCCGCCGTTGAGGGCAAAGAGGGTGAGCGGTTCACCAACCAGGCCAAGACGCCGTGTGCCTGCAGAGAGCGCTCCAATTTCTGCGGCGAGCTGGCGCAGGGCTTTGGCATCGGGAATATTTTGCGGCGCCAATTGGGCACGGGCCTCTGGCGGGGCGCAGAGCAGAAGATCTGCTGTAAGCAGGGCGCGGAAAAAGCGTTCTGGTTCGGGCAGCGTCTGAGGCAGGGTTTCAAGCTGCGGTGCCACCAGTGTCACATGACTGAGGCCGCGGCGCGCAAGCACAGCGCTGATTGCCCAGGCATATTGCCCGTCGGCCTCGGCGCCCTGGGTGCTTGGCACGAGCACCTGAAACGGCCGGGATTCTCGTTCGGCGGCGGCCAAAGTGGCGCCGAGAAGCATGGCGTAGGGGAGGTATTCCTTGCTTGTGGTTTCACTGCGACCTAGGCGTAAAGCTTCTGCATCGAGGGGGAGCACACGGGTTTCCAGCTGCCAGGCCTGGGCGGCATAGCTACAAAGGTAAGGGGTAAATGGCCCCATTTCCGGCAGATAGAGCGGGCCGCCGTTTGGACGCGGCGTTGCGGTTACAGAAGGCTGTTGGGTGCGTACATCGGTGAGAGAAAAATCTGGCGCAAGCGGCAAGGTTGGGCGGTTTTCCAGACTGTGCAGAAAGGCTTCGATGCGAGTGATGACGCCGACCGGAGAGAAATGTTCGTCAACTTCGATCTGTAAGTAGGGTTTGCTTGCCATTTCCTGGCGGAAAAGTGTCTGAAGCATGGTGTCCGGGCCGCAGCCATGATTGGTGAGATAGACGGCGTAGAGGTTTGGGTGGTGTGCCACCAGCTTGGCGCCAGAGACGATGTGCTGGCCAAACGGCCAGTAAAGGTTTGGATGATCTTGGGCGATGTCGAGGTCGTGGGCCGGCAGGTGTGAGAGGGTGATGACCTTGTGGCCGCGTTCCAAAAGCAGGCGGGGAATGCCCATATTGAGAACAGGGTCAGAAAGGCCGTAGTTGCGTGTGATGAGTACGAGCACCTTTTCGTCCGGCGCCAATCCTTCGAGCAGAGCTTTGCCTTGCTTTTCGACAGCGGCAGTGTGTTTGCGCACAGCCATGGCGCCGGCCATGAGCGCTGGCAGTAGACGTGGCTTGGGGATGCGGAGCACCTTGCCGAGCGTGAGCATGGCGCTGGCCATGGCTTCCTTGCCAAAGTCCAGATCAAAGACGGGGCTCAGCAGCGTGATTCCGCGTTCTTCCAACTTTAGGGCGCGGGCGGCCAAAAGCGGTGCTGTTTGCATGTAGACACAGCCATAATTGTGTTCGACGCGAGAGGTTTCGTGGCGCATCGTGTGAATTTGCGGAATGAAGATATAATCCACGTTTTGTTCTGCCAGCCAGGCCATGTGCCCATGCAGAAGTTTGACAGGGTAGCAGGTTTCGGCCTGCGCAGTGCTTTGCGCCAGCCGAATAATCTCTTCGTTGCTTGCCGGAGACAGGAGCACGTTGAACCCGAGGTTTTTGAAAAAAGTGTTGGCCATCGGGAAAAATTTATGGAGCATCAGAGCGAAAGGCACGCCGACCGTCTTTTTGCCAGATACCGGCGTTGGATCGTAACCCGCCAGCAGGAGCGCACTGGCCTTTTCGTAGAAGGCAATGTTCTGCTGCACGGCTGGTGGCAGAGCGGTCTCTTCTCCAGCGCTGGTATCGAATCCATGGAAGCGGGACGGGCCTTCTGCCGCTTCCAGAGCGAGCAACGCCGCGCCGTATGCACCACTGATGGAAAAGCATGGCGAGACATGCAGACGCTTGCCGAGAACCTGGCTGAAGGCGGCAACAATGCCTGGGTTGTAGGCGACGCCACCCTGAAGAACGACGCAGTTGCCGACGGTTTTGTTTGCTACGACCTTGTGCAGATAGTTGCGCACAATAGAATGGCAGAGACCGGCGCATACATCCGCTGCCGAGGCACCGCGTGCAAGCGCTGTTTGTATGGCCGTTTCGATAAAGACGGTGCAGCGTTCGCCCAAAGCTGCCGGGGCCTCGGCGCTGAGGGCGAGGGTGCCGAAATCGGCCAAAGGGATGCCCATGCGCGCCGCCTGTTCTTCCACAAAGGAGCCTGTGCCGGCGGCGCAGATCTTGTTCATTTGAAAATCGACGACTTGGCCATCGCGCAAAGAAATGTATTTTGAATCCTGGCCGCCGATTTCAAAGACCGTGTCGGCCTTTGGCACCCAGGCTGTGGCAGCGCGTGCCTGAGCGGTGATTTCGTCGCGCACCACATCGGCGCCAATGAGCCGGCCAATGCGTGCGCGTCCCGAGCCGGTGACACCAACAGCGAGAAAAGGCACCTCGCCATAGCGCCTGCGGATATTTTCCAGCCCCTGGCGCACGGCGGCCTCAGGATCGCCGGCGGTGCGCAGATACTGCAGATCGATGAGGCTGCCATCTGGCGCTACGAGCACCAGATCTGTGCTTGTGGAGCCAATGTCGATGCCGAGCACGCAGCCCTGCGGTGGGATGGTGCCGCTCGTTTCAGGATCGGCGAGGCGCAGTCCATCCGGTAGCAGGAGCGGCGGCAGACTTGGCAGCGATGCGGCAGGCGGCAGATGGCTCAGACTGAGCGCCAATGTTTGGACAGAGCAGGTCGTCAGCGTCTGCGCCGCCAAGGCGGCTCCTACAGCGCCCACGTGGTCGAAATGCGGCGGCAGCAAGAGATCGTCCTCATCTAAGGCGAAGACAGCACGCACCGCCTGCAGCACGCCAGGATTATGCCCCACGCCGCCAGCCAGCGCCAACGGTTTCTCCACAGGCAGACTGCGTACGATCACCGCCTTGTAATTGCGCACCATGGCATAGCAAAGGCCGAGAAGAATGTCATCCACTGGCACGCCTTCCTGCTGGCGGTGGATGATGTCTGTCTTGGCGAAAACGGCACAGCGCCCGGAAAGGCGCGGAATCGACTGCGCTTTTGCAACGTGCGCAGCATAGTCTTCGAGCGCCAGGCCCAGGCGCGACATCTGATCTTCGAAAAAGGAACCGGTTCCACCGGCGCAGTGTTCGTTTACCGCAAAGCGCGGCGGCGTGCCGCGGCCCAATCCTGTGAGAAAACGTGCGCTTTGACTGCCCACCTCGATGAGCGCGCGCGCTTCCGGGGCCAGCAAGGCGATTCCTTGCTGCAGTGCGGGGATCTCGTCGAGCGCTGCCAGGCTGGGGCAGCTTTCTTGCAAACGTCCGCCCATGCTGCCCGTGAGCACCACCGGCGCCTGCGGCCAGGCTTGCGCTAGCTCCGTCAGCAGCTTTTGCGCTGCCTGGGTCACATCGCCATGATGGCGTACAGTACGCGTTTTTGCGACAGCGCCATCAACAAGAACCGCTGCCTTGATTGTGGCGCTGCCGCAGTCCACTCCGATGCTAAAAGCTTTATCTTTCACATGAATCCTCCCTTTCCTTCATTTGACAATAGGGTTCGTTTAAGCTACAATGGAATTATCGTAAACTAACTGTAATCCATAGCAAACCTGCTGTCAGTTGCCACAGCAACACGGAGGGATAAGATGAAGCGAATCATAGATGTCATGTGCCGCTGCCATCTCTTCGATGGCATCCCGGAAGATAAGTATAAGAATGTGTTGAACTGCCTGAATGCGCAGCTAAAGACTTACGCCAAGGACGCGGTCATCCTGCACATTGGCGAACAGCAAGGGCGGCCTGGTGTGGTCGTCTCAGGTACGCTGCGCCTGGCCCTTTACAGCGAGGACGGCAACCTGCTCACCATCGACCGTCTCAGCGTCGGGCAGATCTTCGGCGAGACCCTGGCTTGTGCCAAAAAGCAGGAAAGCCCCGTGCAGATCGATGCTTTGAGCGACGCCGAAGTGCTCTATCTCAGCTTCGATCCGCTTCTTCTTGAACAAGGGGCCAGCTGTCCGCACAAAATGCAAGTGACGGCCAATCTGCTGCGAGAGATGGGCCAGGGCGATCTCGTGCGCATCCAAAAAATGCGCATCCTTGCGCAAAATCGCCTGCGCAACAAGCTCAAGCTCTATCTTCAAAGTCTTGCCATCGGATCGGAGGGCGATCTCTGCCTGAACATGGGCCGCAGCGAGCTTGCCGAATATCTCTGCGTTGATCGCAGCGCCCTCTCGCGTGAGCTTAGCCGCATGCAGAAAGAGGGCATCCTCACCGTCCAGGGGCAGCACGTGCATATGTTGGACAAAGGTTTTCTCGAATAAATGGATTGGTGCAAAAATCCGGTTGACGTTGCCATAGCAACGGACAGCCGGATTTTTTTGTGGAATAATGCATGCAAGGTTCGCGGAGGCTAATCTTCGCGCCGGAAAATGCATAAGAAAAGGAGAATCCCCCATGAAACGTAAACTTGCTTCCCTTCTGATTGTCGCGACAATGCTCTTTACGCTTGCCGGCTGCGGCGGTGGCACTGCAGCCAACGAAAGTGCGGCGACGGAAAATTCTGCCGCCAGCGAAAGCGAATCAGCTGCATCCGCAGAAGCCACCACCATTTCTGTCGGCGTGCCGACCGCGCCGCCGGCTTTGCCCGTGCTTCATATGATCGAGGACAACCTTCTCGGTGAGAATGTGACCATCGAGCTTGCCACCTGGAATGCACCGGAAGAACTTCTGGCCATGGTCCAGGGCGGCGAGCATGATCTCTACGCCTTTCCGCTCACCGTCGTCTCCACCCTTTATAATAAAGGGATGGATGTGCGGTTGATGAACGTCAACACCTGGGGCGTCACCTATTTCATGACCACCGATCCAGACTTCACCAGCTGGAGCGATCTTGCCGGCAAGACCGTTTACGTGCCGCTGCAATCTTCGCCGCCAGATGCCTTGACCCAGTATTTCCTCAATGAAGCAGGGCTCACCGTTGGACAGGATGTGCAGATTGTCTACGCCAGCACCGCCGAAGTGGCCTCGCTGCTCGCTTCTGGCGAAGCCCAGTATACCACCTTGATCGAACCGCAGGTCACCTCCGCCATGAAGCAGAACAGCGATGTGCGCCGCGCGCTCAGCTTTGAAGACGAATGGCAGCGCGTCACCGGAACCGACACCATGATTCCAAATGCCGGCTTCGGCACCACCCAGCGTTTCCTTGATGAAAATCCAGAGCTTGCTGCCGAGTTCCAGGCCGCCTACGAAGAAAGCGTGCAGTGGGTGCTCGACAATCCAGCCGAGGCTGCTGCCCTTGCGGAAAAATACCTTGATATGAACGCCACAGTCGTGGAAGCGGCCATTCCAACCATGGGTCTCACCTTCAAGAGCGCCGAAGACGCCAAGTCGGAGCTTGACGACTTTTACCAGCTTCTCTACGATTTTGATCCATCAATGATTGGCGGCGAACTGCCAGATGAAGGCATGTTCTATGCCGGCTAAAGCAGCGCTGTGGCTGCGCCGGCTGCTCGGCGCGGGCCTGCTTTTGGCAGTATGGCAGCTCGCTTCGCTGCATTTTCCGCCGCTTGTCGTGCCCCCCATTTCCTCAGTGCTGGAGCGACTTGTGATCCTGGTGCAGGATCCAGCCTTTTGGCCTACTGTGGGCACAACCTTACTGCGCCTTATTGTTGGACTTGGCATCGGTATAGCCATCGGTGCTGTGCTGGGGCTGCTTTTTGGCCTGTCGCGCAGCGTGGAAGACATTGGCATGCCCTTCATCCATGTGCTGCAGTCTGTGCCGCCGGTCTGCTGGGTAGTGTTGGCCCTCGTTTGGTTTGGCTTCAACGGCCGGCCTTGCGTGTTTATCGTTGCCGCCGCCACCATCCCGACCGTTGTCATCAACCTCTGTCACGGTGTGCGCAGCGTAGACCGCGACCTTCTCGAAATGGCGCGGCTCTATCGTTTTTCTCGCTGGAAGACCCTGTGGCATATCACCCTGCCTTCAATCCGACCGTATTTTCGCTCCGCCCTTGAGATCGTCATTGGCGGCGGTTGGAAACTTGCCGTCATGGGTGAAGTGCTGACCACCTCCAGCGGCATTGGCGGCGCCATCACCACCGCCCGCCTTAATATTGAGCCAGATGCCATCATCGCCTGGTCCATCTTGCTCGTCCTTGGCTGCTTTGCCACGCAGAAACTGCTGCGCATCCTCTTTTGCCGAAAGGAGACTCGCCCATGCTGACCCTAGAACACGTCTCGAAAAGCTACGGCGGGCTGCCTGTGCTCAATGATCTTTCGCTTACCCTTTCCGAAGGTGAGATCCTTGCCCTCATCGGGCCCTCGGGCTGCGGCAAAAGCACCCTGCTCAACATCATCTCCGGACTTGTTCGTCCAGATGCGGGCAGCGTCAGTGGCGCCGATGTCAAGATGAGTTATATGTTTCAGAGCGCGCGGCTGCTGCCCTGGCGCACTGTGCGCGAAAACATCCGCATTGTCCGCGAGGATGCTGCAGAAGAGGAAGTCGCTGCCATCATTGCCGCCGTTGGCCTGCAAGGCTTCGCCGACTACTACCCCGGGCAGCTTTCTGGCGGCATGGCCCGCCGCTGTGCCCTGGCCCGTGCCTTTCTCTTTGGCGGCGCCATCTTTCTCATGGATGAGCCTTTCTCCGGACTCGACTATGGCATTCGCATGGAAATGGTTGATATGCTCCTTTCCATATGGCGGCGCGAAAAGCCAGGCGTGCTCTTTGTCACCCACGAAATCGATGAAGCCCTTACCGTTGCGACCCGTATCGCCATTCTTTCCGAGCGGCCAGCCAGCGTCTGCCACAGCTTCACCCTTCCCGGCGCCGAAGGCCGCGACGCCTCCGCACCCGAGCTTTCCGAGATTCGCCGCGAAATCATCCACCACATCACCCACTGAAAGGAGCGCCTTATGGACACCCTTCGTAATCTACCCCTCGAGACACCCCAGCCCCTCGCCGACCTCATTGCCATTCAGCCAGGCAGCGTTGTCAGCATGGCTCTCTCAAGGAGCGACCATTGCCAGATGACCCTGCTTGCCTTTGCTGAGGGAGAAGGTGTCAGCGAAGAGCGCTACTTCGGCGACACCCTCTACCTCGTTCTTGAAGGCGCCATGACTTTGCAGCAGCAAGGCACGCGCCACACCCTGCAGAGCGGCGACAGCCTGCTCATCCCAGCAGGCACCAGCCACGCCATCGGCGGTGCAGGGCCTTTTAAAATTTTGCAGATCACCCTACAATAACCCACACACGGAGGAATCATCATGGAACAACTCATTAAAAACATCCCTCATGCCCAGCCCATCCCCCTGGCAGAGCAAGTGCAGACCGAACCTGGCAAAGTAGTCAGCCGCACCCTTGCCCAGCAGCCAGGCTGCGGCATCACCCTTTTTGCCTTCGATGCCGGTGAATCCATCAGCACCCACGCCGCTCCCGGCGATGCCATGACCACCATCCTCGAAGGCACCGCCGAAATCACCATCGACGGTACCCCGCACATCCTTCAGGCAGGCCAGGCCATCGTCATGCCAGCCGGCATTCCTCATGCCGTCAAAGCTATTACCGCATTCAAAATGTATCTCGTTGTTGTTAAAGCATGATTCATACGGCTCCGTTTTGCGGAGTCGTGCTATTTTGTGCCTGTAATTAGTTGAGATGTGACGCCACGGCTGACTTTTGCTTGGTTATTGTGTCGGTATAGGGATTGTGGTTTTTACTTACCACCGAATGGCGCGATGCTCACCATCTGTTCGATCATCGCTGTCGTTGGTTGGCGAGGGCTTGTGCATTCGAAAAATGAGGTGAAAGGAGTTTATCGCTAAGGCGTAGAATTTCACGCGTGACATTCGCCGCGATCTGCGCTATGATAAAAGCAACGAAAGGAGGCGAAGGACGGGCGCTGATTTTGCTTTGGTTGTGTGGGCGCTCGTCTGCTTACGATGTTTGAACGGTTAAAAGATGCAAAAGAACCGGCGATCGATCTGGCGTTGGCGCTGGTGCAGCTTGGCTGCGCGGTGGCGCTGCTGGCGCGATTGGTGCGCAGAAAGTGAGGCGGCGATGATGCGTAAATTGTTGAACCGCTTGCTCGGTGTGACGATGAAGACGACGTTCTGGCTGACGCTGGCGCGTCTGGCGCTCTCGCTGGGCAAAAAAACTTTGAAAAAACGCTGAACGACAAAGACCCTGACGGGCGATCGTGAATGATCGCTTGTCAGGGTCTTTTTTTTGCTCAATCTCCCTCTTCAAGCACGGTGGCTGCGCGCGTTGGGCGCGGAGCGGGGGCGAGATTTGGCATGTCGGTGTAATCGAGGGCGAAGAGGTTGTGGAGATCGTCCATGGTGAGGCGGCTGACGACGCCTTCTTCGCTGGTGATGATGGCGTCGGAGAGGGCTTGTTTTTTCTCTTTGAGCTGGAGAATCTTTTCTTCGATGGTGTTTTTGGTGATGAGGCGGATGACGTGGACGCTTTTTTTCTGGCCGATGCGGTGGGTGCGGTCGGTGGCCTGGTTTTCCACGCTCTGGTTCCACCATGGGTCAAAATGGATGACGGTGTCGGCGCTGGTGAGATTGAGGCCGATGCCGCCGGCTTTCAGCGAAATGAGAAAGACGGGGATCTTTTCTTCATTAAATTGGCTGACGAGCTTCATGCGGTCTTCTGCTTTGGTCTTGCCGGTGAGGGTGACGTAGCCGATGCCGCGGCGTTCCAGCTCGGGGGCGATCATGTCGAGCACGCTGGTGAACTGGCTGAAAACGAGCATCTGGTGTCCCTGGGCGGCGCGGTCTTCGATGACGGAGAGGCAGAGCTGGAGCTTGGCGCTCGGTTTGTCGAAGCCGTCGAGGAAAAGGGCTGGCGAGCAGCAAACCTGGCGCAGGCGCATGAGGAGTGTGAGCACGCGCACGCGGCTCTGCGCCAGCGGATGGCCGGCGATCTCTTCGATGAAGGCTTTGTGGCTGAGGGCGAGCTGGGTGTGGTAGATGCGGCGTTCTTCTTCGCTGAGCTCGGCGTAGAGGACGGTGTCGATCTTGTCAGGGAGCTCGGTGAGGACGTCGTTTTTCATGCGGCGCAGGATGAACGGCGCGATCTGGCGGCGCAGCTGCTCAAGTCGGGCGCTGTCTTCGTAGCGGGTGATGGGAATCTCGTAGAGATGGCGGAATTCACGCCAGCTGTGGAGATAGCCGGGCAGGCAGAAATCCATGATGCTCCAGAGATCGGCGAGGGAATTTTCGATGGGTGTGCCGGTGAGAGAAAAATGGTGCAGGCCGTGGAGGCTTTTGAGACTGCGGGTGTTTTGGGTGTAGCTGTTTTTGATGTACTGGCCTTCATCGGAAATGATGCTGTCAAACTGGATGTTTTCGTAGAGTGGCGCATCGCGGCGCAGCGTGGCGTAGCTTGTCAGCAGGAGCGTGCCTGGCGGGATATCTGCGAGCAGGCGCTCGCGATCTTTTCTGGCGCCGGCGATGATGCGGTAGGGCAGGCCCGGCGCGAATCGCTGGAGCTCGGCCTCCCAGTTATAGATGAGGGAGGTTGGCATGACGATGATGGAGAGGGCGTCGCAGATCTCTCCGTTCAAAAGGAGATCCAGCTTGACCAGGTCGCTCCGCTGATA
>OLPR01003624.1_pt1 | contig 10126 bp, 6 predicted proteins | sample 1672761 | NCBI WGS metagenome assembly OLPR01 (sample SAMEA3136721, study PRJEB25190) | human gut metagenome | biome: human gut; feature: human-associated habitat; material: faeces | place: Austria | collected 2013
CAAAAGTAGCGAGGATCTCTCCCCGCTACAATATGCATTTCGTCGGATGCTTACGGGAAGAAAGTGATATTCTTTGACGAATTGCCTTGGATGGACACTCCGAAGTCCGGATTCATCGCGGCATTGGAGAACTTCTGGAACAGTTGGGACGCATTGCGTGATGACGTCAAACTTATTGTTTGCGGGTCAGCCACTTCCTGGATGATCAACAACCTGATCCACAGCCGGGGAGGACTTCACAACCGCCTCACTCACCATCTGTTCCTTGAGCCATTCTGTCTCAGGGAGTGCGAAGAATATTTCAAGGAATATGGTTTCTCATATTCCCGAAAACAGATCGCGGAATGCTATATGGTGATGGGCGGCATACCATATTACATGTCTATGATGGATCGGTCCAAGAGCCTCGCACAGAACATTGACGTTCTTTTCTTCTCCCCGAACGCGGAGCTGAAGGATGAGTTCAGCGACCTTTATCAGGCATTGTTCAAAAACGCCGGTCCACACATAAAAGTCATCACTGCCCTCTCCACAAAAGGAATAGGACTGACAAGAAAGGAAATCCTCGCCGCCACCGGTCTGACAGACAATGGAGCGTTCAGTACCGTCCTTGAAGAACTTGAGAACTGTGGTTTCATCCGGAAATATTCCCCATTCGGCAGCAGTGCGTCACAAAACAGGAAGAGACTGGACAGTTCCTCACTCTACCAATTGATTGATTTCTATACCTTATTCTATTTCAGGTTCATAGAGCAAAACAGCTATCAGGACGAGCACTTCTGGACAACCTCCGTCAACAGCCCGCTGCACAGCACATGGTGCGGCCTCTCTTTCGAGATGCTGTGCCTTTGCCATCTGAAGCAGATCAAGCAGGCTCTCGGCATCTCAGGTGTCCAGACTTTGGCCTGTTCTTGGCGAGGCAAGGGAGACGAATCAAAGAAAGGCGTTCAGATCGACCTTTTGATTGACCGCAAGGACGAGACAATCAACCTTTGTGAGATGAAGTACAGCAAGGACAAATTCGAGATCTCACTCGCCGAAGAGCAGAGACTCTCCGCACGCCTCGACACTTTCCGCTCGGAGACCAACACCCACAAGTCCGTCCTCCTCACCCTCATCACCACCAACGGCCTCCAGCACAACTCCCACAGCGACATCGTACAGAACGAGGTCATACTGGAGGAGCTGTTCTGTTGACCATCTGATTTTTTCGTGAAGTTTCCGACTCCACTACTACGAAGAACGGAGTCTTTGACCGTTGATTCTTACGACTCACACTAGCTACCAATGACACCGTCTGTCATCATTTTACTGTTCCTCTTTTAGCATGACACAAGGAGGCAATATACCACAGTATAGCCCCAAAAAAAGCCGCAGAAAAGAATATCGACATATAATTAACAAATTGGCTATACGCAACTCGGCATCCAAGTATGTGATTTGCACCCAAAAGTTGAAGGATTGCAAAAATCACTTGCCCAACACCGATGAAACCAAGTAACATACTAATATTACGATCGCGTTTTTCTTCTTTCGCTCTTATTTCCTGAATTAACTTTTTATTAGATTTCTCCAATTCAAGTTTTTCACATTCTACCTGTTCTATTCGAAATGATATTTTAGCCATGACATTATTATATATATCATCAAGTCGCCTTGTTGACAAAATTGACTCCATTAATTTATTCAAATGATCATATGATGACGGGGGCAATGAACTAACCAACTTGGCATCCAAGAAAAAGTCTTGTTCTCGCAAATTGCCAGCAATCTCATCTATGCTACGAATTGCATTAAAATACATCTGATCGACCAATGTCACCGCTAAATACAGTGGCAAATACGCTCTCTCAAACGTATTACTAAATTCTTTAATAAACTGGTTATTTTCGTCAGTTTTACTTACGACGATAGTAGCAAAACCCTCTCTGGAAGAACACGTCAAAATATTATCAAAAACCTTATGAATGCGATTACTATCATATGATGTCAATTCATATTTATTATTCTTCGATAGAGATAGACGCAACAACGTATCACATATTTGTTCTTCTGAATAACCATCCTTAAATTTATCCACCTTAATATATGAAGACGTTATAAACCGTGACTGGCTCTCAAGCGAATAACAATTTTCAGGCAGCGAAAACTTGATCAAATCTATTAAAGTAAATGCCGGTGCGTCTTCTCTACTATATATAAATGGAATCTGACGGCTATCAGTCTTATGCAATGCGTAGACAGTATTTACTGCCTTATCAATAGATGTTTTTGACGAAATCAATTTAAGGACAAACAATGCACATTTTTTATTTGGTGCCACATACAACTTAAATATCGAGTCTATAATTATCTTCTCCTCTCCTAAACCAGGCAAGGAATTCCCTTTCCTATCTAAAAAAGAGATCTTACAATGATTAAGTGATGTTAAAATAGGGTTGCCACTCTTCTGAATTTCTCCTTTATAGGCCTTACCACTCATAATAGGATAGTCTTCGGAGTGTGTAAGTCCCAAAAAATTTGTCAAAGGAGTGTTAATTGAGTACGCTTTGAATTTCTCTTCAGCTTTCCACATGTTAACATTTAATCCACTTTCAAAAGTACTCCAGTTGTCAATGTATATTGGCGCAATAAAATAGTATTCTGCTGATAAAACATTCATATCTCCTATAATTTAACACAATAACAAATATATCGATTTCAACTCAAAAACACAAAAAAACGTGTAGCAACCTTGTCCATAATACGACAAACCAAATCATCAAATAGCTACTACAATATCGCTATCATGTCTCTTTTCTGGAATATTCGTTATGTGGGCATAACAGTCAAGGCATATCCTATACATGGCCACTTGATCCTTTCCTGCGACCACGAATTTGCTGATGTCTTTAACAAGTCTTGATAATTGGGACTCTGTCAGCATGCATTCGTAAACACTATAGTTTATGCGTTTACCATAGGGTTCCAATAATTTGATGATCATTCGTCTTCTTTTGGCCGACGCGGTGTCGTAGGCTATGACATAGAACTTCTTTCTTACTCTCATATGTTACCATTTTGCAAGATATGGCCGGAATGCGACTCCTTCGGCAATGGAATCACACAACTCACCAAACTGAAGATCAATTATCTCCATAAAACGTCTTGATTCTCCCCGATATTTTTCCCGCCTGTTGAATCGCTCGGCTATATGCTTTGCCAATTTGACCTTTGTCGGTTCATCCAATTTACCACCAAGTAATTTCAATTCTTCTTTTTTCTGAATTAGGGCAATCACAATTCGATCGACACATTGACAACGGAATAACTCAATCATGTCAAAGACCAAATTCGCCTGAGAGTCGGCGTAGTGGACAAATCCGATATATGGATTAAGCTTATGGCGCAACGCGGCTTGCCATATCCTTGGATAAAGCATTGCATATCCATAGTTCAGAAGCGAATTCACCAAATCTGTCGCCCCTTGCTTAACGCGGGAATAGAATCCTACGTTATCATCTTCAATCAATGCTCGGACATATTCCCAATAAGCTGATGCAGCGGACGCTTCCAAGCCCATTAAGGTTGATTTGAAATGCTGATCGTTTTTAATGTTCTTTATCTTGACCAACAAGGTTTGTACGGTATCGTCGTATAGTAGGAATGCATCCTGAACTCCGACTGTTTTATGGTACTTGTTGAAATATTTCGCCAAGGAAGACTGATTCTTTACTTTCCCCATAATGATCCGCCGTCCTATTTCATTGCGCCTTAATTCATCTAACAGGATTTGGGATTTCCACATTGAAGTGAACATATATTTCGGAGCCAGGATTGACCCAATATGCCTTGAACCTAAATCAAAAAAATCAATGGCGATGTCATTCTCCATGCAATAACCAATCAGATTGCTGGACATGGACACACCTTGTGACATTATTGTAATATGCTTGAGAGCCGCACTGGGTGGAATTCTGACAGGTTGTCCATTCTTCCTCAACGTGATTCCTCTGCCGCTTAATCCTAAAAAACATCCTGGCGTATTGATAATCAATTCGCTATTTTCTGATTCTCGACGTTGGTATTCCCTTTTTCTGGAAGCAATGACTTTTCGCTCCACATCTGCATAAGAGGTATCTTTGACGACTTCACTTATCCAATTCCGAATGAAATCTTTTTCCGCATAACCATCAATGTCCCCGAAAATCGCGAATGCTTCCTTTTTCTTTATATGTCCCTTTACGACATAGGACTTTATAGCGTCTTTCAGCCAAACATCAAACATGCCGGAAAATTCATTTGGAAGAACCTTGGCGTAGTATCTTCTTATTCCATCCAAAGTCTTAAGATATTTTGATGAAAGGGCACCGTTTTCAATAGTTATCTTTCCGATGCTTTGAGACAACTCTTGTTTTTTAGAATCAGAAATAAAAATCTTGCCTTGATAAAAATCCAATCCTAAATATGTCATAGGAACAGAATCTGTTCTGCCAAGTCTAACTTTGTCATTTAACTGTAGTTTCAATCTATTCTGCAGAAATGCTCTCATGGCTTCAAGTGCGGCTTGAGCACATCCTTCATCTTTAAACCAGCAAACACAGTCATCCGCATAACGGATGTAAGCATTAGTTATACCTGAGACAAAAGTGTCAAATGATGTCAGATAAAGATTGGAAAGCAATGGTGACAAAATCGCCCCTTGCGGAATTCCGACAGGAGATTCTTGCCAAGACATATCTGGATTAACACGACCCATTGTAAGGCACAACCTAATGAGTGATAAAAGTTTTGTATCTTTTATCAGTCTGGATAACAAGTTCATTAGGATATCACGGTCTATTGAGTCGAAGAAATCTTTGATGTCTGTCCTCAGATAGACAGTATTCCACTTTTTGCTAGATTCGTGAAGAGTCCTGCGCACGGCTTTCACATGACCTCTTCCACTTCTGTACGCATAAGATGAGGAATTCAACATGTGGTCTATGACTGGTTCCAGATAGAATTTAATTGAGGTCTGTACAACTTTGTCTTCAACGTTCAAAAGCCCGAGAGTCCTTGTTCCTCCTGACTTTTTATGAATATGTAGTCCAAGATATGGTTGCGGTTTCCATTTGCCTACACGAAGATTTTCAGACAATCGTTTGATATTCTTACTCAAAGATTTCTGATACTCTGTCACGGAGATGTTATCAATTCCACCTGTCGCTCCTTTTGCCAGAATAGACTGGAATGCCGCTTTTAGGTGGTTCTCTTCTGAAATACAATTAAGGCTTAATTTATTCATACATGGAAATGATTTGCGAAAATTTAAAAGATACATTTATGGTTGGTTTTCATTGGGTTATGATCGTAGAGGTAAAAGTTGATAGTAATCATATTTTCGCAAATCATGGAAATCCTCCAATATCTTGTGTTATTTGCGCAAATAACATTCCGTAACAGCTGTTTCTTCGTGGGAATTTTTCGAAAATCTTATTTTCTTCAATAATAGAGATTTTTTTTGCGATTACGTTTTCAGTCATTATGAACATGTCTTTAATAGGTTTTGTCGCCTAAAGTTGCTAAAAACTTTGGATAGAAACAAAGAAATCACCATATTTGCGAAAAAATAATTCTAAGACTGATCTGTTATGAACAGCAATGCATTACGAAAGAAGATGAAATTCGTGGTTTGTATTATGCTGAATACCAGATTGTTTTAGAAGCCTACATTTGAGTAGGTATGGAAACTGTCGCATACCCGCAGATAATCTTGCCCTTTATGTTTTAGAAGCCTACATTTGAGTAGGTATGGAAACTGGTCTCACTGACCTGAGAGGAACCATTGCTCGTTTTAGAAGCCTACATTTGAGTAGGTATGGAAACTTAAATCAGAGTTCTTCAACGCGGCGAGCGGCGTTTTAGAAGCCTACATTTGAGTAGGTATGGAAACTAGGGTAATCGGATCCTTTCTGTCTTTAATAGACGTTTTAGAAGCCTACATTTGAGTAGGTATGGAAACGAACTGTCAGAGTTCTGGCAACCGGCTGACAAGCAAGTTTTAGAAGCCTACATTTGAGTAGGTATGGAAACATACCGTCTTTACTTGGGCTCTCGCTGAGTTGAGAGTTTTAGAAGCCTACATTTGAGTAGGTATGGAAACTTTGAGGTACTCGTAGACGGAACTGTTGGATACAGTGTTTTAGAAGCCTACATTTGAGTAGGTATGGAAACCAATTTTCTTACACGATGCGCTGCAACGTATTCTGTTTTAGAAGCCTACATTTGAGTAGGTATGGAAACTCGCTAACCTGAGATGAGCCGTTGCTCTTGGTGGCGTTTTAGAAGCCTACATTTGAGTAGGTATGGAAACTCGGTTCTCGCGGATTGCGCTGCTGCCGTTGCTGTTTTAGAAGCCTACATTTGAGTAGGTATGGAAACTTTAAAAGATGTGGAGTTCTAATACTGGCTATAAACAAAAAAATCACTATCTTTGGTCAATTAACCAGATAGTGATTTTTTGTTATGGCACTAAAACAATGGAGGCAAAGTAAAACGCCTAATTTAAAACCAGTATTTTCGGCTTACCTTAATATGGCACGCCACAATTGTTATAAAAGCTTGCTCCATGTGTCCAAGTTGATGCAAATTTCAGAAAGCAATGAAGAAGAAAATATAACGATGTTTTCTCTTTGGGACAAATTAGTCAAAGGGACACCTACTGAGAAACTGAAAATCATCCAATTACTCCAAAAACATTTTCCCATGATGCAAGGTATTTTCGACATTGAGAAGAGAACGAATATAAGCATAGCCACAAACCCAAAGGAGATTAAAAGAACACTGCACGCATTTTTCCATGTTCTGAATAGTTTAAGGAATGAATATACACACTTTTCTCCTGACCCACGAAATACGACCAACGATGCTGTGATTATACCATACCTTTATCGATGCATGGATGGTGCCGCCAGAGAAATAAAAAAACGATTTTCATTAACAATAAAAAAAGCTATTTCACTGAATAACGAAGAATCCTCACAGATCCACGATGTGAACAAAGCTGTAGAATACATATTTCAATGTGATTTTAGAAAAGCCAAGGTTAATGACTTAGACAAGAATGGGAAAGTTCTCTACCAGAAGAATGGAAAGATCAAAACCAAAATGGTAGATAAGGAAGATTATTTCTATTCCTTAAAAGAGTCATCGGAGACCGTACAAGATGACGCATCAAAAAAAGGCAATTTGAGAAAGAAGATCGTATTGTCGGATATCGGCATAATATTCTTTACTTGTTTGTTTCTGGAAAAGCGTTATATCAAAAACTTTCTTGATGCCATCAAACCATGGCCGAATGTGTTCAATGAGATACAAAAAAAAGCCGTATTTGAAGTCTTTTCCGTATTCCATATACATCTTCATAGAGAGAAATACGACTCCTGTCGTCCCGAATATGCTCTTGGCTTAGACATGTTAAACGAACTACAAAAATGTCCAGCAGAACTTTTTGATATACTCTCCGACAAGGATCGTGATCGTTTAAGTGTTGATATTCATGCACAAGGAGATAACATTGTTCAAAATGACGGGGTAACTGTCAAAAGTGGTAAAGTTTTGATGAAACGCATGCGGGATCGATTTGCTCCCTTTGCTCTGCAATACATTGACCGTCAAAACATCTTCAAAGATATTCGTTTTATGGTCCATCTTGGCAACTATCGATTCAAATTCTACAAAAAGAGATGTTTGGCAGATGATGGCGAGGACACTCTTCGTACTCTTCAGAAAGAGATAAACGGTTTTGGAAGAATCCAGGAAATTGAGATGGAGCGAAAAAAGAACTATTCATCATTTTTCAAGGAAGCAACGACCAAAGTGAATGAGTATAACAAAAATGTTCAAGAGTTAAAAGCCGACACCACCGACTCAGCTCCTTATATGACAAATTCAACAGCACACTATCTATTTGACGGGAATCGTGTGGGATTACGGCTATTCAATTCTGAAAGTGACATGAAATCATTCGTTCCTAATGTCAAAATCCAAGGAAGACCTGCAACAAAAGCCTCTGAAATAAAGCTGTTATCTCCAGATGCTTGGATTAGCACCTATGAACTACCCGGTATGATTTTTTATCTGCGTCTTTATAAAGAGTATATGGGAAAAACAAACGGATATCCCAGTGCAGAAGATATCCTGAAATCATACATTGATGCATATCATAGAATTTTTGATGACATCAAGAATGGTACATTCAAAGGTTGGGATGATATCCTCTATCAGCCGCTAACAAAAAAAGACTTACCCATTAAAATTAAGAGATACATCGATCAGCCCAATAGTACACAATCGGCATACTTCCATAAAAAATCGAGAACCCGCATTAAAATAATGTATTATTGGACACTTCGGGAATTAAAATGTTTCGATACGAAGTTGGAAAAGATGAAATCAAAAGATAATAAATTCAAGAAAAAAGATTACGTTGATTTACGTCCTGGTGACATAGCAAAGTGGCTAACCAGAGACATTTTATACTTCATGGAGGATTTCGATGAAAAAGGAACCATCACCTCAGCAAATTTCAACTCGCTTCGGAGTGCATTGACTTTATCAGATACGAGCAAAGAAAAAGTCTACGGAATGATATCATCATTTAAGCATCCTTTTCTTGCAAAAGCTCTGGAGACTTATGATAAAGAACATAATGAGGAATGCTTTAGGATTTTTGATTTCTATAGGGCATATCTAACAAAACGAGCCGATTATTTAAAGCAAATTCAAAAAATCAAAGGTAATGAATTGCTCAAATTAGCTTTTTTGCATTCAACACGTAAACGTTGGAAAGATAGAGGAATTACTGCCATAAAGGACCTGGCAATGACTTACGAACAATTTGAACTTCCAAGGGGGATTTTTACCCCACTTGCCAAAAAAATTCTTGTTGAAAAATGTGGATTGTCATTAGATACAGAAACTGAGAAGAAAAAGTTAGGAATGGCAAATCTTATAAATTTTTATTTCGAATCTGTATTAAAAGATAAGAACCAAGACTTTTACCGATGGTCAAGGCATTACAAGATATTTGACCTGTTAGAAACAAACACTTCTAAGAATTCACAGGCACATAATTTTTTGTTGCCCGAGCAACTAACAACAAAGATGAGGAAGAATAAAGAATTTGAGATTAACAATCTCATACGTAATAAAGCTAAAAAAGCAATAGAAGCAGAAATAAAATACAAGAAGAACAATCCTACATACATTGATTATTTTAATGAGAATTTCAAGTCGACCACTGAAGTCGCAAAGAATATTCTACACAATGCTTACAAAAATTATGATGATAATGAACGAATTCTACGCCGCTATGCAATCCAAGATAGGCTGATGTTCCTAATGGCAAAAGACCTTCTTCTAGGAATAGAAGGAATAGGAAAAGGTGCTCTCCGCTCATTCAGACTCGGGGACATTATGCCAAATAAAGATAAAACGATTCTCGATCTGCTTGTTCCTTTCACGGTCACCCTAAATATTGATGGGATATCTGTTTCAATTCGTCAGAAAGATGCAATAAAGATTAAGCGTTATGGTGAATTCTACCGATACAACAGCGATACTAGACTCAAGTCTTTGCTCCCATACTTAATTCACAAAGTAGGAAATAAGGCAGAGATTAATATTGATATTGATCGTGAAGAATTGGAAGCGGAACTAAACCAATATGACCATGAGCGCATAGAAATCATGCGAAAAGTTCAGTCTTTAGAGCGAAGCATTATCGCAAAGGTAGGGGGGGAAAAAAACGTAGAGAAAGAGATAAGAGAAAATTTTAATAATCTTATAACCCAAAAAGGAAATATTCCTTATGAAAGACAGGGCAAGATCTTGGTCAATATCCGTAATTCGTTCTGCCACAACGAATATGCAAAAGATATAGATTTCCCAGAAAACATACCATTACCTCAAATTGCAGATACTATTGTTAGTTTATTTGAAGCAGAAAGGAAGAATAGACCCAAAGGAGAGACTATGTAAAAGTTGCCCCCGAAGTTTATCTATAACTCAAATTTTCATATTCAGCATTCCTTAACTTGTTATTACTTAAGTAAATGTTAAAAAATAACCTGCTTCATTTTGGGGGCTCTCTTATGCGGCCATT
>OLPR01003626.1_pt1 | contig 10123 bp, 7 predicted proteins | sample 1672761 | NCBI WGS metagenome assembly OLPR01 (sample SAMEA3136721, study PRJEB25190) | human gut metagenome | biome: human gut; feature: human-associated habitat; material: faeces | place: Austria | collected 2013
AAATAAAAATTTCTTTCATTCTCCAGCCGTCCTCCGTCTCAATAGGTTCGTACAAAAGGCTGACCGGAAATTCTGTAAGGGATAATGTTTTCGCTCTTATACAGGCTTCCTCCAAATCCTGAAATGTATAATAATCATAACAGGACGTATTAGGCTTGACATAATATTTGAAATCAGGCTGTTTATATTTAGACGAATGTTCGTTCATATTCAGCCTCCAGCAAAGCTTCCCCCTCTTCATCCGTCAGGATCCGAATAAGTTCATAATGTTCAACGGAATCTTCCAAAATCTCCAGCAGGGCATCCCCCATTAATTTAGTTTCGTCCTGCGATTCGTAAATTCCCCCGTCATATTCTTCTCCGCTCAGGTCAAAAAGAGTATAATCATATCCACCTTCCGAGCTTTCCTGTATCTGCACATATTTTATTTCTTCTGATTCAATCTCCAGAAAAGCTTCGCACATGGTGTTTAAGCACTCTACAATATCCATCTTAACCTCCCGTTTATCCGCAATACTCTTCATACATTACCAGATACCGTAAAACAGCTTTTCCTGAAGCTTTCGCTTCCTCTGTCTGGATATCTTTTTTCAACTTACGGATTTTTTCCTCATAACGGTCACTTGCTGCTTTTACAGTGTTTGATCGCAGATCGTTTTTGCAGAGTGGGCAGCAGGATCTTTTTAAATAATCCTTATTTAGCTTAGAACCGCACTTTTTACAAGTAATCAGAACTGACTTGAAAGTGCTTAAATCGTGAGCTTTTATATACGCCGCATATTTATCCTCTTCAGACTGAAGCCGTTTCAGGCATTCTTCATGCTTTGATGTTGGCTTGCAGGCACTTCTATCATAAAAAGGAACTGCCACATTCCAATTTCTTTGCCAGTCGTTTCTGGTTCTCAGAAAACTTTCGGCAGCCTCCATAGTCTCAAACGGCTTAGACTTAATCTCTTTAATTGGAAACCTGGCACCGGCACTTGGAAATTCAACCAAGTCAGAATTACTTTTCACTCTCCTGTCAATATGCAAATATGCACGATTCAATTCTTTTTTAGAAAGATCATTAATTACAAAACTTCCACCAATCCAACTCATTAAAAAGTTCCTCCTTTTGATAAAATATTTAGATTGTATCCAGGATCTGGAGAACATCCAGCCCATATCCAAGTTTTTGTGCAATTTGTTTTGCGTCAAAATTTTCAACATTGTAGTAACCCAGAAAATAACCAAAGGCATAGATTTTTTTGATAAAATCTGCATGAATGTGGTCGCAGTCATCATCTGCATCTACAAGCCCCTGTCTTACATCTGTGATAAAAATAATCACATCTGCAGTATCAATGGCAATCTGTGCCTGTTCTCTCATCTGAGAAAGGATAATGTCCTTGCTCTCCGGTTCAATACCCCCTGTGTCGATCATAGTAAATTCTTTATCCAGCCATGTAACATCGGCATAGATACGGTCTCTTGTTACTCCAGGCGTATCTTTGACGATCGAAATCATCTCTCCCGCCAGTACATTAAAAAGGGTCGACTTACCGACATTTGGTCTTCCCACAATAGCAACTACTGGTTTACTCATCTTAACTCTCCTCTATATTTCATTCTATATTTGTCACTTAACGATACTATTATACATTACCTTTGTCAAATAGTCCAATCAGTAGTTGACCTTTTTATAGAAAAAGTGATATAAATAATTAGGAGTAACTTATCATATAAAATACACAGGAGTTTTTATTATGCCAAATATCAAATTAATGGAAAGCGGTCTTCCTGTTGCACCACTTAAAATCGGTGCTCTGGAATCATGCCGCGAACTTGGTGAAAAAGTAAATGATTACATTGTACAATTCAGAAAAAGCACAATGGACAAGAACACAGATTCACCATTATATTATAATTACATGCGTGACAATTACCTGATCGATTGTCCGTGTCCACGTTTTGGAAGTGGAGAAGCCAAAGGACTTCTGACAGAATCTATCCGTGGGGCAGATCTTTTCCTCATGGTAGATGTCTGCAATCATAGTCTTACTTATTCTGTAAATGGTCATTTAAATCATATGTCACCGGACGACCATTTTCAGGATTTAAAAAGAATCATTGCTGCTGCTAACGGAAAAGCACGCCGTGTCAACGTTGTAATGCCTTTCCTCTATGAAAGCCGTCAGCACAAGCGTACCAAACGTGAGTCTCTGGACAGTGCCCTCGCACTTCAGGAACTGATCGATATGGGTGTATCTAATATCTTTACATTTGATGCCCACGATCCACGTGTTCAGAATTCCATTCCACTTCACGGATTTGACAGTTTCAATCCTCCGTATCAGTTCATGAAAGCATTGTTAAAAGCTGAGCCGGATCTTAAAGTAGACAAAGAACACTTAATGATCATCAGTCCGGACGAAGGAGCTATGCAGCGTGCTGTATACTTCTCTAACGTTTTGGGCGTGAATATGGGTATGTTCTACAAACGTCGTGACTATTCAACGGTTGTAAATGGTAAAAACCCGATCGTCGCTCACGAATTTTTAGGTGAACATCTTGATGGAAAAGATGCGATCATCATTGATGATATGATTTCTTCCGGTGAAAGTATGCTCGATGTTGCAAAACAGATTAAAGACCGTGGAGCAAACCGCGTATTTGTCTGCACTACATTCGGACTTTTTACAGACGGATTCGAGAAATTCGATGAATATTATGAAAAAGGATATATCGACCGTGTGATTACTACCAATCTTACTTATCTTCCTGCCGAGGCAAAGGAAAAACCTTATTTTCTGATTGCAGACATGAGTAAATTCATTGCATTGATCATTGATTCTATGAATCATGACATCAGTATCGGAAAAGTTATGGATCCAACTGAGAAGATTCACCGTCTTCTTGAGAAACACAACGGTACTTTGTAAAAATACAGAGAACTTGCCACCGGCGACTTCTCTTGCATACTGTGATAACAAAAGAACCTGCCATTGGCAGGTTCTTTTGTTTAATTTGTAAAATCACTGTAAGCCGTTCCGTCTTTCAGATCTTGTTTTTTTGCCGCAGCCATTTCCGAAACCGTTACAAGCTGATAACCTTCTTCTTCAAGTTTCGGGATAAGTTCCAGTGCTGCGTCAATCGTCTGACTATGAATATCATGCATCAGTACAATATCCCCATCTTTCAGATTCTTCATTACACTGTCAATCGTGCTCTGCGTGTTCCTTGTCTTCCAGTCCAGTGTATCTACATTCCAGAGAATCATTGGCATGCCCACATTCGACTTTACCGTATCATTGATTGCACCATACGGAGGTCTGAGCAGCGTTGCCGGACTTCCACAAATGTTTTTTATATTCCGGTTCGTATCATCAACTTCTTTTTTTACTGCCGCACCATCAATCTTTGTCAGCTGCTGGTGATCATATGAATGATTTCCCAGTTCATTTCCGTCTTTCAGCATCTGCTTTACAGCATCAGGATATAATTTCACATTTTTTCCAAGCATAAAAAATGTCGCATGCGCATTATACTTTTTCAACTGATTCAGAAGTTCTGACGTTCTTGGACCCGGACCGTCATCAAAAGTAAGTGCGATCATTGGCTTTTTCGGATCTATTGCTACTTTTTCTTTCGAAATCAGCTCACCCTTTTCGTTGAATTTGCATTTCTCAAGTCCGATCTTTACCTCTCCCGTTGCTACAATCCCTTTGGAATCAAAATAATATTCTTTTTCATTGATTGTCTGCCAGCCGGTCAGTGCTTTTCCTTCATCTGTCAGATAAGCCTTTCCATCATCTTTGGCCACCCAGCCGGATCTCTGCATAATTCCTTTATTATCAAAGCAATAAAGTGCACCTTCTATCATCTGCCAGCCGGTTACTTTCTTTCCATCCGAATCAAAATAATATGTATTTCCTTTTGATACCACAAAATCCGATGTTATATATGTTCCATCGTATTTTTTAAATTTATTTCCTTCCCATACACCAGTCGGATTCTTTACCTTACATGTTCCGTTCTTTATTGTAACCTGTACCTTCTTTTTCCAGTCTCCTTCCAGATTTTTTTTAATATTGGAATTTAATTTCGCAATGATCACATACGTTCCTTCTGTATTCGCATCCGCTTTGCTTAAAAATGTAATATTCTTTCCTTTTTTCAGATCTTTAGCGAAATCTTCTGCTGTATAATCTTTTGTTAATTTGTTTCTATCTTTATCCCGGATCTTTATGTCCGCCGAATAAGCCGGAAGCTGTTCTCCCTGCTTAATCTCTACATCCGCCACCTGTATGGTTATCTGCGCCGGTTTTCGCAGGATTCCTCTTACTACCGGTATTGCAATCGCAACTATACAAATAGTAAAAAGAGTAAGACCCACCCGAATGTTTCTTACTCTTCTCCGATTCCTTCGTCTTCTTCGAATTTCTGTATTATCCATCCCTAGTATCCCCCCAGATTTCATATCATTGCACAATCCTAGGATACTCTAATTCGACATATTTCGCAATTAAGGGATTCTTACAAATTTATTAAGTTTTGTTTAACATATGACACGTACACGTAACACTTCACCAATCTGTTTTAATTCCTCTACAACACCATCCGGCACCTCAGAATCTACATCGATCATCGTATATGCATATTTTCCCTTACTCTTATTTGTAAGGTCTGCGATGTTCATATTGTCTTTGGCAAGGATCGCTGATATCTGACCGATCATATTCGGCACATTGTGATGCAATACCAGAATACGCGTCTTATCGCCTCTCAGTCCCATATCACAGTCCGGATAGTTCACGGAATGTTTGATATTACCATTTTCCAGATAATCCATCACTTCTTTGACTGCCATCTTCGCACAATTATCTTCGGACTCTTCTGTAGAAGCTCCGAGATGAGGAATTACAATCGCGCCTTTGACACCTGCGATTTCCGGTGTCGGGAAGTCTGTGACATAATGTTTTACTTTTCCAGCTACAAGTGCATCTACCATTGCCTCGGAATCTACCAGTACATCCCTTGCAAAGTTCAGCACGATCACTCCTTCTTTCATAAGACCCAGTGCATCTTTTCCGATCATGCCCTTCGTACTGTCAAGTGCCGGTACATGCACCGTGATATAATCACAGTTTTCATAAATTTCATCTACATTTGTTGTATGATGGATACTTCTTGACAGTCTCCATGCAGAATCTACGGATACATACGGATCATATCCATATACATCCATACCAAGATGTGTTGCCGCATTTGCAACCAGAACTCCAATTGCACCAAGACCGATCACACCAAGCTTTTTACCTTCCAGCTCCTGTCCGGCAAATGCTTTCTTGGCTTTTTCTGCATCTTTGGCAATGTTCCCGTCTTCTTCGTTCTCCTGTACCCAGTTGATACCGCCGATGATATCTCTGGAAGCAAGAAGCATACCGGCAATTACCAGTTCCTTTACGCCATTCGCATTGGCTCCCGGTGTGTTAAATACAACGATTCCCTGTTCTGCACATTTCTCAAGCGGAATATTGTTCACACCCGCACCGGCTCTTGCAATAGCTTTCAGATCCGGTGCAAATTCCATTTCGTGCATTGCCGCACTTCTTACCAGGATCGCATCTGCTGTTTCTGGTGTGCTTACAGGTGCATAGTCTTTTGTGAATTCATCCAGTCCTACCTGTGAAATTGGGTTCAGATTATGATACTTATACATGATTACAGATTCTCCTTTTCAAATGCTTTCATAAATTCTACCAGTTTCTCTACCCCTTCGATCGGCATCGCATTGTAGATACTTGCACGCATACCGCCGACACTTCTGTGTCCTTTCAGGTTCTCGAATCCGGCTTTTTTTGCCTCTTTCACGAATTTTGCATCCAGATCCTTATCACCTGTTACAAACGGAACATTCATAAGCGAACGGTCTTTTGGAACAACCGTGCCCTTGAACAGTTTGCTTTCATCCAGATAATCATAGAGAATCTTTGCTTTCTTTTCATTGCGCTCTTTGATTGCTTCCAGTCCGCCCTGTTTTTTCAGCCATTTAAACACTTTACCACAGATATAGATTCCATATGCCGGTGGTGTATTGTATAAAGACTTGGCATCTGCATGCGTCTTATACTTCAACATAGTCGGTGTACCTTCTAATACATCATCTGTGATCAGATCCTCACGGATAATTGCGATCACAACACCTGCAGGTCCGACATTTTTCTGAACACCGCCGTAGATAACGCCGTATTTTGACACATCTACCGGTTCAGACAGGAAGCAGGATGATACATCTGCCACCAGTGTCTTTCCTTTGGTATTCGGAAGCTCTTTGAACTTCGTACCATAAATCGTATTATTCTCGCAGATATATACATAATCTGCATCTTCAGAGATATCGAGGTCTGAGCAGTCCGGAATATAAGAAAATGTCTTATCTTCGGAAGATGCGATCACATGGACCTCTCCGTATTTTTCTGCTTCTTTGGCTGCCTTTTTCGCCCACTGTCCGGTTACGATATAGTCAGCCACTTTATTCTTCATCAGATTCATAGGAATCATGGCAAATTGCTGAGACGCTCCGCCCTGTAAAAATAATACTTTATAGTTATCCGGGATATGCATCAGTTCACGGATATCGGCTTCTGCTGTCTCAATAATCTCCTGGAACACCGATGAACGGTGACTCATTTCCATAACCGACATTCCACAGCCCTGATAGTCTAACATCTCTGCTGCTGCTTCTTTTAATACTTCTTCCGGCAATACGGCCGGGCCTGCTGAAAAATTGTACACTCTGCTCATTGTTGTTCCTCCACTTTCCTTTACTTTTTTCTTTTACTATTCTGCATTTTTTGCTTCCAGGTCTTTTTCATCAAAAGCTTCATTGATCGGGGCGCCAGGGGCAACCATCGGCCATACCTTGTCATCACTGTCAATCTGGCAGTCGATCACCACCGGATGTCCGCTCTTTAACGCGTTCGCAAATGCTTCTTTGAATTCTTCCTGGGTTGCCACACGTACTCCTTCTGCTCCCATAGCTTCTGCAAGTTTTACAAAATCTACGGCATCATTGAGTACAGTAGCCGAGTAACGCTGTCCGTAGAACAGGTTCTGCCACTGACGGACCATACCAAGTACATGGTTGTTAATCACTACCTGGATCACCGGAATATTATGGCGTGCCGCGGTAGCGATCTCATTCATATTCATACGGAAACATCCGTCACCTGCAATATTGACAACGGTCTTTTCCGGTCTTCCGACCTTGGCTCCAAGTGAAGCTCCAAGACCATATCCCATGGTTCCAAGTCCTCCTGAGGTAAGGAGTGTTCTTGGCTCTGTATATTTATAATACTGTGCTGCCCACATCTGGTGCTGTCCGACTTCTGTCGAAATGATTGCTTCACCATTTGTCTGACGGTAGATCTCTTCTACAACAAACGGTCCGCTGAGCACATCCGGATGATAGGTCATCGGATATTTCTCTTTGTAAGACATGATCTGTTCTACCCATGCCTTGTGATCCTGCTGTTCCAGACGCTCATTCATCTTCTGAAGAACGACTTTCAGATCACCGACCACACCTTCTGTGATCAGAATATTTTTATTCATCTCTGCAGCATCTACATCAAACTGTAAGATTTTTGCATTCTGGGCAAATTTCTTTGCATTTCCTGTTACACGGTCACTGAATCTTGCTCCTGCGACGATCAGAAGATCACATTCACTGACTCCGTAGTTGGATGCCTTTGTTCCATGCATTCCGAGCATTCCGGTATATAACGGATCTGTTCCCGGGAATGCTCCTTTTCCCATCAGGGAATCGGTAACCGGAGCATCTACCTTCTTTACGAATTCATATAATTCTTTGCTGGCTTCTGATAATACCGCTCCGCCACCGACAAATATGTATGGTTTCTCTGACTCCCGGATCATACGTACTGCACTTTCCAGATCTTTTTCACAGATATCTTCGGATGGTTTTACAACCTTTGGTTCCTGTGCTGTAAATTCTGCTTTGTTCGCAGTTACATCTTTCGGGATATCGATCAGGACCGGTCCCGGTCTTCCTTCTTTGGCTATCACGAATGCCTTACGTATCGTATCCGCCAGATTATTGACATCTTTTACAATATAATTATGCTTGGTGATTGGCATTGTAACACCTGCAATATCGATCTCCTGGAAACTGTCTTTTCCCAGAAGTGATACTCCTACATTACAGGTAATTGCAACGACCGGAATCGAATCCATGTATGCGGTTGCAATTCCGGTTACAAGGTTTGTTGCACCCGGTCCGCTGGTTGCAAGACATACACCGACTTTTCCTGTCGCTCTTGCATATCCGTCTGCCGCATGAGCAGCACCCTGCTCATGTGACGTAAGGATATGTGTAATCTCATCTTTATGCTTATATAATTCATCATATACGTTCAAAATCGCTCCGCCCGGATAACCGAATACGGTATCGACGCCCTGCTCTTTCAAACACTCAATTACGATCTGTGATCCTGTTAACTGCATACCATTCATTCCCCTGTCATGATTTATTTTGCTTTTGGAACTTCGAGAATTGCTCCTCTGTTTCCAGAAGTAACCATTGCCGCATATCTTGCAAGATATCCGGTTGTAACTTTTGGTTCTCTCGGAGTCCAGTTTGCTTTTCTCTTCGCAAGTTCTTCATCGGATACATCCAGATGAATAGAAAGGTTCGGAATATCGATCTGGATCAGGTCTCCTTCTTCTACCAGTGCGATCGGTCCACCAACAGCTGCTTCCGGAGATACGTGTCCGATAGATGCCCCTCTGGATGCACCACTGAAACGTCCGTCTGTGATCAGCGCTACACTTGAGCCAAGTCCCATACCTGCGATTGCAGATGTAGGATTTAACATCTCACGCATTCCAGGGCCTCCCTTTGGTCCTTCGTAACGGATAACGACAACGTCACCGGCAACGATCTTACCACCTTTGATCGCTGCAATTGCATCTTCTTCACAGTCAAATACTCTTGCAGGTCCTTCGTGTACCAGCATCTCGTCTACAACAGCGGAACGTTTTACAACGCTTCCGTCCGGCGCAAGATTTCCTTTTAATACTGCAAGCCCGCCTGTTGGTGTGTATGGATTATCAATTGGACGAATTACTTCCGGATCTTTGTTGACCACACCTTCGATATTCTCTCCAACGGTCTTTCCTGTAACTGTCATACATTCTGTATGCAGAAGGCCTTTCTTATTCAGCTCTGCCATAACTGCATATACACCGCCGGCTTCGTTCAGATCTTCCATGTAAGTCGGGCCTGCCGGTGCAAGGTGGCAGATGTTCGGAGTCTTTGCACTGATTTCATTTGCAAAGCTGATATCGAAATCCCAGCCAATCTCATGTGCGATTGCTGGAAGATGAAGCATACTGTTTGTGGAACAGCCAAGAGCCATATCTACAGTAAGGGCATTGAGAAGTGCCTCTTTTGTCATAATATCTCTTGGACGAATGTTGCGGCGGTACATTTCCATAACCTGCATTCCTGCATGCTTTGCAAGACGGATACGCTCAGAATATACAGCCGGGATGGTTCCGTTTCCTTTCAGTCCCATACCAAGAACCTCAGTAAGGCAGTTCATGCTGTTTGCCGTGTACATACCGGAACAGGAACCGCAGGTCGGACAAACCTTCTCCTCGTATTCCTTGACTTCCGCCTCCGTCATCGTGCCGGCCGCATAGGAACCTACCGCCTCAAACATGGAAGAGAGGCTGCGCTTTTTGCCCTGTACATGTCCTGCAAGCATCGGTCCGCCTGACACGAACACTGTGGGTACATTGATGCGCGCTGCCGCCATCAAAAGTCCCGGGACATTCTTATCGCAGTTCGGAACCATGACGAGCGCGTCAAACTGATGCGCAAGCGCCATACATTCCGTGGAATCGGCGATCAGATCACGCGTCACCAGCGAATATTTCATACCGATATGTCCCATCGCGATTCCGTCGCAGACCGCGATTGCCGGAAATACCACCGGCACGCCGCCAGCCTCCGCAACGCCAAGCTTTACCGCGTTGACAATCTTATCCAAATTCATGTGACCGGGAACAATCTCGTTGTAGGAGCTCACAATACCGACCATCGGCCTGTTCATCT
>OLPR01003627.1_pt1 | contig 10120 bp, 3 predicted proteins | sample 1672761 | NCBI WGS metagenome assembly OLPR01 (sample SAMEA3136721, study PRJEB25190) | human gut metagenome | biome: human gut; feature: human-associated habitat; material: faeces | place: Austria | collected 2013
CCCCCGCCACAAAACCGGCCCATCTACTACGTTTGATTCGATACCCCCGATCACACCCTCGTTTTTAACAAAACCGCAAGCGTTCTACCTGCGGTTTTGTTTCAGCGCTTTTCGGCATGGTCGGGGATAGGCAGTTAAACGTAGTAGATGGGCCGGTTTTGTGGCGCGCCCTTCTCCTCCACGCACAAAAGCGCCGCCACGGAGGAGGGAGATACCTCCGTGGCGGCTTGGGGCGGGGGTGGGGGCTATGTTCTGGCTCCCCGCCGGCCGCCCGGGGCCTTTTGGCCCCGGGCGCTGCCAGCGCGCCTAGCGCTTACGGATACCCCAGACCAGGGCTCCGACGCCGGCCATGGCGATGACGAATGCCATGAGCAGTGCAGCGGCCTGCTGGTCACCCGTGGTGGGCAGGAAACCCTTGACCGTCTTGACGATGTTCGTCACGGTCTTGGGTGTGCCGGGATCGGGCGTCGGCACGGGCGTCTCGGGCTTCTTGTACGTGTTGTTGAACACGATACCCTCGACGCTCTTATCGCCCTTGGCAAAGGCGACATTCGCCTTGAGGTTGCCCTCGCCGTCGTCGACCACGTTGACGGTCGCGGTAAAGACGGACTTGTCGTAGGTCATACCGGCCTCGTCGCCCTTGACCTCGCTGATGGTGTAGACGTACGTACCAGGCTCGTCGTACTCGAACTTGTCGAAGTTGATCTTGCCGTCGGCATCGTTGGTGACGGTGGACTCGATGTCCTCGCCAACGAGCTTAAAGCTAAACTCGTCCTTCTTGAGCTCGCGTCCCTCGAGCACCTTGATGGCGCCGATGGAAACCTGCGTAGGCATGGCGTGATACTTGTTGGTAAAGCCAGCCGACTCGGTGGTTCCCTCGAGCTTGTGCGTCGCGGCCAGCGTGCCGTCGCCATTGTCGGAGACGGTGGTCACGACGGTGTAGGTCGTGCCGTCATAGGTGACGCCCTTGTACAGGCCGAGCGCGTTGGGGCAAGCCTCGCGCAGCGTGTACGTGTGCGTGCCGGGCGCCTCGTAGCGGATCGGGCTCAGCGTAACGTTACCGCTGGCGTCGTTGGTGCCACTAGCGACAGTCACGCCGTCCTCGAGCAGCTCAAACGTGAACTCGCCAGCTGCAAGGTCGCGTCCGGTCAGACGCTTAACCGTCTTGACCTGATCGGTCACGGAAGAATCGGTGGGCGTCACGCTGTAGGTGTTGGTGAACGTGAAGGCCGCGCCGTCGTCGCCATTGCGCACGACACGCAGATGTCCGGCACCGTCGTCAGTCACGGTGTAGGAAACCCTGCGCGTGGCGTTGGCGTCGTTGGTCACGCCAGGGGCGCTACCGGACTCGGCCACCGCGTAGGTAAAGGTGTGCGAGCGCGGAGCGGTGGGGGCTGCGGACTCGGACTCGTCGTTGGCGTCGGACTCGTCGCCATCGACCTCGGCTACGTTCTCATCGGCGTCAACTTCGGCCTCGTCGGCGTTGGCCCCGGCGTCGCTCGACACGTCGTCAGAAGCATCGGTCGTCACGCCCAGGGCGCGGTTGAGGTCCTCGAGCGTAAAGTGGATCTTGCCAAAGTCCACGTTGCCGGCCGTGTCGTTGGTCGCAGTCGTATGCTCGGGCATCGGGGCGCCCGCCTCATCGGCAGTCACGGTAAAGGTGAACTTGCCCGCAATGTCTACCGGGGTCAGGCCCTCGGCAGCCTGGAGCTTCTTGGTACCGGCGAGCGTGGCGTCAACGGCATCGGCGCCGTAAACGTTCTCGAACACGGGCTCGGCGTCACCGTAGTTGGGCGTTGCCGTCAGGGTACCGTCGCCGTTGTCGACGACAATGACCTTAAAGCTAAAGCTCGGCGTTGTGGCGGTAATGCCCTTGCCGTCCAGCAAGTTCGTAAGCTCAAAGGCCGTGTAGTTAATAGTCCATGCAAGCTTGGCATCCGTGTCGGTGCGGATGGCACGCTTGGCGCTTACCAGATCGGCGAGCATCTCGGTCGTGTAATGCAGCGTTCCAAAGCTCACCTGACCGTTAACGTTGGTAGCCGGAGTGCCCTGGATTGCTTCCGTCTCGCCTGCGTAGGCAATGCCGAACCAGAACTCGCCGTCGGCCATCGGACGACCGGTCAGGGTCTTGGTGGCAACGACCTGGGCAGCGGCACCACCAGGTGCGTCGGTCGTGGCGCTATAGCTGTTGCGGAACGGAATCACAGCGCTCTCGACCGTAGCGGCACCAGTCTTGTACTCGGTCACCAGCGTGCCCTTGTCGGGGTTGCCAGTAACGGTCGTGGTGGCAGTAAGCGTACCGGCGCCGTCATCGGCAATAGCGATCGTCACGGTGCGGGCAGCGTCGTCGTAGGTGTAACCGGGCTGGCCGTCGTTCTTCTCGGCCACGGTGTACGTAAAGGTCTTACCGGCGTCAGCCTGCGTAAACTTGACCTCATGGCCTGCCAGAATGTCGATCAGGCCGACCGTCGCCTCTGCCGTCGCAGGGGACTTGTACACGTTGGCGCCCTCGTGCAGGCCGAGCGCGATGGCCGAAGCCTCGTCGGCAGGCGTCACGGTAAAGGTGAACTGACCCTCGGTCATGGGACGTCCGGAGAGGGTCTTGCTGAGCTTGAGGCCGCCGGCCGCGGCGCAATCGAGCTCAGAGCGGTACGTGTTGGTGAAGCGGCCGCTTTCCTTCTTGGTGACGTTGGCGGTCAGGTTGCCCTCGCCGTCTTCAGTCACGGTCACTTCGGCGGTCGCGACACGGGCGTCGTACGCCATGCCTGCCGCGTTGCCCGCGTTCTCGCGGATCTCGTACTTATAGGTTCCGGCAGCCGTGTAGTGGATCTTGCCGAACTTGATGGCAGCGACACCGTTGTCGTCCACGCTCTTCTTACTCACGGTCACGGTTGCAGGGTCGGGCAGCGGGGTGCCCTCGGGGGCGGTAATGGTAAAGCTGAACTTGTCGGCATCCGTCCAGTCGCGGCCGTCGATAGCCTTGCTCAGGTCAAAGTCGAGCTCTGCGTCGAGCGGGGTCACGCTGTAGGAGTTCTTGAACTCGGCGGGCTCGGTGCCCTTCAGGACGTGCTCGGCCTTGAGGGTGCCGTCGCCGTTGTCGGTGATGGTGGTCTCGATGGTGTACTTGGCGTCACTGTACGTGATGCCCTTGCTGGTGGTTCCGCCGTTGACCTCGCGCAGCGTGTAGGTGTGCGTTCCGGCCTTATCGTACTTCACGGCGCTCATCGTGATCTTGCCATCGGCGGCGTTCTTGCCGGTGGCGACGACCTTGGCGTCCTTGCCCTCGCCCTCGACGAGCTCGAAGGAGAACTCGCCCTCAGTCATGTCGCGGCCGGTCAGGACCTTGGTGACCTTGATCTCGTCGGTGACGCTGAACTCGTCAGGATTCGGCTTGTAGCCGTTGTTGAACTTCGCCTCGTCGGCACCCTTCAGGACATGCTCGGCCTTGAGCGTGCCGTCGCCGTTGTCCTTGACGACGGTCTCGATGGTGTAGGTCTTGCCGTCGTAGGTGATGCCGTTGCCGGCGTCGCCCGGGACCTCGCGCAGTGTGTAGGTGTGCTTGCCGGGCTCATTGTAGGTGATCTCGCTCATCGTGATCTTGCCGTCGGCGGCGTTCTTGCCCCTAGCGACGACCTCGTTGCCCTCGACGAGCTCGAAGGAGAACTCGCCTTCCTTGAGATCGCGCCCGGTCAGGACCTTGGTCGCCTTGATCTTGTCGGTGACGCTGGAATCCTTGGGCGTCACGTTATAGGCGTTCTCAAAGATCGCCTTCTCGTCGTTTTGCAGCTTGTGCTCCACGCTGAGGGTGCCGTCGCCGTTGTCCTTGACGATGGTCACAATAGTGTACTCAGCGGTGCTGTAAGTAATGCCGTTTTCGGTGGTACCGGCCTTGGTCTCGCGCAGCGTGTAGGTGTGCTCGCCAGCCGCGGTGTAGGTGACGGGGTCCATCACGATCTTGCCGTCGGCATTGTTGGTGCCGGTGGAGACCACGCTATTGCCCTCGACGAGCTCGAAACGGAACTCGCCGGCCTTGAGGTCGCGCCCGGCCAGTGACTTGGTCGCCTTGATCAGGTCGGTGACGCTGGAGTCCTTGGAGCCAGGCTCGTAGGAATTGGTGAACTTCGCCTCGTCGACGTCCTTCAGGACATGCTCGGCCTTGAGGGTACCGTCGCCGTTGTCGGTGATGGTCGTCTCGACGGTGTACTTGGCGTCGCTGTAGGTGATACCGCCGGCGTTGCCCTTGACCTCGCGCAGCGTATAGGTGTGCGTTCCGGCCTTGGTGTACTCGATGGGGCTCATCGTGATCTTGCCATCGGCGGCGTTCTTGCCGGTGGCAACGACCTTGGCGTCCTTGCCCTCGCCCTCGACGAGCTCGAAGGAGAATTCGCCCTCAGCCATGTCGCGCCCGGTCAGGTACTTGGTCGCCTTGATCTTGTCGGTGACGCTGGAATCCTTGGGCGTCACGCTATAGGTATTGATGAACGTAAAGGCTGCGCTGCCATCCGACTTGCGGGACACCCTCAGATTGCCCTTGCCGTCATCGGTCACGGTGAAGGAAACCTCGCGCGACAGCTTGGCGTCGTTGGTCACGCCAGCAACCTTACCGGACTCGGTCACGGTGTAGGTAAAGGTGTGCTCGCGCTTCTCGGGCTTCTCGCCCAGAGCCTTGTTAAGGTCGTCGAGCGTAAAGGTAATCTTGCCAAAGTCGACCTTGCCCTTGGCATCATTGGTCACGCTCGCGTTCGCGGGCATGGGTGCGCCCTCTTCACCGGTCACGGTAAAGGTGAACTTGCCGGCAATGTCAGCCGGGGTCAGACCAGCAGGAACCTGCAGATTCTTCTTGCCCACAAGCGATGCCTCGACAGGCGCAGCAGTGTAGGTGTTCACAAACTCGTTGCCGGCATCGCCGTAGACAGCCGTCGCCGTCAGAGTACCATCGCCGTTGTCGACAACGGTTACGCATGCGTCAATTGCCGACACGGTGGCGCTCACGCCCGCAGGCAGCTTGCCGGTCTGCTCGGCAGCAATGTAGCGAATGGTCCACGTGGGTTTGTCTGAGCTAGCGTCAAACGACGCCTTGTCTTCCTCGACCAGCTTGGCAAGCGACTCGGTCGTGTACGTCAGCGGACCGAACTCAACCTTGCCACCCTTGTTGGTTGCATCCAGCAGAACCTCGTCGTGCCCCGCATAGCTCAGCGCAAACTTAAATTCGTCATCGGCCATCGGGCGCCCCGTGAGCGTCTTGGTTGTCTCAAGAGTCAGCGGGGTTTCCGTCTTGGCGCTATAGGTGTTCTTGAACTCGGTCTCGCCCGAAATCTTTTCAACGTCAGCCTTAAGCCCACCCGTGGCCTTAACCGTCACGGTCACTTTGAACGTGGCAACGTTATCGCTGTAGGTGATGCCACCGGCGTCGCCCTTGACCTCGCGGACCTCATAGGTGTACTCGCCCGGCTTGTTGAAGGTGATCTCGCCGAAGTCAATGGCAGCCTTGCCCTTGCCGTCCGGGTCGGGTTTGTGCACGGTCGCGTCCGTGGATGCAGGCATCGGGGCGTCATTCTCGGACGTCGCGGAGAGCTCAAACTTAAACTCATCGGTATCCGTCCAGCTGCGGCCCTCGAGCACCTTGGTCAGGCCAAAGCCGGCCTTGGTATCCACCGTTGTTGGCGTCACGTTAAAGCTGATCTTGCCGTTGTTGCCCAGGTGAACGTCAACCTCCGTGGCGTTCGACTTGGCAGATGTGTTGTTCCACTTGGGATTGAGCACGTCGGCCGCAGTGCCGGTGGGGTTACCGCCCACGCGCTCCTTGGTGGTGTGGAGCTCGTCAATAAAGGCCAGGCGCGCGGTTCCCTTGCTAAACGACAGGTTTCCGCTCGCGTCGGGCACGATGGCGCCCTCAAAGCTCGCGGCGTCTCCGCCGGTAAACTCAATAACGGCAATACGGGATTCGGCCTTACTGTCTGCGCCCAGCGCCTCGAACTCATCCTTGTAGTAATAGATGTCCTCGGCAGCCAGCGAGCCCGTCACAGGCGTTGTGCAGTTCTTATCCGTGTAAATGGGAGTCTGCTTCTGGAAATAGTAATAGCGGTTGGTGTCGGCAGGCTCAAAGTTCGCGATCGTATCGCCCAGCGCGCCAGCGTTCCACTTGTTCGCGTAGAAGTTAACGGTCTTGGAACCGTTCTCCGCGGTGGTCGTATTGCTGCTCTTGATGTAGTCCTCGAGCCCCTTTACGTTCTTGGGCGTAAACAGGTTATCGAGCGCTTCTTTCTTAACGCTTGAGGTGTAGTTCACCTGAATGGGCTCAGTATTGTCGACCGTAAGCACGCCGTCGGTGATCTTAAAGTGGCGCAGCGGAATCAGTGACGCAGGAATCTTAACCGTTACGATATCGCCGGTCTGAGGCTTGCCCTCTTCGGCATGCTGAACGGTGATGACCAGGTTCGCAGCGGCACCAGAAAATGTGTAGGTGTCGACGTTACCCTCGGACTTCTTTGACGGTTTTTCAAACGTCTCGCCGCCATACACGACGGACGTAAAGTCGTCGACCTGCATAAAGTCGCCCAGCTCATCGGTAAACGTAATGTAGCCAGACTTATGCTCGCCATATCCACTCTGAGTTTTGGTTGGGTAGCCAGCCTGGATAATGCTTCCGGAGATATCTTTGAAGATTTCCTCGAGCTCGGCGGCGCTGGTTGCCGACTTGTAGTAATTGGCGTTTTCTGCGCGCGCACCAAAGTTGATGGTCCATTCGCCCCAGAAAGAAATGCTGGATGAGGCGGCAGGATAGTTGCTCGACACGGCATGCATGAACTTATTCTCTTTGCTTGTGCCATCAGCCGTGAGGTCGGCACTGGGATTTGCACCGTCAAAGATGCCGATCGTATAAATGTCGGCACCTTTATTCTTGAGACTCTTGGCACTATTAATGGCGCTATTGGCAACACTTGCTTGGAATCCACTAGAACTCGTAGGTGAACCATCAGTGAAGAAGACGACGATCTTCTTGGCGTCGGCGCGACCAAACGAAAATTGCTCATCAGCCAGCTCCAAGCCATAGTCGGCGCGCGTGGAACCGTCAGGACTGATAGAGTTGACCGTGCTCTTTAGGCTCTCCGCACCTTTGTCCTTGCAGGGCGTCAGATTCTTCATGGTCTGCGAGTAGTTGTAGGTGTCCCCCCAACTATCGCGATATTTTTTGTTGCCAACCTCAGTAGTCTTATCGCCTGCAAACTTAACGATGGCAACCTGATGCTGTTTGGGTTCATCTGTGATGCTTTGGTTTTGCGTGGCGATGGTGTCAATAAAGCGATTGGCGGCCGTCTTCAGCGCATCGATGCGCTTTGTACGGTCGCCCTTAACCATGGGATCACTCATCGAGCCAGAAGCGTCCAGCACCAGCACGATGTCGAGCGGCTTGCCGGAGACCGTCGTATCGGATGTCGAAGAGATAGCAGACAGCGTGGTCAGGAAATCCGACTCTTCGTTTGCCGCGGTTTCCTTGACCGTCTTGTCGGTCCAGATTCGGCCGACGTTTTGAGTTGTTACTTCCTTGCCGTCATAGCCGCCGGCCCAGAACTTCCAGTAGTTGCTGGTATCGGGGTCGACGACCGTTTTTCCGGTCATGGCCGGTCCGTCCATTCCGGTACTGGACCTGGCGTTGGCCTCGGGCAGCATGGCAAATGCTGCAGCCGGCAACACCAGCACTACGGCCAGCATCACCGCCAAGAGACCCCTCGTGTACTTACTCATCGCGTCTCCCTTCTCGCAGGCTCAGACCTTGCATCAGCCTAAAGTTACGAAATGAGACACAATTAGGGCAGGTGACACACGTTCCAGATTCATTTTTAGGCGTGAGACAAATGTCTCACCAAAGTTGAGACACGAGCGTTTTCGCAGGAAAACGGGTGCGACTCAAGATGGACGGGGCAAAAGAACCCGTTTTCCTCCGTCCCCGGGGGATCTATTGGTGGTGCTCGCCACGAAACTGGCCTATCTACTATGTTTAGTCCGGTACCTCCGACCATAACCGCGTTTCATGAAAAACCGCAGGCGTTCTACCTGCGGCTTTCATTTCGCATTACTTGCCGTGGTCGAGGACTGCCGCCTAAACGTAGTAGATAGACCCATTTCGTGGCAGACGGCTCACGCGGCGGCCCTCGCGAGGCCAAAATGATCCGTTTCCCTCTGTCCACGGGAGATCAAGGGCTGTTACGGATATGGTGTCATTTCAAAACTATGCCGGATTACGGGGCTAAAGTCGAGGCCCTCATCCATACCTTCATTTTTGAAAAACGGCAAGCAATCTACCTGCTGGTTTGTTTTTGCGATTTTCTGTATGGTCGGAGGTTCGCTATCCAGCCCCGTAATCCGGCATAGTTTTGTTCGTGGCGGCCCAACCGCGCGTTTAAGCGCGGGGCCGGTGGGGCAGTTTTGCCCCACCGGCCCTATCCCAGCGCTATACCAGCCCCAGTCCAGAGTTATTCCGGTTTGGTTTCTACCGTGGGAGTCTTGTCCGCCGCAACTGGAGTGCGAGCGGTGTCCATGCTCAAGCAGTGTTTGGGACAGCTCTCGATGCACTCGCCGCACACCACGCAGGCGTACGGGTCAATCGACCAGGTACCGCCTTTGCGATCGACCGCGAGCGCGCCCGCCGGGCAACGCCGCGCGCACATACCGCAGCAAATGCACACGTCCATGTCGTTAACGATGTGCCCGCGCAGTCGCTCAGGTGCCGCGAGCTTCTCCTGCGGATAGCACACCGTAACCGGCTGCTTGACCATAGAGCCCAAGGCCGTCTTGGCAAATGTCAGTAAACTCATGCCGCGCCTACCTTTCCGTGCAGCTAATGCAGGGGTCGATGGTCAGGATAATCATGGGCACGTTGGCAAGAAGCACGCCCTGCAGCGCATGCGTCAGACCCGCCAGGTTTTGCGACGTCGGCGTCCGCACGCGGAAGCGGTCCAAGTTCTTGGTGCCGTTACCGCGCACATAGTAATACGCCTCGCCGCGCGGCTGCTCAATCACAACCTCGCCACGCGCGCCGTCGGCCGGCGTGAGCTTGGTGCGCCCGCCGATGCCGTCGTGCGGAATCTTGCCGACAAGCTCCTTGATGATGTCCATGGCCTGCGTGACCTCGGCACAACGCACCTGGCAGCGGGCATAGCAATCGCCATCGGTGGCAACAATCGGCTCAAACGCAGCCAGATCCGCATAGGCGCCGTCACCGAACATGCGCACGTCGTAATCCACGCCCGAGGCGCGCCCAAACGGGCCGACCATCGAAAGCTCCAGCGCGTCCTTCTTGCTGATCACGCCCACGCCATGCAGGCGCTCGCCGCAGCTATTGTCGTCCAAAAACGTATGCACCAGGGCCTCGTAGTCGGGGCGCATGGCATCGAGCGTCTGGACAATGCCGGCCAGCTCGGAGTCCTCGATATCGTGCTTAAGGCCGCCGATCTCGTTAATCGAAAGGATCACGCGGCCGCCGCAGGTGCTCTCAAAAATCTTGAGAATCTGCTCGCGCAGGGTCCACGAACGATAGAACAGCGCCTCAAAGCCAAAGGCATCGGCGAGCAGGCCCAGCCACAGCAGGTGCGAGTGAATGCGCGAAAGCTCGTGCAAAATGGTGCGGATATACTGCACGCGACCGGGCACCTCGATGTCGAGCATGCGCTCGCAGGCGCTGGCATAGCCGCAGCTGTGGCCCACGGCGCAGATGCCGCAGATGCGCTCGGCGATGTAGCCAAACTGATGCATGTCGCGCTTTTCGGTAAGCTTCTCGAGTCCGCGGTGCACAAAGCCGATCTGCGGAATTGCCTCGATGACGCGGTCGTCCTCGATCACTAGGTCCAGATGAAGCGGCTCGGGCAGCACCGGGTGCTGCGGGCCAAACGGAATAACGGAGCGATGTGCCATGGACCTTACGCCTCCTTTTTCTGCTTGTCGCGGGCGGCCTTGGCGGCAAGCGCCGCGCGGACCTTGGCCGCTTTCTCGGGATCCATGGCGGCGAGCTTTGCTTCCAGCTCGGCGGCTTTGAGCGCGGCCTTGGCGGCAGCTTCATCGTGCTGAGCATCGGAGCCGGCAGCCGCAGCGGGCTGAGCGACAGTAGCACCCGCAGCACCCT
>OLPR01003629.1_pt1 | contig 10118 bp, 8 predicted proteins | sample 1672761 | NCBI WGS metagenome assembly OLPR01 (sample SAMEA3136721, study PRJEB25190) | human gut metagenome | biome: human gut; feature: human-associated habitat; material: faeces | place: Austria | collected 2013
GCACGCCGCCAGCGTTCATCCTGAGCCAGGATCAAACTCTCTGATAAAATGTTTGATTCACTCAAGATAACAACTAGCTATCTCTCGTTTTACTGTTTATAAAAAGTTCATTCTGTTGAATGATGATTCTTAAAGAATTTTCGAGAATCGTATGTGTTTCACTGTTTAGTTATCAAGGTTCTTTGTTTGTCTGTCTCTCAGACAGCTCGTTTACTTTATCACATTCATCAGTGCCTGTCAAGTACTTTTTTCAAGTTTTTTCGAGGTATTTTGATGTTTGTGTGTCGCTCTCAAGCGACTTGTTTACTCTATCACATGTTCGTTTCTTTGTCAACAATTATTTTTGTTTTTTTCAAAACTTTTCAAATTGTTCAATCAGAAGAAACAATTTCTTGTGACAGCTCAGTTAGAATACCACTATCCAACCGAGTTGTCAACACTCTTTTTTATAATTTATAATTATTCTTCATGATATAACGAATTGCATCTTGAATCCAGGACACATATACCAGATTAATGCCAGAAACTTTTCCCACAGACGATTTACATACTTCCGGCAAGATCACTGTATCAAAACCAAGTTTTTTCGCTTCGGCCACTCTTTGTCCTGCCATACTCACTGCCCGGACCTCACCACTTAATCCAACTTCGCCAAATGCGATCACTGAATCCGGAATGATAATATCTTTACAGCTCGATACAACTGCCAGTGAGATTCCCAAATCAATCGCAGGCTCTGTCATTTTCATGCCACCTGCGATATTTACATATGCATCGCAGGCTGCCAAATGAATTCCTACTTTTTTTTCTAATACAGCCATAAGCAGATTTACTCTGTTAAAATCAGTTCCCACCGCAGTTCTTCTTGGTATTCCAAAATTGCTCTGGCAGACCAGTGCCTGAATCTCCACAAGGATCGGTCGTGTTCCTTCCATCGAGCACGCAACAATGGAACCAGATGTCCCATTCGGCTTTCCGTTTAGCATAAACTCTGACGGATTCTTCACTTCTTCCAGTCCTGTATTTCTCATTTCAAATACACCAATTTCATTTGTAGATCCAAATCTGTTTTTGACAGCACGAAGAATACGATAAGACGCATGACGGTCTCCCTCAAAATACAGCACTGTATCCACCATATGTTCCAAAACTCTCGGACCTGCTACATTGCCTTCTTTTGTCACATGTCCTACGATAAAAATAGAAACACCCTGACCTTTGGCAATCTGCATCAGAATATTCGTTGATTCCCTAACCTGCGAAACACTGCCTGGTGCCGAACTGATATCTTCATGAAACATCGTCTGGATTGAATCAATCACGACCATATCCGGTTTTTTTCTTTCAATCACCTCTCTGATTGTTTCCAGATTTGTCTCACATAGTAACTGGAGATTCTCATTGAACTCCCCAATACGTTCAGCACGTAATTTAATCTGCCGCAAAGATTCTTCACCTGATATATATAATACAGAATTACCCGACATCGCCAGATTTCTGCAAACCTGTAAAAGAAGGGTGGATTTTCCAATACCCGGATCTCCCCCCACAAGAACCAAAGACCCGGGGACAATGCCGCCCCCGAGTACTCTGTCAAGTTCCCCTATGTTCGTTGTCTGACGTTCATCCTCTTTCAGACTGATCTCCTTCAGAATCACTGGTTCAGACTGCTGCCTGGAAACGGACTTACCGCCTCCTGATGCCTTTTTCCCTGTGGATACAGGTTCTTCCGCAAAAGAATTCCAGGCCTTACATCCAGGGCACTGTCCCATCCATTTCGAGGATTCGTAACCGCACTCCTGGCAAAAATATACCATTTTTTTGTTTTTTAGCATTTTACAATTTTTACATCAACAGCTGAGCCATTTCCAAGCTCTACGCTGAAAGAAAGCTTTCCGCCAAGGTTAGTCTCCATTTTGCCTGTGCTTGCTCCGTCAAGATATACTTCATACTGAGCTTCTGCCTCAAGTTCAACCGTGATCTGTGCATCCTCCGGTCCTTCTACACGAAAACTCATCTGAGTTCCGTCCTGCGCAAGATCAAATACAGCGGTACCTGGTACGGACTCATATACAAACATACCGTTGCGTTCCAGCTTGGTGATCTCCTTGAATGTTTTTACTTTATACATATCTCCCTGATGTGGGTAATCAGAAACCTTTGATTTCTGGTTCTTCTCATAATCTCCAAAGCTGATGGTACCATTTTCCTCTGTACGGATCAGTTCCTTTACTACTGCCATGATGCTTGTCCTCCCTAAGACTCTTTCGTTATGTTCTCCAGCGGATTTCTCCTCGCCAGATCCTTTTCACCGGTTCCCCGATGTTGTACATATTATATAATAAAACTTTTTTCTTTGCCAGTACCTTATATAAAATTTATAGTAATTTTAGAAGATTACGTTACTGTTCAAACAGAATCTTACTTCACTATAAAACGAATTTCTTTATTTCTATACTGTACCTGCACGATGTCTCCCCGCTTGATTTTGCCCTCCAGGAGCTCATTTGCCAGCCGGTCTTCTATCTTGGACTGAATGGCCCGGCGAAGAGGTCTTGCACCGTATTTAGCATCAAATCCGGCTTCTGCAATATAATCTACTGCAGAATTCGTCACATTCAGATGAATATCCATCTGTTCCTCACAACGTTTTTCCAGTGATTTCAGGAGTAGAAGTACAATTTTACGGATTTCCTCCTTATTCAGGGTGTGGAATACCATAATCTCGTCAATTCGATTCAGGAATTCTGGTTTGAAAAGACGGCGCACTTCTTCCATAACGCCGGATTTCATTTTTTCATAATCCTTTTTCTCATCTTTCTGGGAAATAAACCCAAGCTGCTTCGGTTCTACGATTGCCTGTGCGCCCGCATTGGAAGTCATGATAATGATTGTCTGTTTAAAATCCACTTTTCTTCCGTGGGCATCTGTAATATGTCCGTCATCCAGCACCTGAAGCAAAATATTAAACACATCCGGATGTGCTTTCTCGATCTCATCAAAAAGAATAACACTGTATGGATTTCTGCGTACTTTTTCACTGAGCTGTCCGCCCTCATCATATCCCACATATCCTGGCGGAGAACCGATCAGCTTGGAAACACTATGTTTCTCCATATATTCAGACATGTCTACACGAATCATAGCCTGTTCGCTGCCAAATACAGCCTGAGCCAGCGCCTTGGAAAGTTCTGTTTTTCCAACGCCTGTTGGTCCCAGAAACAGGAAAGAACCAATTGGACGGTTCGGATCCTTCAATCCCACACGACCACGTTTTACAGCCTGAGAAACAGCACGAACCGCTTCCTCCTGACCAATCACGCGTTTGTGAAGTTCTTTTTCCAATTGAGCAAGGCGTCTGGTTTCTCCTTCTGTCAATCTTTGTACCGGAATTTTGGTCCAGTCGGATACAATGGAAGCTACGGCTTTTTCGTCCACTTTTCCGGATTTTCTCTGATTCTTCTTTTCTTCTTTTACTTGAAGCTGCTCAAGTCTGGCTTCTGCTTCCTTCTGTTTCTCCTGACATTCTTTGGCAAGACTTAAATAACCAGTTTTGATGGCACGCTCTTTCTCCTGAAGGATTTCCTGAATCTCACGGCTTAAATCCTCAATCTCGGAAGAAGCCTGATATCCGGAAAGCTGTACCTTAGAAGCAGCTTCATCAATCAGGTCGATTGCTTTATCCGGAAGAAATCTGTCGTTAATATAACGTACTGACATTTTAACTGCTGCTTCCAAAGCTTCATCTGATATTTCTACTTTATGATGTCTTTCATAGTATGGGCGAAGTCCTTTCAGGATCTCGTAAGCCTCCTCTTCAGAAGGCTCTTCCACGGTGACCGGCTGGAAGCGTCGCTCCAGAGCAGCATCCTTCTCTATATATTTGCGGTACTCTTCCAGAGTGGTCGCACCTATGATCTGCAATTCTCCACGGGAAAGAGATGGCTTCAGAATATTGGAAGCGTCAAGGGCTCCTTCTGCTCCGCCAGCTCCAATAATTGTATGAAGCTCATCAATAAACAGAAGAATCCCCTGATTCTCACGTACTTCATCCACGACCTTACGGATACGCTCCTCAAATTCACCTCTGTACTTGCTTCCAGCCACCATTCCAGACAGATCCAACACTACCAGTCGCTTGTCTTTAATCGTCTCCGGAACACTACCTGCAAGAATCCTCTGGGCAAGCCCCTCTGCAATAGCAGTCTTGCCTACCCCAGGTTCTCCTACCAGACATGGATTGTTCTTGGTTCTACGGCTTAAGATCTGGATCAGTCTGCTGATTTCCTTTTCCCTTCCCACAACAGGATCCAGTTTGCCCTCTGCTGCCATCTGGGTCAGATCACGGCTGTACTGGTCAAGTGCCGGTGTCAGGCTGCCTCCGGGATTTTGCATGGCCTTGGCAGCCTGGAACTCTTCCTGAATAGACTCATTGTCATAGCCCATGGCTCCAAGGACTGCTGCATAAAGCTTCTGGATATTCACTCCCATCGTATATAAAAGCCTGGTTCCAACACAGTCCGTCTCGCGGAGCATGGCAAGGAGCAAATGCTCCGTTCCGGCCTTCTCACAGCCAGAATTCTGTGCCTCTGCCACAGCACTTTCCAGAACCTTCTCTGTTCTCGGACTGTATGCCGGCTTCATTTCAATCTCAGTTACATTTCCCACTTCTGCCGGAGTCACCAGCTTGTCGATCAGTTCCACCAGCTTCTTGCCATCTACCTGAAATTCCTCCAGGACTCTTCCGGCAGCGCCTTCTGTCTCACTTAAAAGTCCCAGCAAAAGATGTTCTGTACCAATATAGCCCAGTTCAAAGTCAATGGCTGCTGCCTTTGCCAGTGTCAGGGCTGTCTGAGCCTGTTTCGTAAATTTATTTCGCATTGATCAATTGTTCCTCCTTACGCTAGTGTACAAACAAGTTGATTTTTCGAACAATCTCGCTTTTATTTCTCATATTCATCCAAAATCTCATCTATAAGACTATGCACTTCTTCCCTGGTCACATTATTGCAGCAGCCTCTTGCCAGTGCAACACGCAAATTCTGCTTCAGTTCCTCCATAGCCCTTAATTTATCCACATCCAGGCAGATTACCGCGCCTTTTCTTCTGTCAATGGAGACAAATCCTTCCTGGCGTAACAAGGAATAGGCCTTGTTTACGGTATGCATATTAATTCCAATGGTATCCGCAAGCTGTCTGACAGATGGAAGGGGATCTCCTTCCTGCAGCCGGGATGTGGCAATTCCCATAATGATCTGATTCATCAGCTGGGTATAAAGTGCCTCGTCACTCTGGAAATCTATCTCTATTACCATTTTATCCCTCCCTGTAAAAAATAGTGAATATCCCAAAAACAAAAGGACCGGAGTCATACAGCCCCGGTCTCTTCCTATCTTTCGTAATAAATACTTCGTTTAGATATAAGCCAAGCCATCTGCAAAGCTGGCAGCGCTCCCTATTCCTACTGAACCGGTGTCTCAGCTGCCGGTGCTTCTTCTGCCTTTACTTCACCCTCTGATGTCTTATTCTCCTGAGCTGCTGCCTCAGCAGGCGCATTCTCAGCCGGTGCTGTAGCTGGAGGGATCTCCACACCCAGAATCTTTCCAAGCTGTACTCTGTCAAGGATCAGATTGAATCCCATCGGGTTGATCACAAATGCCTTCGCCTGGTTGATGATGAGACCTGGCAGTTTGGCAAATGGAACCTTGGCTGCCCGAAGCTTCTTGCCTCTTGCAAATTTATCAAATTCCATAACATCTGTAAAAGCCGGCTGAAGAATATCACCCTGTTTGTTCTTAAGATATGGAATGTTAACCTTGGTCGGGTCTTCCGGATCAGTAGCCATAGCTACCAGGAATTCGGATTTCTTAAGATTCACGATCAGCTCTTCTTCCATTTCACGAAGGTTCACAGTGCGCTCCTCTTTCTTAATCGGGCGACGGAGTTCCTGCATAAAATAGATACCCGAAAGCTGAAGAGTGGAATTAAAAAGTGGCTGCTTCTTCGGCTCAAGCTGGCTGAAGTCTGCCTGTCTGGCAATTCTGGTAAGCTCAACCTCAATCTGATTCTCTCCATCAACCCATACTACGCTGTTTACACCGATTGCATAAAGTGTGCCGTAGAATCTTGGGTAGTCTTTCTTCTCATATTTCATTCCCATAAGAAGAATCTTATCCTCTAATTTCTTCTTGCCAAATGCTTTAATCTCTTCTTCTGTGGCAAATACCCACACCTGATCATTAAAGCTCTCCTGATCGCAAATTACATATGGAAGCTTCGTAGCCTGTGAATACGCTACAAAGATTTCGTCTCTTGTCTGTAATTCCTTAATTGCTTCCTGTTCAGTGATTCCCATGTCATTATCCTCTCAGTCCTGGTTTCCTGCTGTCGTATACGAAAATTCTATGAACCTTGTCCTGTCTGGCAGATTTCAAAACATATCGACAAAAACCTAATATAGGTTTTATTTTATAACAAAATTGCAAAAAAGTAAAGTCTAACCGTCAGTGTTTTTATGCAATTTTACCGCGTTCCATACTAGAGCGTGTCCAAAAAATCATTTCTTCATGCTGCACGCCCCAATTTTCGGTATATCTTGTCACGCCTGGCATCCACTGATCCGACAAGCCTTCTCTTATTTTGTCATAAATTCTACGATCTTATCAAGCTGTGCCAGCTGGTCTTCTTTCAGTGCAGACTTCACAGTTACCGTCTCTTCATAGATTTCCATATCCTTCATACCGGAAAGGATTTCCTTCATCTGCTTACCTGCAGTAGAAGCCCAGGTACCGTTTTCCAGAACTGCCACTTTTCTCTTCTGCAGATTGTGGGCAGCAAGTTCATGAAGCAGGGTTTCCATCTTCGGGAAAAGTCCTGCATTATAAGTCGGGCAGGCAAATACGATTCTGTCACAGCGGAATGCTTCCGCTACCAGATAGGAGGGATCTGTTACAGAAACATCATAAACCTTCACATTCTTCTCCCCTGCATCTGCCAGTCTGCCTGCCAGAACATCAGCTGCATTCTCCGTATTTCCATAAATGGAGGCATACATAACCACAACATTATGATCTTCAGGTGTATAAGTGCTCCATTTCTGATATTTGTCAATAAACCATCCAAGATCCTCTCTCCAGATAGGACCATGAAGTGGGCAGATCATGGCGATATCAAGTGTAAGAGCCTTTTTCAGGGCACTCTGAACCGGTCCGCCGTATTTTCCAACAATATTTACCAGATATCTTCTGGCGTCATCCAGCCACTCTTCTTTAAAGTTTACTTCATCTGCAAACACATTTCCATTCAGCGCTCCAAAAGTACCAAAAGCATCTGCGCTGAAAAGCACTTTGTCATATGCATCGTATGTAACCATTGCCTCCGGCCAGTGAACCATGGGGATCATGGCAAACGCAAGGGTATGTTTACCTGTACTGATGGTATCTCCCTCTTTGATCACAACTGCATGGGCGTCCACGTCAAAGGTAAAGAACTGTTTCATCATGTTAAAGGTCTTGGCATTTCCCACAACCTTCACTTCCGGGAATCTTCTTACCACCTCTTCCACAATTGCACAATGATCTGGTTCCATATGGTTTACGATCATATAATCCAAAGGTCTGTTTCCAAGAACATGCTCCAGATTTTCAAAAAACTGTCCGCTTACAGACTTGTCAACTGTATCCAGAAGCACAGTCTGCTCATCCAGGATCACATAAGAGTTGTAGGAAACTCCTCTTGGAATCGGGTAAATATTTTCAAAAAGGGCAAGTCTTCTGTCACTTGCACCGATCCAGTATAAATCTTCGTTTACTTTCTTCACATTGTACATAATGGTTCCTCCTAATGCTTTTGCTAAACAAATTCTGCAACACAGAATTCTCTGACTTTTGTATTTTCATCCTGTCAGGACTTCCATAACCCAAAAACAGACAGGAAACACTCTTGTCTCCTGCCTATTTTATACCACTTAATTATGCTTCGTCAATTGCTTTTCCAATATCATGGCGCATATATTTATTTGCGAAAGTGATCCACTCTGTTGCCGCATAGGCATTTTTTCTGGCCTCTTTCAGATTGCTGCCTGTGGCTGTAATTCCTACAACACGTCCACCGTTTGTAACGATCTGGCCGTCCTTAAACTTGGTTCCGGCATGGAAACAGTAATATCCCTCTTTATCCTTGAAATTCTCAAATCCATACATCGGGATTTCTTTCTCATATTTCACCGGATATCCGTCACTTGCGAGAACTACACAAACAGCGGCATTGTCCTCAAACTGAAGATCGATCTGATCCAGAGTTCCATCAATGCAGGCTTCCATAACTTCTACAATGTCGTTCTTCATACGCGGAAGAACAACCTGTGCTTCCGGATCTCCGAAACGTGCATTGTATTCCAATACCTTCGGACCATCTGCTGTCAGCATCAGACCAAAGAAAATGATTCCTTTAAATTCTCTTCCTTCAGCGGCCATTGCATCCACAGTTGGCTGATATACATATTTCTTACAGAACTCATCCACCTCTTTTGTGTAGAAAGGACTGGGAGAAAAGGTTCCCATTCCGCCTGTATTTAAGCCCTGGTCACCGTCCTTTGCACGCTTATGATCCTGTGCAGAGGTCATGGTTTTAATTGTTTTTCCATCTACAAAAGAAAGAACGGAAACTTCACAACCGGTCATAAATTCCTCAATAACCATGGTATTTCCGGCGCTTCCAAACTTCTTATCTTCCATGATCTCTTTCACACCAGCTTCCGCTTCCTGAAGATTCTGACAGATCAGAACACCTTTTCCAAGAGCAAGTCCGTCTGCTTTGAGGACAATAGGGAATTTTGCTTCGGTGCGAAGATAAACCAGTGCCTTTTCCGGGTCATCAAAATTCTCGTATGCGGCCGTTGGAATGTTGTATTTCTTCATCAGATCCTTGGAAAATGCCTTGGAGCCTTCCAGGATTGCTGCATTTTTACGAGGTCCGAATACTCGTAAACCACGGGATTCAAACTCGTCTACTATACCGCCTACCAACGGATCATCCATACCGATGATAGTAAGGTCTACCTGATTTTCCTGAGCAAAATCAGCAAGTTTTTCAAATTCCATAGCACCAATGTTCACGCACTCCGCATACTCTGCAATTCCTGCATTTCCCGGTGCACAGTAAATCTTATCTGCCTTAGGGCTTCTGGATACGCTCCATGCGATTGCATGCTCTCTTCCGCCGCTTCCTACGATCAGTACTTTCATAATCTCCTCCTTAATCGCTGATAGTCACAATATGATCTTCTACCGAAATCTTTCCATTGGCAATGAGATTAATTGCTTTCGGAAGGATCTTCCACTCTGCCTTTTCCATTACACTTCTCTGAAGAGACTGAGGGGTATCATCCGGCTCAATTTTTACTGCTTTCTGCAAAATAATAGGGCCGGTATCTGTACCTGTATCCACGAAATGAACAGTAGCACCTGTTACTTTCACTCCTCTTTTTAAGGCAGCTTCATGAACATGAAGTCCATAGTATCCTACACCGCAAAAGGATGGGATCAGGGATGGATGGATGTTGATGATCTTATTTGGAAATGCCTCCACGATCATAGGTGGAATTGCAACCAGATAGCCTGCAAGAACAATCAGTTCTGCACCGTTTTCCTGCAATTTCTTTAAAAGTGCCTTATGAAATTCTTCACGGTTTTCAAATTCTTTAGGGGAAATACAGACAGCCTCTATACCATGGTTCTTCGCTCTTTCCAGTGCGTAAGCATTTGGATTATTGCTGATCACAAGAGAAACTTCCGCGTTGGTGATCCTGCCGGAATCAATGGCATCCAGGATTGCCTGGAGATTAGTCCCGCCGCCGGAAACAAGAACTCCGATTTTTAACATAAGGTCACTCCCTTTTCTCCGGCTTCGATCTTTCCAACGACATATGCAGACTCGCCTGCTTCTTTCAAAATCTCCAGCGCCTTTTCTTTTTCCGCCGGATCAATCGCCAGAACCATTCCCAGTCCCATATTGAAGGTATTGTACATCATATGCTCTTCAATCTGTCCGTCCTTCGCCATCATGGAGAAAATCGGCGGAACAGGATAGCTCTTCTTTTCAATAACGGCTCTCGTTCC
>OLPR01003637.1_pt1 | contig 10099 bp, 7 predicted proteins | sample 1672761 | NCBI WGS metagenome assembly OLPR01 (sample SAMEA3136721, study PRJEB25190) | human gut metagenome | biome: human gut; feature: human-associated habitat; material: faeces | place: Austria | collected 2013
TTTTAGAAAATTTTAGGAATTGATCCATCGAATCTTCAAAACCTCAGGGCTTCTGTTTGATAGAATGACTGTCAAACAGAAGCTTTTTCTGTTCAACTACTCGTAAGAGAAGGTGAAATGATGCGGAATCAACGCATGCCGGCGTGGGACAGTGGCTACTATCCTACAGAATTTCACGGGGCGGGTCGGAGACGGCGCCGCGCAAGAAGAAGGCGTCAGCGCGCCGCAGTTCTCTCCGGCAGCTTCGCGCTCTTTGCCGCGCTCGCTATCATCTGGGGCCTGGGGACGTTCATCTCCGCTTCAGGGCGTACGAACCACGAAAGCGATTCTGCGACCAAAGGGTATGTAGAAATGCTCCCGGTCGAAACAGAGCAAACAGCTGTCTCCGCGGCATCTGAGCCTGTTCAAGCAGATGTCTTTTCTACGGTGAACAACATCCCGGATGCATATACCTCCATGGCGGTGAATGCAGAAGAAGACAATCCAAGTATCGAGGCATCAAAACCCGAAACCGTACAGGATGATTCGTGGATGCTGATGTTGGTCAACCGCTGGAATCCGCTGCCGGAAGGGTACACGGTTCAGCTGGTGGACGTGCCGGGCGGCGTGCAGGTTGACGAGCGGATCTACCAGCCCCTCATGGAAATGCTGGACGCCGCCACGGAAGCAGGAGTCGGGCCGATCGTCGTTTCGGGCTACCGAACGCAGGAAAAGCAGCAAAGCCTGTACGATGAGAAGATCAACGAGTTTCTGGGAGAGGGATATCCCAGGGAAGAAGCGATTGCCCAGGCGCAGCAATGGGTTTCCGTGCCCGGGACGAGCGAGCATCAAACGGGCTTGGCTGTGGATATCAACGGCATGATCTGGGACGTCTATCCGTGGCTGGCGGAAAACAGTTACAAATACGGCTTTATTCTTCGATACCCCGAAGACAAGACGGAGATCACTGGGACGCAGCATGAACGCTGGCATTTCCGTTATGTCGGATTGGAGGCGGCTGCAGAAATGTACAACCGTGGGTTGTGTCTTGAAGAGTATCTCAACGAAATCGATCCATGAGCGGAGGAATGCACCATGCCGCGAAAACGAATCACTCAGGTTTTTCCCGGCCTTTTGTCTTTGCGCAGAAAACAGCGCATTGCCTGTTTCTATCTGGGTATGCGGTTGGATGCAAAGCAATATGCCGCAAAAAAGAGCGATGTGCTGCTTCCCCATCTGGTCTTTGCTTCAGCATGCCCCATGTACAATCCCGATACCGGCTTTGACATGGTGTATCAGGAAAACAAGGTGTTTAACGTCAAACTGGCCGCATCGCAATTGGAGGGGGCCCTCATCCGGCCGGGCGAGACCTTCTCTTTCTGGAAGTATGTCCATGCCGCCGACAAGCACATTCCTTACAAGAACGCGCTTGCGGAGCTCAACGGCGAGCTGCAACCGGTATACGGTGGAGGCCTGTGCCGGCTGAGCAATGTGATCTTCTGGCTGTTTCTTCACGCCCCCCTGACCATCCTGGAGCGGCATGGCCATGACAAAAAAGACTTTCCCGAGCCTCCCAGTGATGCGCTGCTCGGCGTCGACGCGACCGTTTACGAAGGATGGCTCGATTTGAAGGTGCGCAATGATACATCCAATACATACCAGCTTGGATTTTCGTTCAGTCAAACGGAGATTTGCGCGAGCCTGTACTGCGACGTCCGCCCCGGCGCGGACATCCGCGTGAGCAACGAAAACCTCGTCTACCGTCAGGAAAAAGGCGGCATCTTTGAAGAAGTGGACGTTGTGCAAACCTGTATGGAACGAGAGACCGGAAAGCTTCTCTTTGCGCGAAAGCTCTACCGAAACCGTTGCCGCATCGGGTATCCACTCCCGGAACACACCGTCATGCTTGAAGAAAAGGATGATTGAAATGCATGGAAAAAAGCGCGTAGCCGTCCTCTTTGGCGGCTGCTCCCCGGAATACGACGTTTCATTGCAATCTGCCGCATCTGTACTACAACAAATCGACCGGCAGAAATTTGCCGTCGTATCTATCGGCATCACACGGCAAGGAGATTGGTTCCTCTACGACGGACCCATTCAAGCCATTCAAAGCGATACATGGATGGACGCTTCCTCCTGCACGCCGGTGCTGTTTTCGCCCAGCCGCAATGCGTCCGCCCTGCTTCTGCGTACGGAAAGCGGCCTGCAAGACCTGCCCGTTGACGCCGTGTTCCCCGTCCTGCACGGCGCCAACGGCGAGGATGGAACCGTACAGGGAATGTTCGAGCTCGCCGGCATCCCCGTCGTCGGGTGCGGGATGCTGTCCTCCGCGCTGTGCATGCACAAGTTTCTGGCGCATCGGGTCGTGGAGGCGGAGGGAATCCGCACCCCGCGCGCCTGCGTCCATGGGCGGTCCTCCTCCGGGCAGAGCCTCCTCTCCGATGCCAGCGCCTTGGGTTATCCCCTGTTTGTCAAGCCCGTCAAAGCCGGTTCGTCCTTTGGCATCACGCGCGTGACAAGGGCGGAGGAGCTCCTGCCCGCTGTGGAGCACGCCCTTTCCTTCGATGACGAGGTGATCGTCGAGGAAGCCATTTCCGGCTTTGAAGTCGGATGCGCGGTGCTGGAAAACGGCGCGCTGACGCTGGGCGAAATCGATGAGATCGAGCTCACAGGCGGCTTCTTCGATTTTACGGAAAAGTACACGCTCAAAACATCCACGATCCATGTGCCGGCGCGCATCCCTCCGGACGATCGTCTGCGCATCAAGGCCACCGCAGCGCGCATCTATCGCGCCCTGAATTGCCGCGGGTTTGCGCGGCTGGACATGTTCTATACGCCCCAGGGAGAAATCGTGTTCAACGAGGTGAACACCATCCCTGGATTTACGGAGCACAGCCGGTATCCCGGCATGATGAAAGCCGCGGGCTAGCGCATGCGTGAAGTCCTCACAGCGGCCATCGAATTTGCCTTGCATACGGATCGGAAAGGGGGGCAGGCGTGATGAAATGGCGCGACTGGCTGGTGGACTATTCCCGGGGAGACAATCTCGTCCTTTTCTGGCGGCTGTTTGAATGGAGAAGCCATACCCGCCACAAATGGCTGCGCGATATCCAGTCGCTGTTGCTCGGCCGGATTGCGCACCGTCACGGCGGATATATCGGGGTAGAGACAAAATTTGATGGGCGGCCGAGGCTTCCCCATGGCCTGCATGGCGTTTTTATCTCCCGGTTTGCGCGCGTTGGGCGAGATTGCTGCCTCTATCAGAATGTGACGATCGGCGAAATCGATAGGCGCGCGCCGAAAATCGGCGACCGCTGTTTCATCGGCGCGGGCGCCGTCCTGGTCGGGGGCATCACGGTCGGAAACGACGTCAAAATCGGCGCCGGAGCCATTGTCCACGACGATGTGCCGGACGGCGTCACGCTTGTCTGCGATGCATCGAGAATCGTGAAAAGAGGATGACGGCCTTGTCTGCTTTGCAAATGGAACCTCATGACACCGGGCGCGCCTGGATCGAGATCAACAGGGAGGCGCTCCGGCAAAACGTGGAAGCCCTGCGTGCCCTGCTTCCCCCGCGCTGCGAGCTGATGGCCGTTGTCAAGGCCAATGCTTACGGGCACGGCGCCCTGCCCGTGGCGCGGGAACTCAACCGGTTGGGGGTGCGCGCATTTGGCGTCGCCACCATAGCGGAGGCGGTGGAGCTTCGAAAGGGCGGCATCTGCGGCGAGCTATTGATCCTTGGCTACACGCCTCCGGAGGATTTTCCCCTTCTGGCCGCCTGGGATCTGACGCAAAGCGTCATCAGCTGCGAATATGCGAAGCTCCTAAACCGCTTTGGCGGGAAGATCAACGTCCATCTCTGCATCGATACGGGCATGCACCGCTGCGGGGAGCGCTGCGAAAACATCCGGCAGATTCAATCCGTCTTTCACATGCAGCATCTGCGCGTCACCGGCCTGTTTTCGCATCTGTGCACAGCCGATACCATGAAACCGGAAGATCAGGCGTATGCCCGCGCGCAGGGGCAGGCCTTCTGGCAAACCCTCCACCGGCTTGAAGCGGATGGCTGCCGCTGCGGAAAAAAGCATCTGCTCGCCAGCTACGGCGTATTGAACTACCCCGAATTCGGAGGCGATTACGCCCGGATTGGCATTGCGCTGTACGGCCTGCAAAGCAGGCAAAGCGACTCTCCCAGGCATGCCCTTCCGCTTCGCCCCGTGCTTTCCCTCAAAGCCCGCGTCGCCATGCTCAAGAAGCTGCACGCAGGCGAGGGCGCCGGCTATTGCCTGCACGATATCGCATCATCCGAGCGAACGATTGCCGTAGTCACCATCGGGTACGCCGACGGCTTGCCCCGATGCCTGTCCGATGCCCGCGGCTCTGTGCTGATCCGCGGAAAGAGAGCGCCCATCGTCGGGCTGATCTGCATGGATCAAACGCTTGTGGATGTGACGGACATCCCGGAAACATGCTGCGGCGATCCCGTCACCCTCATTGGGGAATCCGGCAGCCAGCGCATCACCGCCTATGAGCTGAGCGACCTGGCGCACACCATCACCAACGAATTGCTCAGCCGCATGGGTAGCCGCCTACCAAGAATTGTGGTTTAGCCTTGCAGGTCATGCCATGAACAGCGCCAACGCGCAAAAAGGGGATCTTGTTTCCACACAACTTACAATTGAATGATCATCAAAATGAAAAAAACTTTCCTTTCATCTGATGATAGGACACCGGAATAGAATGATTATTTCCCAAAGGAAATACGGGTTTTCAAAACCACTTTTAGAGATAGCGGCGATTTCAAATTTTATGGTTCTTCTTGACTCTAACCACAATATACACGGTATATATTGCAACATGAAAAAACGCTGTTTTTCCTTGATTTTAAGCTCAAACCAAGCTATAATCATATTGTGAATCCTATCCTCAGCTTCGACTTCTGTTATCATCGCCGATAACAAATTGATAACAGGAACCCGGATAGGCGATATGGTCAGGATACCCCAGAGACACAGAGCCATCCTATGCAGCAGGCGCTATAAAAATTACGCAAAAAGCGTTAGGCTTGAAAGAGTTTGAATAATTTCGAGGGTCGAAAAAATCGCATAGTTAAGCGGTTTCTTGGCTTTTGAAATGGCTCGTGGCAACGATTTGGCAACACTTTTTCATTATTCATAAAAAGAGAGCTATGCAGTACTTGGACTCCCGAAACAATGCATCCATCGACGCAAACTGCTTGAAGAGAAATGATGATTGAATGAAAAAGGAGAAAGCGCTATGCGAATGCGTATTGCCGCCTTATGTGTGATACTCTTGTTTGGGGGGAATGTAGCGGAGGCATGGCAAGCGGCGTTGACCTTGAAGCAGCTTGGCCAGGAAACTTGCTTGCAAATGGTAGATTATGGAGGAGCATTGCTGGTAGAAACCCTCGAAGGACTCTACATGCAACGGGAGGGGGACTTTGTCCCCCTCTCGGGAGACTTCCATCTCGGTAGCAGGGAGGCTCTCCCGGCAGACGAGCAATCGTCGCTGTGGGATGTTGCATACTATGACAAGGATGCGGTTCCTCCGGGCAGCAGCGTGGATTTTTTGATTGTCTCTCGGCAGGGAGAACTGTACAGCCTGTGCAGCAACTACCTGGGAGTGAACAAGCTGACCCTTTCGGGAGACACGCTGCATAGCGAGCGGCTCTGCGCCCTGGATTGGCAAAGCTTTGTTACCGCTCCAGAGCAGGCTCCGCACCTCTTTGACGCGGTTATCGATGGGGACATGCTGTATTTCCTTTGCGGCAGCGATCCCATGCAGGGAGAGGAGTCCCTCTGGGCGGAGCGGCTTATGCGCTGTGATCTGCGTACCGGCGAAACGAATACGTTGGCCCAGGGGACATACACGGGGCTGTGCTTCGATGGAGAGGGTATGCTGTTGGCCACCGTTCCTTCCCTGAACAATCGCGGCAAGCTGGTGCGCATCTCTCCGGAAACAGGGGCGCAGGATGATTGGGCCACCGTGGGAGGAACTGAACTGAATTACCCCCGCCTGGACCCATCCAGCGGCGATTGCTACTTCACCAGCGGACAGCGTGTGTATGTCCTGCACCCTTCCGGGCAGCTGGAAATGGCCTTTAACCTCTCCTCCCTGGCCAGCGCGGGGGTCTACGGCGCCTGCTTTACGCCGGAGCTGGGGTATGTGGTCATCACCGGATTGGGGATAGAAACTGCGGAAAGTCAGAGAGAACAGGTGCTGTATGTCCGGGGCCTTACGGAAACCTATGCCCAGGCATACATGCTGGAAACAGGCATCAATGTCCAGAGCCTGGGAAGCTTCGAGCCTTCCGCCGAAGAGCTGGCCACGCAGATGCTCATGCAGGACACCGCCGCCGACCTGTACTGTCTGGAGCTGGATGCGCAGGTACTGGAGTTGATTGCGAAAGGATACTACACCCCGCTGCAAGGGCAGGCGGAGCTGGCCCAAGCCTATCAGCAGCTGAGGCCCTTTGTGCGCGACTGGGTAACGTGGGGGGAGGATTTTGCCGTTTTCCCCGTGTACCTGTCGTTGCGGGGACCTGCCTATGATCCGGCGCTGCGCACGGAAGTTCCGCCGGAAACCTGGGAGGATTGGCTGCAGGAACTGCTGACGCGGGTGGAAAACGATCCGGATGGGGAGCAGCCGCTCTTTGAAGGACGGTATACCCGGGCTGACTTGCGCAGCATGCTGGTGGAGGCGCTGCTGGAGCAGTATTGGCTTGCCTGTGGAACCCACGGCTTGACTGCTGCCCAGACAGCTCTGGAGACCAACTTGACCCTTGCTCTGGCGCTGTGCGAGGCAATTGAGCCATCGCATTTCTCTAGCGCGGACCCCTTGTTTCGCCTGAATTATGTGCTAAGCCCTGCCCTGCAGGCGGGAAACATGACGCCCCTGTCCCTGGCCTTCCTGTCGGGAGAGGCTCCGGCCAGGACGCCGCAGGTGGCTGTTTACCTGCTCAACCCCTATTCACCCCGGCAGGAGGAGGCCTTGGCATACCTGGCCTACATCGCTCAGGCGCAGGAGGGAAGCGCGCTGGTTTCCCTCTACGAGGTGAACGAGCCTCAGGAGAGCAGCGAATACCGCAGGCGGTATGCTACGCTGGTGGAAAATGTCCAGAGCCTGGAGGAGGAGCTGGCCCAAGCGCCTGAGGAGGAACGACGGAGTATACAGGACCGGCTGGACAGCACAAAGCATACCATGGAACGTGTGGCGGAAAACCGTTACCTGGTGGATGAACCGGCAATCGACCGTTATCTGGCGCTGCTGCCCACCTTCCAGCTGCCTGATTCCTCCCTGCCTGAATCGGCCTATGAAACGCTCCTGTTCCGTTTGATCCGGGGGGAGATGGAGGCAGGGGAATTTTGCCAGGAGCTGGACCGCATTCAACGGGCATGGCTGATGGAAAACCAGATCGCGTTTGGGGAATGAAAGAAGCCCTGGGAAGACCCCGGAGCGTGCCGCAAGGAAAATTTCTCATGGACATCAGCGGGAAAAAGTTCAAAAAACATGGGGTCACTTATTCAAATCGTGCTATAATCAGTAAGGCCTATTTTATGAAAATTTTATTTAAGTGAGGCCATATACCCATCGGATCTCTCCGGATGGCAAAGCCTGGTTTTGGTGGCAGATTCGGGCCAGCCGGATTGAGTACAACAATCCATACCCCGTGATGCTGGTAACCACCACCGACGTTTCCCCCCTTCAAGGAGAATGAAACGCAGCTGCTGGAGAGCAACGAGCGGCTGCGCAGCGCCTTTGAACAAACCACGCAGGGAATGTGGGAAGTGGATTTGCAAAGCCGCATCTTTACCTTGTATCATTACAGCAAATCTCCACAGGTAACCGCGCCACCCCAGGGAAAATTCCCTGATTTTCTTATCGAAAACGGCTGGATTCATCCCAGCTCCGTAAAGCATTTCCGGGAATTCGCCCGGGAACTGCTGGAAGGGCGGATTCAGGGGTATGGGAACTTTATCATCCAGTTTCAGGATACCGGCTGCTACAGCTGGGCATCCCTGTCATACCAGCGGCTGGAGGACGATGCCGGCGCCGCCCGGGCGGTGGGCATTATTGAAAAACCGCCCCAGACAATGCAGGGGCCCAGGGAAACCATACTGACCGAACATGCCCTGCCGGATGCGATGACGCCTTACCTGGTGGGGGTGCTCCATGGAAACCTGAGCCGTAACAGCGTGGAGAAATACTGGATGGAAGGGCGGCATGCCGGTAGGGGCACCATCAGCTGCGCGCAAGCCTTGGAACAGGGGCGGAAGAAAATGTTCTCGGAGGATGACCGCCGCTCCCTGAGCGCATATTTTGACGCGGCACAGCTGTTAGCGCTTTTTGCCCGGGGAGAGCGTATCTGCTCCATGGATTACCGCCGGGTGGATGGCAGCGGAAGCATCGGCTGGGTCAACTGCCGGATGAACCTGGCCCAGGATTCGCTCACCAGGGATATACATCTCTACCTTTGGCTTCTGCGGGCAGATGCCCGCCACCGGTATGAGCAGGAGCTGGAAACGCCGCCCGTCCGGGATGCAGAGACGGGACTGTATGACAGGGCCACCACCCGCGCCCTGGTGGAAGCCCGGATGAACCAGGGCATGGCGGTTCCGTGCGCCTTTGCCTTGATTCAGCTGGAGGGATTGGACCGGCTGGAGCAAACATCTCCGCGGCAGGGCAGCCATCCCGCCGCGGTGCTGGGGCCACGGGCCCTGGTGGGCCAGTATACCCGGCAGGAGCTATTGGTGTTCTTCCCTGAAGCCAATCAGGATGAGGCCAAACAAATGCTGGAGGGCGCCTTTGCCTTTGTCAGGACCTCCCTGGCGGATGTGAAGGGGATGGACTCCCTGCGCTTTGTGGCGGGGGTGGTGGCCGGTGATGCTGCGCAGGCCCATGAGGCGGCCGTAATCGCTCAGTGCCACCAGCTTTGTCAGGGATGGCAGAACGCCAGCAGCGATATTGTGGCTTTTTCTCAAGAGGCGGGGGATTGGAGCCAGCTGCGGCAGTCCTGCCCGGAGGATCAGGTCACCGTCCAGGAGGCTTTGCCGGAACGCCCCCTGACGGAAGAGGAAAAGGATACGGCCCTGAAGTGCGCATCCGCCATGCTTTCTGCCGGTTCTTCCCATGCTTCAGCGCTGCCTGAAGGGGCAGGCGGCCGTGTTCTTAACCCGAAACATGGCTTCCACGACTGCCGGCGAGGAGGGGGAGCCATGGCGTTTGGCTGTGCTTCCCCTGAAAAACGATCAACGGATGGCCGGGTTCCTCTGTATCGAAAACCCTCGGGAACACCTGGAGGATGCAGCCCTGGCAGCCATGCTGGTTCCCCACATTGCGGGGGAGGAAAAGCGCTTTCACCCCCAGGGCCAGGAACAGGAAGACAGTGGAGAGGCTCTTTTGCTGAGCCTGCCCAACCTGCGCTCCTATACCAATGCCGTATGCACCCTTACCTCGGATGCATACAGCTCCATGGGCGCGGTGTGCCTGGATATTCCCGGCCTGCCGTCCATCAATGGCAGCCTGGGCTTTGCGTACGGCAGGGAGGTTTTGCAATATGTTTCCAGGGCGCTGGCGGACCTTTTCGGGAGCACCCATCTTTTTCGCACCTGGGACGCTGAGTTTGTAACCCTCTGCCCCAATACCACCCACGAAGTATTTCTTGGCCGGTGCAATCGCTTGCGCTCCGTGCTGGAGTGCCGGTATCCCAAGACGGTGCGAGTGGGCTATACCTGGGCCGATGGTGTGTTTACTGGCAAGGAGCTGGTCAATGAGGCCCGGTCCATCATGCGCTGCGAACGGGTCCCTCTCCAATACCGGCAGGACTGTGCCCAGGGCCGACGCTGCATTCGGCCGGGGACTTTATCCGGCCGAAACGGTTTACAGTGTATTTCCAGCCCAAGGTCAACATGACCGATGGCACAGTTACCGGCGCGGAGGCCCTGGTCCGCGGCCTGGATGAAAGGGGACGCCTGGTTTCGTCCGGCCGCTTTATTCCGGAAATGGAGGAAAAGGGACTGATACGGGATCTTGACCTGTATGTGCTCAACCGTACCCTGGCGCAGCTGGACCAATGGCGGCGAAAAGGGCTGGCATCCCT
>OLPR01003638.1_pt1 | contig 10096 bp, 9 predicted proteins | sample 1672761 | NCBI WGS metagenome assembly OLPR01 (sample SAMEA3136721, study PRJEB25190) | human gut metagenome | biome: human gut; feature: human-associated habitat; material: faeces | place: Austria | collected 2013
CATCCAGAAAATAGTATCTGGATGGTTCGTCATTTCTTAACTTAATGACATTGGTCATATGACCTGTTTTAGTTTTTTATTCTTCTTTTAATCCCATGACTTCATCTGTGAATAGACGAGCATCCATAAGTTTTAAATCTTCAGCGATATATGGTTTGAATTCCATTTGGTCTAATACATCTTTTTGTAAATCTACACCTGGAGCAATTTCAATCAATGTTAATTTACCATCAATTAACTTAAATACAGCACGTTCAGTGATATACAAGACTTTTTGACCAGTTTCATTCGCATAATCCGCTGAGAATGTAACTTGTTCAATGTGATTTTTAAATTTCTTGATTTGCCCTTCTTGAACAATCGTCAATTTACCATTACCAACAGTTTCTTTTAAACCTTTAGCTGTAAATGTTCCACAATAAACAACGACTGGTGAAGTTTGTGTAATATTGATAAATCCACCACATCCTGCAATTTTTGGTCCAAAACGAGAAACATTGATGTCACCTTTTGCATCACATTCTGCAAGTCCTAAGAAAGCTTGATCTAATCCACCACCATCATAGAAATCAAACTGATATGTCTGGTCAATGATTGCATCTGGGTTTGTACATGCACCAAAGGCAGTTCCGTTCATTGGAACTCCACCGATTCCTCCAGCTTCTACAGTCATCTTAAGTCCTGGAAGACCTTCTTCGTTGGCAACATTTGCGATACCTTCTGGCATACCAATTCCTAAGTTGATTACAGCTGTTGGATCCAATTCCATAGCAGCACGACGACAAACAACTTTACGTGCATTTAAAGGCATTGGTTCAATTGAATCAACTGGTACACGAATTTCTCCACAGAATGATGGGTTGTATGGATCTGAATATGTTTGCCAATGGTTTTCAGGTTGTGCAACAACGATCGCATCCACATAAATTCCTGGAATCTTAACATCCATTGGTTTTAATGATCCTCGTTCTACAATTTTTTCAACCTGTAGAATAACTTTACCACCACTGTTTTTAACAGCTTGCGCAATACTGATTGAATCTAGAGTGGCTGCTTCTTTACACATTGAGCAGTTTCCATCTTCATCCGCATATGTACCACGAATTAAAGCAATATCCAATGGGAATGATTTATAACGTAACCATTCTTCTCCATCCATATTGATTAATTCAACTAAGTCTTCTTTAGTGCGCTCATTCATTTTCGCACCTTCTAGACGTGGGTCAATAAATGTTTTCAAACCAATTTTAGTGATAACGCCTGGACGGTGTCCTGCGATTTCACGGAACATCAAACTGATGGTTCCAAGTGGTAAGTTATAGCCTTCTACTTTGTTTTCAAAAACTAATTTTTGGAAAGTAGGAATCAATCCCCAGTGACCACCAATGATTCTTTTTAACAATCCTTCATGACCCATATGATTCAAGCCAAGATCTGGTGTTCCATCACCTACACCGGCAGAGAACATAACTGTTAAATCTCTAGGATGTCCTGTTTCTAAGAAACTCTTTTCGATGGCAACACTTAGTTCTTGAGGGTGACCCATTCCAATAAATCCACCAACACCAATTTTATCACCATCTTTGATCATGCTGATGGCTTCTTGGGCTGACATTACTTTTGACATTTAAATCATCCTTTCAAATTCATTATTTATTTTTAAATTCTTTTTCTTTTACTTTGTTTACGAAGCATTCCATACCATAAGTTTGATCTTCTGTTGCGAAGCAATCAGAGAAATCTTCAACTTCGATAGCGATAGCTGAATCCATATCTGTTTGAAGTCCAGCATTGATTGCCTTTTTAGCTTGTGCAACAGCAATTGGAGCGTTCTTGCAGATTCCATTAGCCATTTTTAATGCAGTTGCCATTAAGTCTTCTTGAGGAACAACGGCATTTACTAATCCAATAGCCAATGCTTTATCTGCTTTGATGTTACGAGCTGTAAAGATCATTTCTTTTGCGATTCCAGCAGGTACTAAACGTGCTAAACGTTGAGTTCCACCAAAACCTGGAGTAATTCCTAATCCTACTTCTGGTTGTCCAAATACAGCATTTTCAGCTGCAATACGAATATCACAAGCCATGCTTAATTCGCATCCTCCACCTAATGCAAAACCATTAACTGCAGCAATTACTGGACAGTGTAAAGTTTCGATTTGACGGAAGATCTTGTTTCCATAAGCTCCATATTCAGCAGCTTCTTCTACAGTTTTGTCTTTCATTTCAGCAATATCAGCACCAGCAACGAAAGATTTGCTTCCAGCACCTGTGATAACTACACAATATGTTTCTTTGTCAGCTGCAACGGTGTTAACAGCTTCTTCTAAATCATTTAAAACAGCTGTTGATAATGCATTTAATGCTTTTTCACGATTGATTGTGATAATTGAAACGTGACCTTGTTTTTCTAATAATACGTTTTCCATGATTTTTCTCCTCTAATATTTAAATAAAAAGTGAAACAACGAGTGTTTCACTTTAGTTATTTCACTAGTTGTAGCTGTAGAATCCTTGTTTAGTTTTTTGACCTAATTTTCCAGCACGAACCATTTTCTTTAATAATGTACATGGACGATATTTTGAATCTCCAGTTTCAGAATATAATACTTCCATTACATCTAAAACGATGTCCAATCCAATTAAGTCACCCAAAGCCAATGGTCCCATTGGGTGGTTAGCTCCAAGTTTCATAGCTGTATCGATATCTTCAACACTAGCCAATCCTTCCTGGTAAATGAAGCAAGCTTCATTGATCATTGGAATCAAGATACGGTTAACAACAAATCCAGGTCCTTCAGCAACTTCTACTGGAGTTTTTCCTAATGATTTAGAGCATTCAATGATAGCTTCTTTAGTTTCAACTGGAGTATTTTCGCCAGAGATAACTTCAACTAATTTCATACGATCAGCTGGGTTAAAGAAGTGCATACCGATAACGTTGTGTTTGATTCCGTTAGCAATTTCAGTAACACTTAAACTTGAAGTGTTTGTTCCAAAAATGCAGTCTTCTTTACAGATTTCATCTAAAGTCTTAAATAAGTCTTTTTTGATTTCCATTTTTTCAAGAACAGCTTCTACGATCAAATCGCAATCAGCTAAATCTTTGTATTCACCAGCAGTTAAGTTAGCTTTGATACCTTCTGCTTTTTCAGCAGTAATTTTTTCACGAGATACTAGTTTATCTAATTTAGCACCAATTTTGTTGATTCCATTTTGTGCCCATTCGATTTTAATATCACATACAGTTACATTGTATCCAGCTGTAGCAAATGCATTGGCAATACCTTGCCCCATTGTTCCAGCACCAATAACACCTACATTTTTCATTTTAAATATGCTCCTTTTTTTATTATTCAGCTTTAGCAGCTTTAATTGATTCAACTAATAAAGGTAATACAGTTGCACAATCTCCAACGAATCCCATGTTAGAAATATTGAAGATTTCTGCTTGAGGATCACGGTTGATAGAGATGATCAAGTCTGATTTATCCATACCAGCACAGTGTTGTACAGCTCCAGAAATACCGCAAGCGATATATAATGAAGGACGTACAGTCTTACCTGTTTGACCTACCTGACGATCTTTGTCTAAGAATCCATCTTCAACAACGGCACGTGTACAACAAACTACACCACCTAATTCGTCAGCTACTTTTTGAAGTACATCTAAGCAATTTTCAGCACCACGACCAGCACCTACTAAAATATTAGCTTTAGTAATATCTACATCAGCTTTTACTTTTTCAATTACTTTTTCTACAAATACTTGAGGATCTGTAGTTTTCCATGATGGAGTAAATTCTTCAACTTCTCCAGTACGAGTTGTATCTACTGGAGCCAATTCGAATACTTTTGGTCTGATTGTAGCCATTTGTGGACGAGTGTCTTTACATACGATTGTACCAAATAAGTTACCACCGAATGTTGGACGAGTTACGTCTAATAATGATTCACCAGTTTCTTTAGCATATTCTAAGTCAACTTCAATTTTAGTAGCATCTGCAGTTAAACCAACATTTAAACGAGCAGCTACACGTGGTGCTAAGTCACGTCCTAAAGGAGTTGCACCAGTTAACATTGAATCTGGTTTGTGAGCTAAAACAACTTGTGTTAAAGCATCTGCATAGAATTGAGTTGAATAGTCTTTTAACAAAGCATCATCAACAACGATTACTTTGTCAGCTCCATGACTAATAACTTCTTGAGCTTTTTCTTTTACATTTTCTCCAAGCAATACACCAACTACTTTGTATCCAAATTCAGGGATAGAAGCAACTAGTTTTCTTGCTTCTGAAATAAGTTCATAACTTACTTCTGCAATGTTTCCGTTTTCTTGTTCAACGAAAACGAAGATATCTTTATATTCTTCAAATCGAGCCATTCTACTTCATCCTCCCTACTTTGTAATGATTTGCTTTTCTTTCAAAGTCTTAGCAATCATATCTGCAGTTTCCTGCTCAGACAATGTGAATACTTCTGTTTTGTCAGTAACATCTTTTGTGAAAGTAGTTTTAACGGATGTAGGAGAACCTTTGAAACCAACTGTTTCAGGATCGATTCCTAATTCAGCATTTGTTAAAACTTCAATCTTGTCTTCTTTACATAAGTCAACGATGTTGTCACATTGCATGTAACGAGGTTTGTTCATTCCTGATAATGTAGTGATAACGCATGGTAACTTAGCTGTTACGATTTGTTCAACATCTTCTAATGAACGTTTAACAGTGATAGAATCTTCTTTTACTTCTAAGATTTCATCTACATAAGTAACTTGAGGAATATCCAAACGTTCTGCAGTTTGAGGTCCTACCTGAGCAGTATCACCATCGATAGCTTGACGACCAGCGATAACTAAGTCGAATCCTACTTTTTTCAAAGCAGCGGCTAAAGCGATACTTGTAGCACATGTATCAGATCCACCTAATACACGGTCTGTTAATAAAACACCTTTGTCAGCACCCATAGCAACGCCTTCTTTTAACATTTCAGCAGCTTTAGGTAATCCCATTGTCATTACAACAACTTCAGTGTCAGGGTTTTTGTCTTTTAATTCCAATGCAGCTTCCAAACCAGCTAAATCATCAGGGTTTGTGATTGCAGGAACACCGTCACGAATTAACGCACCAGTTTTTTTATCAACTGTGATTTCAGTTGAATCCGGAACTTGTTTTTCTAAAACAACGATTTTCATTTTCAACACCAATTCCTTTCTTACTTCAACATTGCGCCAGAGATGACCATACGTTGTACTTCTGAAGTACCTTCGTAGATTTCAGTGATCTTAGCATCTCTAAACATTCTTTCTACTGGTAAATCACGAGTATATCCGTATCCACCTAATAATTGGATAGCCTTAGTTGTAATTTCCATAGCTGTTTCAGCAGCAAATAATTTTGCTTCAGCTGCTAATTGAGTATAAGGACGACCTTCTTGTTTAGCAGTAGCTGCAGAGTATACTAACCAACGAGCTGCATCTGTTTTTGTTTGCATATCAGCTAATTGGAATTGAGTATTTTGGAATTTAGCGATTGGACGACCAAATTGTTTACGTTGTTTTACATAAGCAACAGCTTCGTCGATTGCACCTTGAGCAATTCCTAGTGCTTGAGCAGCGATACCAATACGTCCACCATCAAGTGTCTGCATGGCAATTTTGAATCCCATACCTTCTTTTCCTAATAAGTTTTCTTTTGGAACACGTACATTGTTGAAAATTAATTCACATGTAGCAGATCCACGAATACCTAATTTCTTTTCGTGAAGACCGAATGTGAATCCTGGAGTTCCTTTTTCAAGAATGAAAGCAGAAATTCCACGAGTTCCTTTTGTTTTGTCTGTCATGGCAAAAATTACATATACATCTGCTTCTCCAGCGTTTGTAATGAAAATTTTTGTACCATTGATAACATATTCATCACCATCTAATACAGCTGTAGTTTGTTGTCCAGCAGCATCTGTACCAGCGTTTGGTTCAGTTAAACCAAATGCAGCCAATTTCTTACCTGTACATAAATCTGTTAAGAATCTTTGTTTTTGTTCTTCAGTACCAAATTGAGCGATTGGCCAAGTACCTAATGAAGTGTGAGCTGATAAAACTACACCACTTGTTGCACATGTTTTAGACAATTCTTCGATTGCTAAAATATAGCATAAATAATCTGCGCCAGCTCCTCCGTATTCACGTGAATAAGGAATACCAAGCATTTTTGCTTGACGCATCACTTCTACAGATTCCTTAGGGAATCTTTCGTTTTCGTCAACATCCGCTGCGTTTTCTTTTACTTCGTTTTGCGCAACTTCTCTGAACAACTTTTGCATCATTAATTGTTGTTCTGTTAAATTGAAATCCATAAATGAAGTTCTCCTTTCCAGTTTCTTGAACTATTCGAATTAGGACATCGATAGCATGAGAAAGTATGTTAAACTTTTCACACAGTCATATTCTACATACTTTTTTGAACCTCGTCAATGATTTTGTTAATATTTTAACAAATTGTGTTAAATGCCCTATCTTATTAATATATATTATGCATTATTAACATGTGAAAAATTAAACAAGTTATTGACATCCCCTGTTTTAAGGACTAGACTAAGCATGTAAAAAGTGAATCTCGATTCAGAGTAGAAAGTAGGTATACAAATGAGAAAAGCTTATATTGTTGCTGCTAAACGTAGTGCAATTGGTACTTTTTTAGGAAGTTTAACAGATGTAGATTTAGCTACTGTCGGAGCAACTGTTTTAAAAGAAACTATTAAACAGGCAAATATTGATCCAGCAAACTTAGATGAAGTTATTATTGGTAACGTAATTGCTGCAGGTTTAGGACAAAATATTGCTCGTCACGTTGCTTTTGATGCAGGAATCCCTGTTGAAGTATGTGCGCAATCAATCAATATGTTATGTGGTTCTGGTTTAAAAGCCGTTATGGAAGCTACACTTCGTATTCAAGCAAACTTTGGTGACTTATATGTTGCTGGTGGTGTTGAATCAATGACTCGTGCTCCATTTATGTTGAGCTACAAAAACCGTACAGGAACTAAGATGGGAGATCAAAAATTAGTAGACGCTATGTTACACGATGGTTTAACAGATGCAATGTATGGAATTCACATGGGATGTACAGCTGACAACATCGCTAAAAAATATAACATTTCTCGTGAAGCACAAGATGAATTCGCATTTGCTTCTCAAGAAAAAGCTTTGGCTGCTATTGCTGCAGGTAAATTCAAAGATGAAATCGTTCCTATTACTTATAAGACTCGTAAAGGTGAAGTTGTATTCGATACAGATGAACACCCTCGTAAAACAAGCTTAGAAAAATTAGCTAAATTACGTCCAGCCTTCAATGCTGACGGAACAGTAACTGCAGGTAATGCATCTGGTATTAATGATGGTGCATCATTTACTATCGTTGCTAGTGAAGATGCTGTTAAGAAATATAACTTAACTCCAATTGCTGAAGTTATCGGATTTGGACAAGGTGGAGTTGACCCACGAGTTATGGGACTTGGTCCAACACCAGCTATCTTAAATGCATTAAAATATGCAGATCTAAAGATTGAAGATCTTGACTTAGTTGAATTGAACGAAGCATTTGCTGCTCAATCATTAGGTGTTATCCACGAATTAGAAGAAGCTACAGGTATGGATCGTGAAGCATTCTTAGCTAAGACAAACGTAAATGGTGGTGCAATTGCATTAGGTCACCCAGTTGGTGCTAGTGGAAACCGTATCTTAGTTTCATTATTATATGAAATGCAAAAACGTAAATCAAAAATCGGTCTTGCTTCCCTATGTATTGGTGGAGGACAAGGTGCCGCTGTTATCGTAAAAATGTGCGATTAATCAATAAGGAGACGCGTTCTCCTTATTTCTTAAGATTCACTTGTGAATTTTTTAATTTGTGATTGATTTTAATCAATCACTATGATAAAGTTTAAAAGGTAAATGACTAATAGTCTTACATGGAGGAATATTAATATGACAAAAAAAGTAGTTTTAGCAGGTGCATGTCGTACTGCTATTGGTAAAATGGGTGGAGCTTTAAGTAACACTCCAGCTGCTGATTTAGGTGCTATCGTTATTAAAGAAGCATTGAATCGTGCAGGTGTAAAACCTGAACAAGTTGACGAAGTATTAATGGGATGCGTTATCCAAGCTGCACAAGGACAAAACGTAGCTCGTCAAGCTAGTATCAAAGCTGGTCTACCAATTGAAGTTCCTGCCGTAACATTAAACGTTGTTTGTGGATCTGGTTTAAACTGTGTTAACCAAGCTGCTGCAATGATCAAAGCTGGACAAGCTGATATCGTTGTTGCTGGTGGTATGGAAAATATGTCAATGGCACCATATGCTATGACTAAAGCACGTTTTGGTTACCGTATGAACAACGCTACTATCGTCGATACAATGGTAAACGATGCATTAACTGATGCATTCAACCACTACCACATGATGATTACTGCTGAAAACATCTGTGATCGTTGGAACTTAACTCGTGAAGAATTAGATGAATTCTCAGCTAACTCTCAACAAAAAGCAGAAAAAGCTATGGCTAAACACAAATTCGATGATGAAATCGTACCAGTTCCAGTTAAAGTTAAAAAACAAATCGTTGAATTCAAAGTGGATGAAGGACCTCGTCCAGGAACAACTGTTGAAACATTGGCAAAATTACGTTGCTGCTCTGGTAAAGAAGGCGGAATGGTAACTGCTGGTAATGCTTCAGGAATTAATGATGGTGCTGCTGCAATTGTTGTTATGAGCGAAGAAAAAGCTAAAGAATTAGGTGTTACACCAATGGCTACTTGGGTACAAGGTGCATTAGCTGGTGTTGAACCAGAAATTATGGGTATTGGACCAGTGGCTGCTACTCGTAAAGTTATGGAAAGAACTGGATTAACAGTTGATGATATGGACTTAATCGAAGCAAACGAAGCATTCGCTGCACAATCTGTAGCTGTTGCTAAAGAATTAGGATTCGATATGAGCAAAGTTAACGTTAACGGTGGAGCCGTTGCATTAGGACACCCTGTTGGAGCTAGTGGATGCCGTATCCTAGTTACATTACTTCACGAAATGCAAAAACGTGATGCTAAAAAAGGTTTAGCAACACTTTGCATCGGTGGTGGTATGGGTTGTGCTACTATCGTAGAACGTGACTAATTTATATATAATAACTAACTAAACTACTTCTAAAAAGAGATTCAGACAAAACTGAATCTTTTTTTTCTTACTTTTTACAATTAAACAATTTTTTTTGTTATAATCAATTTAAAGGAGTTACTATAACTATGAAATCAAATCTAAATCGAATATTATTTATTTTCGCAGGGATATGTTTTATATTCGTATATTTCTCAACAAAGAATTTTACTTATCTACCATTAGGACTCTGTTTCTTAATACTATCGACAAACAAAAAAGGAGAAGACCACTAAGTCTTCTCTATTTTTCGATTTCCTTTAAAATGTTTTCGATCTTATTTCCCTGTTCAAGACTTGTATCTTGTACAAAAATCAATTCTGGCATTTTACGAATCTTAATTTTTTTTGCTACTTGAGAACGAATGAAACCCTTTGATTGATTTAACACACGCATACCCGCATCATTACGCCCTTGTTTTCCAAGGAATGTAACATAAACTTTCGCTTGTGATAAATCATTTGTACATCGTACATCCGTTATCGTACAAAAACCTAAATTTGGATTTTTCAATTCAAATTGAAGAATACGTGAAATCTCTCTTTGAATTGTCATCTCCATACGTTCCGTTTTTAATGACATACTATTCTTCCACTTCCTGATCTTCGAAGCCTTCTAAAATATCTCCTACTTTAATATCATTAAAGTTTTCGATTGTCATACCACATTCGTAACCATTTAGTACTTCTTTAACATCATTTTCAAAACGACGTAATGATCCAAGTTTACCGGTATAAACAACAATACCTTCACGGATCAAACGAACTTTACAATCACGTTTCATCTTACCATCTGTAACCATACATCCGGCAATCGTACCTACCTTACTTACCTTATAAATCTGACGAACATCCGCCTGACCAATGACAACTTCTTCATATACTGGTG
>OLPR01003643.1_pt1 | contig 10081 bp, 5 predicted proteins | sample 1672761 | NCBI WGS metagenome assembly OLPR01 (sample SAMEA3136721, study PRJEB25190) | human gut metagenome | biome: human gut; feature: human-associated habitat; material: faeces | place: Austria | collected 2013
CCGCTTCGCCACCTACAAGCGCGCCTACCTGCTCTTCACGAACCTCGACCGTCTGTCGGCCATCGTCAACAACAAGGAGCGCCCCGTGCAGTTCATCTTCGCCGGCAAGGCCCACCCCAACGACAAGCCGGGTCAGGACCTCATCAAGCGCATCGTCGAGGTGGCTGCCATGCCTCAGTTCGTGGGCAAGATTATCTTCCTGCAGAACTACGACATGGAGCTCGCCCGCCGCATGGTCCAGGGCGTCGACGTATGGCTCAACACCCCGACGCGTCCGCTCGAGGCCTCGGGTACGTCGGGCGAAAAGTGCGTGATGAACGGCGTGATGCAGTTCTCGGTGCTCGACGGCTGGTGGGTCGAGGGCTACCGCGAGGATGCCGGATGGGCTCTGCCCATGGAGCGCACCTTCGCCGACCAGCACTATCAGGACGAGCTCGACGCCGAGATGATTTACAACACCATCGAGGAGCAGATTGCCCCGAAGTACTACAAGCGCAACAGCGAGGGCATCCCCTACGAGTGGGTCGCCTCCATCAAGAAGTGCGTGGCCGACATCGCCTCGAACTTCACCACCAACCGCATGCTCAAGGACTACGAGGAGCGTTTCTACAACAAGCTGGCCGCCCGCAAGCATGAGATTGTGGCCGACGGCTACCGCCTGGCGCGTGAAATCGCCGCCTGGAAGCGCAAGGTTTCGGCCGCATGGGACCGCGTGCGCGTCGTCGAGTCGCAGCGTCTGAAGATGGACAAGGAGGCGGTCTTCGTGGGCGAGAAGTACCACTTCGAGCTGAAGGTCGACGTGGCGGGCCTCAACCCGGGCGACATCGGCGCCGAGCTGGTCATCGCACGGCAGATTGTCGGCGGACAGAGCGTCAACGTGCTGCGGACGATTCCCTTCACGCAGACGGCCGTCGAGAACGGACTGGTCACCTACACGCTCGACTACACCCCCAGCGAGACCGGTACGTACGACTTCGCGCTGCGCGTCTTCCCGCAGAATCCGCACCTGCCCCACCGCATGGACTTCGCGCTGGTGAAGTGGGCCTGAGGCGACGGAGCAGGGGCCGGGCGTCGAAGCAATTTTTCGACGAAACCGTTGCTCGTTTGAGCTTTTTTGATTAATTTTAGAGACCGAATATACTTAATACTACTATATGTCAGCATTAACCTTCGACAAAAGCGAATTAGGCAACCTGGAGTACTCGCTCCAGCGCGAAATGCTTTCGACAGACCGGTTGGGCGGCTACATGAGCACGACGATAGTCTGCTGCAACACCCGCAAGTACCACGGTCTGATGGTCTCGCCCATCGACGACAGCGACCGTACCTACGTGCTGCTATCCTCGCTCGACGAGACAGTCATCCAGCACGACCAGTCCTTCAACCTGGCCCTGCACCGCTACCCCGGCGTCTATGAGCCGCGCGGCCACAAGTACATCACCGACTTCGAGTACACGCCGACCCCCACGATTACCTACCGTGTGGGCGGCGTCATACTCCGCAAGGAGATGCTCTGGATTCACAAGCGCACGCAGCTCATGATACGCTACACGCTCGTCGACGCGCACTCCCAGACCCGGCTGCGGCTGCGTCCGTTCCTCGCCTTCCGCGACAAGCACGCCCTCTCGAAGGCCAACATGGAGGCCGACGGCCACTCCTATCCGGCCGTCAACGGCGTGAAGTGCCGCCTCTACGGCTCCTTCCCCTGGCTCTACCTGCAGACCGACAAGGAGGATGCCGAATTCGTACCGGCACCCGACTGGTACTACAACTTCGAGTACCAGCAGGAGCTGGCCCGCGGCTACGAGGGCCACGAGGACCTGCTCACCACGGGCTACTTCGAGATGGAGCTCAAGAAGGGCGAAAGCGTCATCTTCTCGGCTTCGCTCGACGAGATGGGCTCGACGAAGACCATCCGCGAGGTCTTCGAAGCCTCGATTGCCCGCCGCACCCACAAGATTGACTTCATCAGCTGCCTGCGCCACTCGGCGCGCCAGTTCGTCATCCGCCGTCCGGGCGGCCGCACCGAGGTGCTGGCCGGCTATCCGTGGCTCGGCGTCATCGGCCGTGAGACCTTCATCGCGCTGCCGGGCATCACGCTCGAGCAGGACCACAAGGAGGACTGCATGGATGTGCTCGACACGCTCGTGCGCGAGATGCGCGACGGCATGTTCACCGGCTCCTACTCCGCAGCGGCCGAGGCCGACGCCCCGCTGTGGTTCTTCTGGACGCTGCAGCAGCTCGAGAAGCAGGTGGGCGCCGATGAAATCTGGAAGCGCTACGGCGAGGTGATGAAGCAGCTGCTCGAGGCCTACCGCCGCGGCATCGACGGCCGCGTACGGCTCCACGACAACGGCCTCATCTGGGCCTGGTCCGACGCGGAGCCCCTCACCTGGATGGACGCGATGGTCAACGGCCGCGCCGTCACCCCGCGCAACGGCTACCAGGTGGAGGTCAACGCACTGTGGTACAATGCCGTATGCTACGCGCTGTCGCTGGCCCGCCGGTTCGGCGACACCCCCTTCGTCCGCGAGTGGGAGGAGCTTCCCGCCCGCACGAAGGTCTCGTTCATCGAGCACTTCATGCTGCCGGAGGGCTATCTGGCCGACTACGTCAACCAGATGGAGTGCAACAAGTTCATCCGTCCGAACATGGTCATCGCCTGCAGTCTGGACTACAAGATGCTCGACGAGGAGCAGCAGCTGAGCGTGCTGCGCGTCGTGCGCCAGCACCTGCTCACCCCGCGCGGCCTGCGCACCCTTTCGCCGCGCAACCCGCTCTACAAGGGCATGCTCGAGGGTACGCCCGACGAGCGCAACCTGGCCGCCATGAACGGCACGGTGTGGGTATGGCCCCTGGACTTCTACGTCAAGGCCTGCTTCGACATCGACGGCGGCCGCTTCCTGCACGAGGCCGAGGAGATGCTCGCCTCGTTCAACGAGGAGATTCAGAGCTACTGCATCGGCTCCATCAACGAGATGTTCGATGCCGACCCGCCCTACACGCCGCGCGGCGCCGTATCGCAGGCATGGAGCGTTGCAGCCGTGCTGGACATCTACCGCATGATTGAAGCGCACCGCCCCGCGGAGCCCGCACCCAGGACGCGGAGCCGCAAGACGGCCGCCGAACCCAAGGCGGCGAAGAGCCCCGCAACCCGCAAGGCTGCAACGGCAGCCAAGGCCGAAACCGCGGAGACGGCCTCCGGAAAACCGGCCACCAAGACCACGGCGAAAACGGCGAAAGCCGCTGCGAAGAGACCCGCGGCCCAAGCTACGAAGAAAACAAAAAAAGAATAAGCTATGAGAGTTTTAATGTTCGGATGGGAGTTTCCGCCCCATATCGCCGGAGGTCTCGGAACAGCATGCTACGGCATGACACGCGGTCTTGCGCACAACGGCGTGGACGTCACCTTCGTGGTGCCGCACGCCTACGGTGATGAGGACCAGCGCTTTCTGCACATCGTCAACGCAAGCGACGTGGAGGCCCTCTACGGCTCGACGGCGAGCGGCGAGGACGACATCCTGAGCCGCATGTCGTTCATCCACATCGACTCGAACATGGTCCCCTACATCTCGCCCGAAGAGTACGACGAGTACCACGAAGAGTATGTCAAGAGCGGCAAGAAGGTGTGGGAGAGCACCGACGCCTGGAAGCAGCGCTACACCTTCTCGGGCAAGTACGGCGCCAACCTCATGGAGGAGGTGGCCCGCTACGCCGTGGTTGCGGCGCAGGTGGCCCGCGACCTCGAGGGTCAGTTCGACGTCATCCACGCCCACGACTGGCTGACCTACTACGCCGGCATCGCCGCCAAGCGCGTCTCGGGCAAGCCGCTGGTGGTCCACATGCACGCCACGGAGTTCGACCGCAGCGGCGAGCACATCAACACGCAGGTCTACGCCATCGAGCGCGCCGGCATGATGGCCGCCGACCGGGTGATTGCCGTCTCGAACCTCACGCGCAACATCGTCATCACGCGCTACGGCATCCCGGCCGACAAGGTGGTCACGGTGCACAACGCCGTGCGCTTCGCCGAGAACAACACCGAGGCGCCCGAACGCGGCGTGAAGGACAAGATTGTCACCTTCCTGGGCCGCATCACCTACCAGAAGGGTCCCGACTACTTCGTCGAGGCTGCGGCCAAGGTGCTCAAGCGGGTGCCCGACGTGCGCTTCGTGATGGCAGGCTCGGGCGACATGATGAACCACGTCATCCGCCGCGTGGCACGGCTCGGCATCGCCGACCGCTTCCACTTCACGGGCTTCCTGCGCGGCGAGGATGTCCACAAGATGTTCCAGCTCTCGGACGTCTACATCATGCCTTCGGTCTCGGAGCCCTTCGGCATCTCGCCCCTGGAGGCGATGCGCTCGAACGTCCCGGTCATCATCTCCAAGCAGAGCGGTGTGGCCGAGGTGCTCGACTACGCCATCAAGGTGGACTACTGGGACGTCGACGCCATGGCCGACGCCATCTACGCCCTCATCAAGTACCCGGCACTGGCGAACATGTTCGCCTCGAAGGGCCTCGAGGAGGTCACCAACCTCAAGTGGAACGACGCAGCGGCCAAAATCAAGGCCGTCTACGAGGCCGCGATTAACGACAAGAAATAACCAAAAACAACCTCTATGAAAACCGTTTGCTTATACTTCCAGGTGCACCAGCCGTGGCGTCTGAAGAAATACCGCTTCTTCAACATGGGCAAGGACCACAACTATCTGGACGACCTGCTCAACCGCTCCATCATGCAGAAGGTCGCACGGCAGTGCTACCTGCCGATGAACGCCCTGCTGCTGAAGCTCATCAAGGAGAACAAGGGCAAGTTCCGCTGCTCGTTCTCCATCACCGGCACGGCCGTCGAGCAGTTCCGCGCCTTTGCCCCCGAGGTGCTCGACTCGTTCAAGGCGCTGGCCGAGACGGGCTGCGTCGAGTTCCTGGCCGAGACCTATTCGCACTCGCTCGCCTCGTTGGCCTCGAAGGAGGACTTCCGCGAGCAGGTCAAGCTCCACACCGCCATGCTCAAGAAGGAGTTCGGCGTGAAGCCCACCGCCTTCCGCAACACGGAGCTCATCTACTCGGACGACATCGGCGCGATGGTGGCCGAGATGGGCTTCAAGACGATGCTGGCCGAGGGTGCCAAGCACGTGCTGGGCTGGAAGTCGCCCAACTACGTCTATGCCAACGCCATCGACCAGAAGCTGCGCCTGCTGCTGCGCAACTACAAACTCTCGGACGACATCGCCTTCCGCTTCTCGGACCGCAACTGGGACCAGTACCCGCTGACGGTCGACAAGTATGTCGGCTGGCTCACGTCGGAGAATACGCCGGGCGAGGTCATCAACCTCTTCATGGACTACGAAACCTTCGGCGAGCACCAGAGCGCCGATACGGGCATCTTCGAGTTCATGAAGGCGCTGCCCAAGGCCATCATCGAGAAGAAGGGCGAGCTGGAGTTCGCCACCGTGAGCGAGACGGCCAAGAAGTACCAGCCCGTTTCGGTGCTCCACTGCCCGCACGTGATGTCGTGGGCCGACGAGGAGCGTGACGTGACGGCATGGCTGGGCAACGAACTGCAGAACGAGGCCTTCTCGAAGCTCTACGCCCAGAAGGAGAAGGTCAAGGCGCTGAAGAACCCCGATTTCGACTACGTCTGGAGCTTCATGCAGACCTCGGACCACTTCTACTACATGGCGACCAAGTGGCTCTCGGACGGCGACGTTCACTCCTACTTCAACCCCTACGACTCGGCTTACGACGCCTTCATCAACTACATGAACGTCCTCTCGGACTTCATCATCGAGCTGGACAAGGCCGTCGCCGCCAAGGCTGCGCGCAAGCGCGCCTAAGGCGGGTGCCTGAAGCGGAAACCTGAAACAGGGCCTGAGATGGGCCAGACGACAAACAACGGCGGGATGTCCCCCAGAGGGGAGGTATCCCGCCGCTGTGTTTTCCGCTGCCCGCAGAAGGGACCGCGGAAAAAGGCCGCGGAAGGGGGCCGCGAAGGGGCTTCGCCGCGGGAAGCGATTCCGGAGGCAGAGAGGAGGCACGCTGGTAGAAAAATGTTATCTTTGTGGAAAATTCGTTCAAAAAACGACATTCGAACCCTTTTGCCCGATGAAGAGCAACAAACCCATGGAACCGGCCCCCGGCGACCGCACCCGGCACGAAGCGGGCAAGTCGGAGGCCCAAGCCGCTCCCGCGTCCGAAGCTGCGCCCAAGACCGGGAGCATGGACGGAACCAGGCCTGCAGGCAGGGCCGCAACCGAAACGGACCCCGCAACCGAGGCCGGGAGCGAGGCCAAACCCTCAACAGAACCCGAGGCCAAAACCTCAACAGAACCCGGGACCGCAACCGAAGCAGAAGCAGCCAGAGAAGCCGGAGCAGCCGGAGAGGAGGCTGGAGCCGAACCGGCAACCGCAACCAAACCCGCAACCGAGGCCGGCACTGCCCGGCCGCGGAGCCTGCGCGAACGGCTGCGTGAGCGGCTGCAACGCCGGCGCCGCGCTCTGAGCCGACGGCTCGAATACCGCCGCCTGCGCCGGCTGCGCAAGCTCACCGTACCGGCCTACACCCACTGCAAGAACTGCGGCGAGCGGCTGCAGGGAATGTACTGCCACCGCTGCGGACAGTATGCCCTCGACATCGAGCAACCCTTCTGGAAGTACATCAAACAGTATTTCGAAAACGTCTACCAGTTCGACAGCAAGGTGTGGCAGACGCTTTGGCTGCTCTTCCGCCGACCGGGCTTCCTGACCACGGAGTTCAACGCCGGAAAAATCAACTCCTACGTCCACCCCTTCCGCCTCTACATGTTCATCTCGGTGGTCTTCTTCACCCTCTTCTTCATGGTGGCGTCGAGCACCGCCGAGCAGCAGCTGCGCCGTGAGCGTTACCGCACGAGCCGCCTTCCGAAGGGGGTGGTCGAGGCGCTCCGCACGGGACGGGGCGGGGCCGACACCTGCGTCTACCTCTACGACGGCGCCGGACTGGCCGAGATGCTCGACTTCAACGACCTTAGGAGCGATTCGCTGCTCCGCATCACGCCGCTTGACTCGCGTCACGGCGTCGCGCGCGTCGAGCTGCCGCGCATGCTCTTCGACTCGTGCCTCCGCGTCACGACGCTCGCCGAGCAGGACCGCATCAACCTCGAAGGGGCCCGCGAAGCGCTCGGAAAGGCGGCCGAAGAGGCGGCCGGGAGTGAATCCGGGGCCGAAAACGGAGACGGGGGTGAAGCGGGGGCCAAGGCCGGAGCCGACGCCGTACCCGAGGCCGGAAGCGGAGACGGAGCCGAGAGCGGGCACGGGGTCGGGATTACAGCCGGAGCCGGGACTGCGGCCTCAGCCGGAGGCGTGCCCGGGTCCGAAGCCGGCATAAAGGCCGACACGGAGACCGACGCGGAGGATGCCGCAATGGACAAGGCGATGGCCCCGATAAAGGGGGTGGATGTCGACGAGGAGGAGCTCGCCGTCATCGGGGCGCTGCTCGCCTTCGACCCCGGGCGGACAACCGTCTACGCCTGGCAGCCGCCCCAAAGCCAGAGCGAACGGCTGGAGCAGATGAGCCAGCAGACGCTGCTCAACAACCTGCTGGCGCAGCTCTCGAAGTGGACGCCCCTCTACATGATGTTCCTGCTGCCGCTCTTCGCGCTGCTGCTCGCCCGGGCCTACCGTCGCTGCCGGATGAACTACATGCAGCACTTCGTCCACGCCATCCACATCAACTGCTTCTTCCTCATTCTGCTCTCGGTGCCGGCCTTCCTGCTGATTTACGCGCTCGCACCCGAGAGCACCCTGTCGTTCCCGAGCGGCGTGGTGAAGGGCTTCTTCGCGCTGGTCTTCCTCTACATGCTCCTCTCGTCACGCCGGGTCTACGGACTGGGATGGTGGCGGACCCTCTTCAAGACGGTGTGGGTCTTCGTGCTCTTCACGCTGCTGGCAGGGCTCATCGCCGCCGGACTGCTGCTCTGGCTGGTCTCCTCCTTCAGCGACGGGTTCTGACCCAGCTCCTTTGACACGGCTACCCGGCGCCTTCCAAAACAGAACAGACCCGGAGCGGAAAACCGCTTCGGGTCTGTTCTTGTCTGCCGCCAAGCCGAAAATGGAGGGCGGGCCAGAAACTGTCGCCAGTGGGGCACCAGGCCGAAAATGGAGACGGGCCAGAAACCGCCGACGGGGCCGACGGACCGTTGAAGGTGGACGGACCGGGAACTGCCGACGGGCCGACGATGGAGTACGGGCCAGAAACCGTCGACAGAAGCCGACGGGCCCAAGATGGGAAAGGGCCTAAAGTCGCCGGGGGCCGCCGCGCGTCACCCCTTGCGCTTGTTGCGCGAGGGCGAGGTGCCGGTATGCTGCTTGAAGTACTTGCCGAAGAAGGACTGGTTGGAGAAATTGAGGCAGTAGGCAATCTCCTGGATGCTCATCGTCGAGTAGCGCAGCATGTTCTTCGCCTCGAGAATCACGTAGTCGTCAATCCAGTTGATGGCCGTATGGCCGGTCGTCTGGCGGATGAGCGTGGTGAGGTACTTGGGCGAGAGGTTGAGCTGCGCGGCATAGAAGCCGACGCTCCGCTCGCGCATGTAGTGCTGGCGGAGCAGCGTCATGAAGCGCTGGAAGTACTCCTCGCGGCGGCTGCGCGGCGAGTGCGACAGCTCGCGCACCTGCTCCAGATGACGCGCAATGAGGCGGCACACCTTGTAGATGAGCATCCGAATCGCCGAACGGATAATCTCCGTCGAATAGAGGTCTCCCGCCTCGGGAACCCCCTCGTCCGATATCTCGGAGATGCTGCGCGCTACGCACTCCCACTCGCCCGGCTCGAGCTGCAGCAGCGGATAGCGCTCCAGCTGGAGAAAGAGGTTCGAAAGGAGCTTGATGTCGACATCGATGCGGCGGATGAACTCCTCCTCGCAGGCCGCCACGTAAATCTCGGCGTCGGGGGTCGATTCGACGTGGAGAATCGAACCCGGGAGATGAACGAAGAAGGAGTTCTCGCCCAGCTCGTAGCGGGTCAGGTTCGAGAGGAGCGAAATCGAACCTTTGGAACAGAAGACCACGGCAAAGGCGTCGATACGCACCGGATAGCGGAAGAGGTCCATCGGAACCTCGTCCCCCGTATTCACGCGCGACGTAATCAGGCAACCATCGTAATAGAAGTCACCGGGCCGTCGCCCGCACATCTCGAGCAGCGACTCAAGCGAGAAGCTGCGGATTTCCTTTTCGTTCATTGTTATCTCCCTTTTTCCGGCAAATATAAGAATTTTGACGGTAATTTTTCGCCAAAAGGTACGAAATCGAACCTTTCGACGAATTACAACAACGCAAAGAACTTTCCGATTCGCCGGCAAAGAGGCAATTTTGCAGCAGGAAACCGAAGAAAACAGACAATACGATGAAACGAATCTACATGTTGGCCGCCCTGCTGCTTGCGACGGGGTGTGCATCGAAACAGGAGCGCCGCACCGTCGCCCCGATGCGGGTCGAGACGCTCGTCGTGGCGCCCTCGTCCGAGACGGAGAGCTCCCGCTACGTGGGCACCATCGAGGAGGAGCGCTCCGTGGCGCTGAGCTTCCCGCTTGCCGGGACGCTTGCCCGCATCAAGGTCGACGAAGGGGAATACGTCACGCGCGGCGCCGTGGTGGCCGAGCTGGACCCGACGTCGGCCCGTCAGAGCTACGCCGCCGCCGAGGCGACGTTCGAACAGGCGCGCGACGCCTGCGAACGTCTGCGGAAGCTCCACGAGGCCAACAGCCTGCCCGAAATCCAGTGGGTCGAGGCTCAGACCCGGCTGCAGCAGGCATCGTCGACCTTTGAGCTGGCCCGCAAGAATCTGGAGGACTGCACCCTCCGCGCACCCTTTGCGGGGGTGGTCGGCAAGCGGCAGGCCGAAGCGGGCGAGACCCTTCTGCCGGGTGTTCCCGTAGTGACGCTGCTGGATATCGCCTCCGTCAAGGTCCGCTTTGCCGTTCCCGAGCAGGAGATTGCCTCGCTCGACGCACGGCGGCGCATCGACGTGAGCGTTGCGGCGCTCGGCGACCAGACGTTCCGGGCCGGCGCACCGAGGCGCAGCATCGAGGCCAACCCCGCC
>OLPR01003644.1_pt1 | contig 10081 bp, 8 predicted proteins | sample 1672761 | NCBI WGS metagenome assembly OLPR01 (sample SAMEA3136721, study PRJEB25190) | human gut metagenome | biome: human gut; feature: human-associated habitat; material: faeces | place: Austria | collected 2013
CAAACATTCTCGCTTCGCTTCGCTCGCTGCGAAACTGCGCGTGGAACGATATGTGGGAGAGGCGGGCGGTTACTCGCTTGAAAAATAAAAGCCTTTCTTTCTAGTAAGCCGATGCGATAAAGGAAAACCTCCTTTCTCGCATCGGCTTACTATATTTATGATTTCCGTTTTCGCCTTTGCAGGTTCTAGTGGTGGGGAATCCGGTAAAGCTGCTAGTACGTAAACGCAGCTTGTCTGTGGGAGGCCCCTATATATCGTCCCGCGCGCAGTTTCGTAGCGAAGCGAGAATGTTTGAGCACGGGATGATATATAGGGGCCTCCCACAGACAAGCGGACATTAAGACGCTAGCGGATATGCGCGGGTTTTCCGCCCCAGTAGAAGCGGCAGAATGCGCGTTTTCTTTTCTGGGGTTTGCCTACGAGTTCCATGGTGGCGACGGCGATGTCTTCGGCTGCGTGGGGGCGGCGTAGTACTTCGCCGTTAATGAGTAGGGCTTTGAGTGATTCGGGATGGTCGTGCAGGTGGCGTAGGGTTACGATGAGCTCTCGTGCCGTGGTGACGTGCATGCTGGCGCCCATGCCGGTGAGCATAGTGGTGTTTGCCTTTTCCTGGCCGTACGATTTGCCCAGCAGGATCATCGGTAGATGTGCGCACAGGCATTCGGTGACCGTGAGCCCGCCCGATTTGAGGATTGCCAGGTCGCAGCCGTGCATGAGGGCCGCCATGTCGTCGACATAGTCCAACACCGTGACGTTCTCGAGCTTCATGGCATCGAAGAGCGTCTTCAGCCGGGTGGCATACTCCACGTCTTTGCCAGGCAAAAAGACAAAGTGCATGTCTTCGAAGCTTCGCAGGAAGGGGAGTGTGTGGTCCATCGCCGCGCGAAAGCGGACGTAAGGCTGAGGCAAGCTGGCACCGGCCATTACCAGTACGACGGTCTTGTCGATGGGGAGGTTGAACTTGGCTAGCTCTTCCTCGCGATCGTATTCCGTGTCGAATCCGGCGCGAATAGGAATACCGGTTATGCGAATCTTTGCCTCGGGCACCTTGCGCGGACGCAGCGTTTCGGCCATAAATTCGTTGGCAACACAGAAGAGATCGGTGTCCTTGTGGGGCCACCAGCCTTCGACTTCGTAGTCGGTCGGTACGCAGATGACTGGATAATCGATACCCGTAATTACGCGGGCTCCCACGGCAACATTGGCTGCTGTGATGTGCGTTGCGACCACGGCTATAGGCCTACGGCTTCGAATATATTCGTTGAAGGCGGGGAACATAATTCGCGACCATGCCGTGCCGCCACCCCAGAGAAGATGTCCCGTAAGCGTATATCGCCAGGTCAGATCGTAAATGGGGCGCGTTGCTCCCGTAAAGGAAGCCGCGGTCTTATTGCCGTCGAATTTAATACGTCCAAAATCAAGGATATCGAGCACTTCAATCTCAATATCCTCGGGGATGCCATTGGCGCCACGGATGAGGTCGAATGCCTGCGCAATCGCATTTGCGGCGGCCTTGTGGCCCGAGCCGACCGAGGCGTGCACGATGGTTACGAGAGGTTTTCGCTGGGCCAAGAGCGTGTTTTGCTCCGATTGTGGAGTGCTGTGCGTGAGCAGGGGAGCGTCGTCACTCGTCTGCGTCTGATCCATCGATAACTCCCCTTCGACGTTGTAACACGGATTAATCATTGTAGTGCATGAGTGTCACGTTCACGTAAATTTGGGTATGAGCGCAAGGAACGACAACGTTTCGACGAGAGGACTCTTCATGACTACCGATCAGACAATCGATGTTGCGATTATCGGCGGCGGCCCTGCGGGCTATGCTGCCGCTATTTATGCGGCGCGCGCCAACCTGACGACGACTGTCCTTGAGCAGGGCATGTCTGGCGGACAGATCGCCACGTCCAACGAGATTGAGAATTATCCTGGCATTCCGCTGCTGAGTGGTATTGAACTTGGTGAGCGATTCCAACAGCATGCTGAAGGCCTGGGGGCTCAGGTTGAATGGAGTATGGTGACAGGCGTCGATTACGATGCCGATGCGGCTCAATTTACCATCCATCATGATATGGGCGACACTGCGGCCAAGAGTGTCATTGCGTGCATGGGCGCCACGCCGCGTCCTGCGGGCTTTGTTGGCGAGGACACGTATCGCGGTCGGGGCGTTTCGTATTGCGCAACATGTGACGGCATGTTCTTCCGCGGCAAGCAGGTCTTTGTTATTGGAGGCGGCAATTCGGCATGCGAGGAGGCGCTGTTCCTGTCCGACATTGCCAGCAGCGTGACCATTGTGCTGCGTCGCGATCAGTTCCGTGCGCCCGAGGGCGTTGTGAATAGGGTACTTGCTAAGGACAATATTTCAGTTAGGTACCAAACTAGTATTGTTGAGCTTTCTGGTGAAGCGATGCCCACGACAATTACGTTCAAGGACAATGCGACCGGTGAAATGCACCCTGAGTCCTTTGAACCTAGCTCTTTTGGCATCTTTGTCTTTGCGGGCACGCAGCCACACACCGAGCTGGTTGAGCATCTCGTCGATCTGGCTCCGGACGGCGGCATTGTTACCGACGATTCGATGGCCACCCGTACGCCCGGCTTATTCGCAGCCGGCGATATCCGCTCCAAGCGTTTACGCCAGGTTGTGACCGCCGTTTCAGACGGAGCCATAGCGGCAACCAGCGCATACGCTTTCCTACGCGGATAAGTACGATAATATATCTTATGTAAGGTTGTTATCTTTAAACAAAGTGGTTGGACGGTGCTTCAACGTGCTGTCCAACCACTTTTACTTAGCGGCTATGTGGTATGCAAAACTAGATAACCTAGAATACAATATAGAAAACGATCGGAGGCCTCTTATGAACCACGTCAAACATGTTATCCCAATGTCCGATACATCGGTCAGCATTAAGCCGGAGGATATTCAGCCGACGGTGCTGCCGGATGCATTTATTCAGTCCGATATTGTGGGTAAACTCAACGCGTTGAGTCTGCCACGCTATGACCAGCTGCCCAACGTAACGCTCTATCGCGATCAGGTTATTGAATATGTTGCGCTGTGGATGGAGCCGCTTTCGATTTGCGTAGAACAGCCCGTTATCACGCCTTCGATGATCAATAACTACGTGAAGGTCGGCCTCGTTCCTGCTCCGGTTAAAAAGCAGTATGGCCGTGAGCAGATTGCGCGTCTCATCGCCATTTGTATCTTTAAGCAGGTGCTGCCCATCGCTGCGGTCCAGGCGCTCTTTAATATTCAGCGCTTGAGCTACGACGCTCCGACGGCTTTCGATTATGTAGTCGATCAACTTGAGGCATCGATTCGTGCGGCGTTTTCCGTCGAGCAGACTCCCGTGCCCGATACCGCACATCAGGTTACGCGCGAGTCGCTGCTCGTACGCAGTGCGGTTTCGTCTTTTGTATCGAAGGCGTACCTGATGAGCTACCTTAAGTTTAATGGGTTTAATAGCTAATCGAGGCATAAGACGGGCGGGATAAAGAGCCATTGGCCCCTTATCCCGCCCGTGCGTTTGTTTAGTTGGACATTATCGGCCCGAAGCCACGCCCATGCCGTAGCCAATGATGAGGCCGTGCATCTCGGCATAGTATGAATCTAGCCCGTTACAGGGCATGATGATAGTCTTGGAGCCGGGCCAATGCTCGACAATGCGGTCGGCAAGCGCCTGGGCTCCAGCTTCGTTCTCAACGTGATCGATGATGACCTCGCCGCCCGTGAAACCCTCGGCCTCCATGGTATCGACAATCTTGGTGAGCATCTTCTTTTCGCCACGCGTGTGCCCAACGAGTTCAATTTTGCCCGCTTCGCTCGCCGTGCCCAAAATGCGGATATTGAGCTTGTTGGCAATAACGCCGGCTGCCTTAGGAATGCGTCCAGCCTTTGCAAGGTTCTCGTAATTACACAGGCTAAAGAGAATCTTGCTGTTCTGCTCCAAGCTATCGAAGTAGGTGCAGGCGTCCTCAAAGGAGCTATCCGGATTGTTTGCAAGATAGCGGTCGAACAGCAAAAAGATCAAATCCATCTTGCCGCCTGCGGCTCGCGAGTTAACCAAATGAATCTGACGGTTGGGCTCTTCGGCAAGCACCATGTCACGTGCGGTGGCCGCGGCATTGTAGCTCCCCGAGACGCCCTCGGAGATGGGCATGCAGATCGTCTTGTCGGAGAGCTTAAAGAGCTCAGCCCACTCCCCTACGCTTGGGCAGGAGCTCGATGATGCGCTGGCTTCCGATTGGATGGCAACATTAAGCTCGTGAACATCGAGCGAGAGGTCATCGACAAATTCACGCTCCCCCACTCGGATCTTAAGGGGTGCAAATGCAAAGGTGGTATGAGGTGCGGTTGGTTGCCAATCGCGAAGATTGCAGCTCGAATCGGAGATAAGTGCCCAGCTCATTGAGGGTCCTTTCTAGTTGTTCCTCAACAATTATAGCTATCTTTTTGACAGATGCTGTGCATATCTAGTATTCAAAACTAGATTGTTGCTTATACGCAAAACGGGCGGTCGAGATAAAAGAATGGACCTCGCTCCCAAATGATACGAGGTCCACCTTCGTTTACTGAGTTACAACACTTAGTAGCGAACGAAAATGTAATTGTTGTTCATGCCAGCGGCAACGGAGCTGATGATAACGCCCGTGCTGTAATCGGAAGCATGGATCATCTGACCGTTACCAATGTAGATGCCGGTGTGGTAAGAGTTAACCACGACGTCACCAGGCTGGGGAACGGACACGCGGGTCCAGCCCATAAAGGTGCCCGTGGTGCCAAGGCGGCAATAACGGCCGGTGAGGCAGTAGCTTACAAAACCGGAGCAGTCAAAGCTGTTCGGTCCAATGCCGCCCCAAGAATAAGCATAACCGAGCTTGCTGTAGGCGCGCGAAACAACAGTACCACCGTCAACGGACTGGCTCGGTGCGGAAGGCGTCGGAGCCGGAGCGGGCGTCACGGGCTGCGGCGTGGGGGCAGGAGCGGGCGCGGGGGTGTTGTCGCCGCCATTGTTGGTCGTGCCACCATCGTTGTTGGTGTTCTCGGTCGTACCAGCGGTGTCGTTGCTCACCGTGGCCTTTTCGGCGGTGCTGGCATTGATGCCAGCCTGAAGCGCGGCGTTGGCCTCGGCCTCGGCAGCAAGCTCGGCCTGCAGCTGTGAATCCAGGGAGTTCACGACACTCTGGGCCTCAGCCTGCTGGGCATTGAGCTCGTCGACCTTCTTCTGCGTGGCGGCGACGTTCTTCTCCTGCTCGGTCTGCTTATCGGTGAGCTGCTGCTTAAGGTCCTTGACCTCCTGAATGGTTTGGGCCTGCTTGTCGGACACCTTACCGTAGTAGAACAGACGGTTGAGCATGTCGCCCAGATCGTCGACGCCCGTCAGAACCTGAAGGAGACTCAGGCCGCCGGTCTTGTACTCACCGGCAACGTAGCTCGAAAGCTTTGCCTGGCCCTCGGCAATCTCTTGCTGCTTTTGCGTGATCTCGCCTGCAGTCTGATCAAGCTCCTGCGTCTGTGCGGAGAGTTCTTCATGAATTTGCTGGGTTTGCGTGCCGATCTGCTCGAGTTTAGTACGAGCAGCGGCAAGGTCGGATGCGGTATCGGCGTAGGCCGGAGCCACGAGGCCCAGGCCCAAAACACAAGCGAGGGTTGCCGTAGCAGCGCAGCGTGCCATGTTTCTGTGCGTTTTTGCTGTGCGCATGTAGCTTCCTTTCCGGTATCTAAGGGTAGCGGCTAGTCCACCGTTACCAGGCTAAAGAGCTCAACGTCCTCATTAGGAGGCGTGAGCTTCTTGCGCGGGTTGAGAAACGCAAGCTCAAGGATACAACCGTAGCCCACAAGCTTTGCGCCCATATCTCGCACCAGTTTACCTGTTGCCTCGACGGTTCCGCCCGTCGCGACCAAGTCGTCCAGAATCAACACGGTATCTTTAGAGCTGATAGCGTCGGCGTGGATCTCGATAGAATCCGTTCCATACTCGAGTTCGTAGCTCTCGCTTACCGTCTTGCGCGGCAGTTTGCCCGGCTTACGTGCGGGAACAAAGCCGGCACCTAGGGCGACGGCCACGGGCACGCCGACCATAAAGCCACGAGCCTCGGGGCCGACGACCTTGGTGATACCCATGCCAGCAAAATGCTCGGCTAGGGCATCCACCATGGCCTTTAGGGCCTCGGGATTGCCAAAGAGCGGCGTGATGTCCTTAAAGACGACTCCGGGCTCGGGATAGTCGGGGATATCGACGATATGAGATTCGAAGTCGTACATGACGTGACCTTTCATGGATTGCCGGGTGAACGGCGGTTATTTGCCCGTGTTAGCAGACGAGCTATGCGGGGGGACGACGACTTTGGACGGCTGCACGAGCGACTCGTCGTGCGCGGCAACCGCGGGGACGCTTGTCGCATCGCTTTTAGCCTTGGTGGATTCGGAACGCGCGATCTCCTCATCGAGAGCATCGATGTCAGCGTCCTCGACCACGGCGTTGAGCGACTCAAAGACACGGTTCTTAAGGAGCGCGGTGTGCACACCCTCGGTGAGATCGTGCAGCTTCTTAAAAGCGCGCTCGAGCTTGGCGTCGCGCTCGTCATCGGACGTATCCATGCCGAGCATGCTCACGAGAACCTGCTCAAACATCGAAGACTCGCGGTTTGCCGACGATACGTACTGACGCAGGTTGCGCGGCTCAATGTGGAAGCGCGACAGCTCCGAGCAGTAACGGATAATCGGGAAGTCTCGGCCATCGACGAGCTCACGGTTCTGTGGGCTCTTGATGATGCGAATAAGATCGTTCTCGGCAAGGGAGCGGATAAACGAAATCTCAACACCGAGCATATCGGGGATCGTCTCGATGGGGTGCAGCTTTTGCTTGGTCTCCTTGGGCTCCGTCTTAAGCGGAACATCGGACAGAAGGCCCACCTCGTACGCCAACGTGGACAGGTCCGTTGCGTTTTCCAAGCGCTGCTTAATGACGTTGAGCGGCATGTAACGGGTTTTCTGCAGGTGCAGGATGACCTCGAGTCGGTCAACGTCTTCCTTGGAGTACTGGCGATACCCCTTAGGCGTACGATGAGGTGTGATGAGCCCCTCATCTTCTAGAAATCTAATTTTTGAGTTCGATAGATCGGGGTATGCGCCTCGAAGAAGGTTGACGACTTGGCCGATACTCAGATAGTTGCGTTCGGCCATAACCTACTCACCGGTTTCGATGCGCTCCGGCGTGCTCTCGTGGTAGATGAGCGTGAACGTACCGATCTGAACGGAAGAGCCGTCGTGCAGCGGAGCACCGTTAACGATGGCGCCGTCGACCCAGGTTCCGTTGAGCGAGCCCAGATCCTCAATACGGGCGCCCAGGCCCTCACGAATAATGCGTGCGTGGCTGCGCGAGACGGTCATGTCGTTGAGGAAGATGCCGTTCGCGGGATCGCGGCCGATGGTGGTCACGTCGTCCTCGAGCTCAAAGGCAGCTCCGGTCTGCGGGCCCTTGACGATGGACAGAACCGGAGCGGTGATGCGCACGTTGGCCATAAGGTCGGGAACGGTGACATCGCTCGAAGGAACACGGAAAACGCAGGTAGCGTCCGCAGTCTTATTGTTCTGAGGCATATTATTAACCTTGTTGTCCATGACAACCCCTATCTAACGCGGCCACGCCGCAAAGAATGAACCGTACGTAATCATACCCCAATGAATCAGTCTTCGATTTCGGGGTTGAGAAAGTCGGTGTCCTCGTCCTCGGGATGCGCGATGGCCTGTTTAATGGCCGCCCCTCCCTTAATGGAATAGATGACAGCGGTGAGCATGGAGAAGATGACACCGCCGTACACAAAGAAGATGCCGAGGGGCACCGAGCTGCCATTGAGGCCTGGGAATGCCGTGAACGTGGCGGGCAGCAGATGCCAGCCGTCCACGACGGGGAACCCAAGCAGCATGAGTGAGAAGCCAGTCATGAGCAGTGCCGTGGCGATCTTGCCGGGAAAGACGACATCGATGGGACGACGGTGATAATGGCGCACAATGAGCGTGCCGATGCCCAGGTAGATATCGCGGCCGATGATGAGCACGCAGACCCAGATGGGCAACTCGCCACGGACCACCAGACCCAACACGCCCGTAAACAGCAGCGCACGGTCGCATATGGGATCCATGACCTTGCCGAGCCACGAGACCGTTTTGGTCATGCGGGCAATTTGACCGTCCATCCAGTCGGTGGAAGCCGCGATGGCATAGATGACAATGGCGACCACACGGTTGTTGTCCGTCACAAACAGGTACAGGAAGACGAGCGTGAGGACCAGGCGCGTAAAGGTAATGAAATTGGAGATCGTGAAGATCTTATTCGACGGGTAATCGGAAGTGCCGATAAGCTCCTTTTTGATCTTCTTCTTGATGCCCACAGGACTCCCCCGCTGGTAAACGACAAAACTTTCGATACTATACCCGTTCTAGCGATGTCTATCCAGCGTAAGCATAGAGAGTCCAGACATATGGAGGGTGTTATGGGCGGCGCGAGACTTCGCATTTGTGTACGTCTACCTCCAAACATGTCGAAAATTTTCGATTTTGGAGGCTGACGTACACGTTTTGATTCGCAGACGTATCGAGTGGTGCAGTCGTTGATTCTTCGTTGCTTTAATCAAATGAATCATGATGATTAATAACAAAAAAAGGTCAGGCACTATGTGCCTGACCTGCAAACTTCTGGTCGGGACGACTGGATTCGAACCAGCGACTCCTTGACCCCCAGCGGGGTCAGAATGCCCCTGACCTGTGCTTATTTTGTTAAAACACGCGCAAATAGCGCAAGTAGCGCATTTCCGCGTATGTAAATTTTACCAGCTCAACGCGGTCTGTCCAGATAGCATATTATCGGCTTCGAGGAGCGCGGTGCAGCCGATGATTTAATCAACGGGGGTAGGAGCCCCGAATCGTCGCCTCTCCGGGTTCCCGCAGGTGGGCCCGCCTGTTTCTAATCAACTGCGGATTTAGGAGCAGACATGCAGAACGAGAAATGCAGCAATAAAACCTTACGCGTATGCGGAGCCGGCGGCGTGAGGAAGAACAAGGGCAAATGGCAGGCCGTCGTGACGGTGGCCGACGAGATGACCGGGAAGAAGGTCCAGAGGACCAGGAACACCCGCGTGCCCTGCCTGAAGCAGAGCACGCGGGGAAAGGCGGCGGCGATGCGCGTCCTCGCGGAATTCAGGTCGGAGGTCGAGCTGGAACTCGCCGAGGCCGAGGAGGCGAGGGCCGCTGTCGGCACCGGGCTTCCCGCCGAGAAGCGGGATGACTACGCCGCGCTGCCGCTCTCCGAGGCGCTCGAGAAGTTCATCGACTTCTGCCTGGAGATGAACAGAATCACCCCGACGACCCGCGACGACTACCACTACAGCGCCCTGCACATCGAGCGAGACGAGCTGGGCCTCGTCCCCGTGAACGAGGTGACGACCGACGACGTCAACGCGTGGTCGAGGCGCAGGATCGCCTTGGGCACGGCGCCGGACACGCTCAACAAGTCATTCAAGCTCGGCAAGCGGCTCTACGCCGTCCTGCCGAAGCGCAGCAACGACACGATCGGGAGGAACCCGTTCGACGGCGCCCTCGCGCCCAGGGTCATCGCCAGGCCCAGGAACGCGCTGCGCTCCGACCTCGTGCCGAAGCTCAACTCGGTGACCTCGATGATGCCGGACTCGACCTTCAGGCGGGCGGTCGTGCTCGCCCTGCACACCGGGATGCGCATCGGCGAGGTCTGCGGCCTGCGCTGGTGCGACGTCGACTTCGAGTCGGGGCTCATCACGGTCAGGCACTCGGTGGCCTACGTCAAGGACAGGGGCTCCTTCATCAAGGACACCAAGAACCACGACCTGAGGACGATCCCCATCGACCCGGTGGGCCTGCTCCCCTTCCTGAAAGAGATCCACGATATCGATTCGCAGAGGCTCCGGGAGGCATCGGCCCTCGGCCTGCGCGACCTCGCGGACAGCTACGTCGTGTCGCGGCCGGACGGCTCCTTCGCCACCACCAGCTACATCCGCAGGGCGTTCAAGACGTTCTCGGAGACCAACGGCCTCATGGGCACCAACG
>OLPR01003651.1_pt1 | contig 10072 bp, 9 predicted proteins | sample 1672761 | NCBI WGS metagenome assembly OLPR01 (sample SAMEA3136721, study PRJEB25190) | human gut metagenome | biome: human gut; feature: human-associated habitat; material: faeces | place: Austria | collected 2013
GTTCCCTCCGCCGCGCCATAGAGCGCAAGGCCGACGCGCGCATAATCGCAGCGCAGCTCCGGATAGTTCAGGAGACCATAGCTGCTTTGCAGATGCAGCTTCGGCAGGGAAATGCCCTGCGCGGCAAGCGCCGCCGTCAGCGCATAAAACCGGCGGATCTGCTCGCGTGTGAACGAAACATCGCCCGGCGCGAGACTGTCGGCGCAGCAGAGATGCGAATATATCCCGTCCACTGTGAGATTTTCCATGCGAAACACCGCGCTCGCCGCCTCCGGCGCGTCCCACGCGATGCCGAGGCGGTGCATCCCGGTATCCAACGCCAGGTGGCCTTTGACGGGGCCGTAGGCGGCCAGAGCCTTAGCGTAGTCCAGGTCCAAAATCGCTTGGGTCAGATCATATTGCAGGAGCTGCGGGAATTGGGCGGGGTGCGTGTAGCCCAGGATCAGGATCTCGCCGCGGATCCCGCCCTGGCGCAGGGCCACGGCTTCCTCTAGGCAGGCGACACAGAAGGCGTGGACGCCGTTTTCTTGTAGGGCCTTGGCCACCGGTAGCGCGCCATGGCCGTACGCATCGGCCTTGACGACAGCCATGACTTGGCAGCCGGAGGGCAGTAGGCGGCGCAGCTGGCCCAGGTTCCAGGACAGCGCCCCCAGGTCAAGGGAGGCCCAGGCCCGGGCAGTGGCTTCCATCGGTATCTGTGGCGTGGTCGGCGCTCTGCCGCAGCAGGACCCGCGGCGGCTGGCTGACGACCGTGGCGCCGTCGGGAATATCCTGGCATACGACGGCGCCTGCGCCAATCTTAACATCGCTTCCAATTTGAATCCCTCCTATGAGCACGGCACCCGCGCCGATCAGGCAGCGGGGGCCGATGACCGGGGCGCGGCCTGCGACCTCGCCGATGGTCACATTTTGATAAATACAGCAGTCCGGCCCGAGGACGGCGTAGCGGGAGATAAAAACGCCATGGAGCCCGTGGGGCAGCGAGGGGATGCCCTGAATCTCCGCGCCCGGGCCGAGATAGCCGCCGTGGCGATGGGCGCTGCGGCTGAGGAAAAAGGTCAGAATGTCCCGCCCCGGCCTGGTTTTTGCCCGGCGCTGCCAGCGGTAGAGCCGCCAGAAGAAGACCAGACTGTTACCCCGGGACCAGGCAATGAGCCGCCAGCGCATCAGGCTTCCTCCAGCGCCGCATCCAGGATGCAAGAGAGGACCTCGCGGAAGGAGAGCCCCGCCGCCTGCATCATGCTGGGAAAGCGGCTGTGAGGCGTGAAGCCGGGGATGGTGTTGACCTCGTGGAAGATGATGCGGCCCTCCGGCGTCAGAAACAGGTCGACCCGGGCAAAGCCGCTGCAGCCGAGAATTTGATAGACCCGCCGGGCGGTCTCCTGTACCGCGGCGGTCTGTTCCGGCGTGATACGGGCGGGGATATGGATCTTGGAGGTCGTCAGGTGGTATTTCTCCTGGAAATCAAAGAGGTCGCCCTGCAGCTCGATCTCATCGGGGACGCCGGTGAGCGGCGCATCGCTGCCAAGGACGGCGCAGCCGACTTCAAAGCCGGGGATCTGCGCCTCCAGCATGACATGGTCGTCGTAATAAAATGCATGGTCGACTGCGGCAAACAGGTCGCTGGGGCGGCGCACCTTTGCGACGCCGAAGGAGGACCCGGCCCGGACGGGCTTGACAAAGAGCGGATACCCCAGCTCGGCGGCCTGGGTGGCGACGGTGGCCCGGTCATAGCTCTGGGTCAGCGTGACGGCCCGGGGTGCGGGAATCCCTGCGGCAGCGACGAGGCGGTGGGCGCGGTCTTTGTCCATACAGAGGGCCGATGCCAGCACGCCGCAGCCTGCCACAGGGATACCCGCCAGAGCGCACAGCCCCTGGACAGTGCCGTCCTCACCGTTTTGCCCGTGCAAAATGGGCAGGACGGCGTCCAGCCGGATGCGCCGCAGCCCTGCCGGGTCAAAAACCAGCAGCGCATGGTCGCTGCGGTTCGGGCTGATGCACGCTGGGGTGCAGGGGCCCTGCCGCCAAGTGTTGTGTGATATTTGTGCAAGATCGCCGGAAAAGAGGAACCAATCGCCCTGCTGCGTGATGCCCACCGGCACCGGGGTGAACCGGTCCCGGTCCAGATGCGTCAGGACGCCGGCGGCGGATTCCAGCGAGACGTTATATTCCGGGGAACAGCCGCCAAAGACGACGGCAATCGTTTTCTTCTCGTTCATGATCTAGGCTCCTTTTCTGTTTCAAGTCGGACCGGTGTACCGGCCGGGAGGGGATAGTTGATCTGGCAGCAGTTGTGATAGACGGTCTGGGCCGGGCCTGGACCGTTGGGCAGGCGGACGATATCGACCTCCTCCAGCAGCTGGTCTCCCACCTGCCGGTAGACTAGGCTGCGGTTGACGACACGGCAGCCGGGGCCGAGGTCCCGGGCGGCGTAGACGGCGCCGATAATTTCCGCCTCGGAGAAGGTGACAGACAGCTGCAGGCAGGTGTCCGTGTCGTTGCGGACTTTGAAATCCATCCAGCCCTCGGCGACGGTGGCGTCCACGCCCAGGGGCGCGTCGCTGGGCGGCTCGGGGAAGTCCTTTTTGCTGTGCCCATGGCGCTCGACGAATGTCACCGGTGTGTGGAGAAAGACCCAGCAGAGCAGGTTGGTGATCTGACACAGGCCGCCGCCGTAGACCGTCGTCAGGCGGCCGTTTTGCTCCGTCAGGGCGTCGCGGTACGGCGTTTCGCGGTCGGCATAGCGGACGCGGTTCCAGAAGGAGAACGTCTCGCCGGGTTCGATCAGGAGCCCGTCCAGCTGCCGGGCGGCCAGCTTGAGATTGTGGACCTTGTTTTCCTGGTAGACCATGGGAAAGCCCGTCTGTGTGTTATACATCGGGCAGCGGGAGGTAAAAAGGCAGACGGGCAGGCGCTCTGTCGTCTGCTGGGTGCAATAGCGACTGCCATCGCGGCGCATGGCCCGATAAAAGCAGAATGTCCGCTGACGCTTGCGCAGCGGCAGCAGCCAGGGAAAGCGCTCCGTAAGTCGTTTTTTTGCCATCATAACATGCAGCTCCTTGCAAAAAATACGCGAAAAAAACCTCGCGCTGGTATGCTAAAACTATACCAGCGCGAGGTAAATTTTGCTTTCGTTTTTTCTGCCGCGATGCTTATGATTGCCTTGCGCAAATCATACGTTTTTCTGACAAGTCTCCGGCAGGGAGACGATAAATGTCACCGTTTCGTCGGCGCTGCGGGCGGTGATACAGCCGCCGTGGGCCTCCTCAATCTTCTTGGCGATGGCCAGGCCCAGGCCCGCGCCGCCGGTATCGCTGCGCCGGGCGGTGTCCAGGCGGAAGAACTGGCTGAAGATCCGCGTCAGCTTCTCTTCCGGGATCGTTGCGCCCCGGTTTTGCACCAGGACACGGACACCGCCGACATACCGGGTGAGGCAGACGGAGATCTCCGTGCCCGGATAGCTGTAGTTGACGGCATTGCGGAAGAGATTGTCGAAAACTCGCTGCAGCTTATCCGGGTCGCAGTGGAGCGGCACATCCGGCGTAAGCTGTAGGCGCCAGGTGAGCTGCTTCTCCGCCAGCACCGGCGCAAATTCAAACGTGCTCTGTTCCAGCAGGCGTGTCAGGTTCACCGGCTGCAGGTCCAGCTCCAGATGGGCCAGGTTAAAGCGGGTGATCTCAAAAAATTCGTTGATCAGCCGCTCCGCTTTGCGCAGGGCGATGGCCGGTATATTTGGCCCGCATGGCCGGGCTGAGGTCCGGCTCGTCCCGCAGCAGGGTCAGATAGCCGATGACACTGGTCAGCGGCGTTTTCAGGTCGTGGGCCAGGTAGACGACCAGGTCATTTTTCCGCTGCTCAGCCTCCTTTGCCTGGTGGGCAGCGTTTAAGGCGTGTTCCCGGGCGAGGTTCAGCTCCATCTGCGTCTCGTGCAGAGCGTCCGGCAGGCGGATGGGGGCTTCCGGCTGCGTCGCCAGCTGCTCTGCCGTCAGGGTGACGGTATCAAGATAGCGCAGCGCCAGGCGCAGAAACCGCCGAGTGATAAAAAATACACCGAGAAAAATGAGCACGACGAGCAGAAATGGGGCAAAGCGCTCGGCGCACTTCAAAATATAATATAGCGGCTCTGCTGGGTACCATGTCCGCTGTGAGCAGAAAAACGCGGCCATAAAATACCCGCCAAAGAGGACCAGCAGGTAAGCCAGTGTCCAGAGCAAAAAGCGCATCGTCAGCTTGCGGGAGAGCTGGCTTTGGATCAGGCGTTTGCGATCGTTATGCAATGGTATACCCCACCCCCCAGACGGTCTTGATAAATTTCGGCTTACGGCTCGGCTCGTGCAGCTTTTCCCGCAGCCGGGCGATGTGAGCCATGACGGTGTTGTTGTTATCGAGGTATTTTTCCTGCCAGACGGCCTCAAACAGCTCCTCTGACGAGATGACCTTGCCCCGGTGGGCGCATAGGTACCAGAGGATGTCAAATTCGATGGGCGTCAGCGCCAGCTCTTCGTCGTAGAGGGTGCATTTGCGGCTGTCGCGGCAGATGGTCAGCCCAGCAAAGTCGTAGCACTGGGGCGCATCCGGCTGCCCGGCGGGATTGTAGCGGGTATAGCGGCGCAGCTGGGTTTTGACCCGGGCCACCAGCTCCAGCGGGTTAAAGGGCTTGGTCATATAGTCGTCGGCCCCTAGGGTCAGGCCAGTGATCTTATCCAGGTCCTCGCCCTTGGCTGTCAGCATAATGATAGGAAACATATGGGTCTGGCGGATCTGCTGGCAGAGGGCAAAGCCGCTCATATCCGGCAGCATCACGTCGAGAATCGCCAGCTGCAGCTGCATCTTGGCGACGTACGTCAGGGCGCTGTGGGCATCATAACAGGTATAGACCTCGTAGCCGTCATTTTGCAGGTACAATGTGACCAGGTCCGCGATCTCCTGCTCGTCATCGACGACGAGGATTTTATCCGGCATAGTCTCTCTCCTTCCGGGAAATGGGAATGGTTTGGAATACCTCAATAATAATGATACTAATTATAACATTTTTTCGCGGCCCTGTCTCTAGCCCACGGAGCGGAAAAGCTTAAGATTTTCTGATATTTCGCCGCTCGTGGGGAAAACTGAGACGAGAATGCACTAGGAATCGGTAAATAAATATAGATATTAAAATATTTAATGATGGAAATGTTGCGCATTATGTCAGAAGTCAGTATAATGCAGTTGAAGTTTAAGAATGAAACATAAAATGAAGGAATGCTTGCAAAATGGAGGGATGGCTGTGAGAGGTGTGCATAGCGCGGTGGATGAGATTCGCCGCAGTGTCTTTACGGAGATTGCCAAGCTGGCCTATGAGGGTGGCGACTATACCCGCGTGGATCGGATTCCCTATAAAATCTTGCCCGGTGAGATCGCACACCACCGGCATGATATTTTCCTGGAGCGGGCGATCGTCCAGCAGCGGCTGCGGCTGGCCTGCGGTCTGCCGCTCAAGCCTGTTAGTGAGATGAGCCTGGTTAGCGACGGCATCAAGGAGGCGGCGGAGGCAGATGACAAATTCTTTGAAGAGCCGCTGGTCAATGTCATCACCTTTGCCTGCAACGCCTGCCCGACGAAGCAGGTGCGCATCACGGATAATTGCCAGGGCTGTCTGTCGCACCCGTGTATGCAAGTCTGCCCCAAGGATGCCATCTCTTTGGATAAGGACAAGCACTGCGTCATCGACCAGGACAAATGCATCAAGTGCGGCCGGTGCGTGAACCAGTGCCCGTACCATGCCATCAGCAAGATCGAGCGGCCCTGCGCCGCGGCCTGCGGTATGGATGCCATCGAGTCTGATGAGATGGGGCGGGCAAAGATCAATTATGATAAGTGTGTTTCCTGTGGCATGTGCCTGGTGAATTGCCCGTTTGCAGCGATTGCCGATAAGAGTCAGATTTTCCAGATTATCAATAATATGAAACGGGGGCGGGAGATTTATGCCTGTGTGGCGCCAGCGTTTGTCGGCCAATTTGGCAAGAATGTCAGCTCCGCCCAGCTGAAAACAGCCATGCGCCAACTGGGCTTTGTCGATGTGGTCGAGGTTGCCATCGGTGCGGACCTGTGCACCATCGAGGAGAGCCGCGACTTTTTGGAGAAGGTCCCGGCCCGGCAGCCGTTTATGGGCACCTCCTGCTGCCCGGCGTGGTCGGTCATGGCGAAGAAGCTGTTCCCGGAGTTTAAGGATTATATCTCCATGGCGCTGACACCCATGGTCATCACAGCCCGAATGGTCAAGAAGGCCCACCCGGATGCGCAGATCTGCTTCATCGGCCCCTGCGCGGCGAAAAAGCTGGAGGCGAACCGGCGCTCCGTCCGCTCCGACGTGGACTATGTGCTGACCTTTGAGGAGCTGCAGGGAATGTTCGACGCTAAGAAGATCGTCCCCGCCGAGATCGAGGCAGACGAGTCGGAGAGTATGCACGAGGGCTCTGCCATGGGGCGGGGCTATGCCGTCGGCGGCGGTGTTGCAGCGGCTGTCGTCGAGACGATCAAGCAGCTGGATCCGGACCGGGAGGTCCCGACAGATTACGGCGACGGCCTGCGGGAGTGCCGCAAGATGCTGGCCATGGCCAAGGCAGGCAAGCGCAACGGCTATCTGCTCGAGGGTATGGCCTGCCCCGGCGGCTGTGTCGCTGGGGCTGGGACGATCCGCCCGGTCCGTGAGAGCGCGATGAATGTTACCCAGTTCAAGCAGCGGGCCAAGCTGCAAAGCGCCATGGAAACACCCTTTGCTGCAAGGCTGAAGGACGTGGAGGAGTGACAGGGATTTTCCCTTGCGATCTCGGCAGAAGCGAAGTATAATGATGCGCAGAATCCAACGCCCAGTGGGGCAGAAAAGAGGCTTTGCAATGCAGCGTGAGGGACACGAATTAAAGGAAACCCAGACCGCCTCCCGCCAGATTATGGACGGCACAGTACTGCACGTCTACTGCGACGAGGTGCGACTGCCCAACGGCGCGCCGGCCCGGCGGGAGCTGATCCGTCATGTGGGCGCAGTGTGCATCGTCCCGGTGACGGACGATGGGCGGGTGATTATCGAGCGGCAGTACCGCTATCCGGTGGACCGGGTCATTACAGAGATCCCGGCGGGGAAGCTGAACGATAAGCAGGAGGACCCCTTGCTGGCCGCCCAACGGGAGCTGCGGGAGGAGACGGGGTTGACGGCCTCCCACTGGGAAAGCCTTGGAATCTTCTACCCGGCTCCGGCGTATTCGGATGAGACGATCCATATGTTCCTGGCCAAGGGCCTGCACCTGGGGGCGCAGCAGATGGATGCGGATGAATTTTTAGAGGTCACCAGCGTTCCGCTGGCGGACCTGGCGGAGCAAATCCTCCGGGGCGAGATCCCGGATCTCAAGACCCAAGCCGCCGTTCTGCGGGCGTACCTCATGGAACGCGGCGGGAAGTGACCAAATAAAAAACACAAACACGGAAGCGGCCGTATACGATTCGGTCGCTTCCGGTTTTTTTGGGGCTTTGTTGCAGGGGTCATGCCAGCTGCGCGCTGCTGGGTTCTTCCAGCCGGGCCTGCAGCATGGTACAGATCATCTTCTGCTTACTGGGCGGGGTATTGTGCCAAAGCCGGTCGAGCACGCGCATCTCGCTGACTTCGTTCTCCACCAGCAGGTCCTGCAGCAGATAGTCCGGCGAGACCTGCAGCGCATTGCAGATCCTGGCGAGCAAACCGACGCTGGGCGTCTTGACGCCGCACTCGATCTGGCGCAGGTAAGCTGCATTGGTGCCGAGCCGTGCTGCCAACTGCTGCGCAGTCAGGCCCCGGTCCTTCCGGGCGGTGCCGATCCGCTTTCCCAATTGTCCTTCCATCTCCGGGCCTCCTTTTCCGCACCGTCCCCCCCCCTGTAAGGCGCTGGTTTATCATCCTCATTGTAACATAGAATGCGGGAGAATACTGTCCTGCTTTATCTATAGGTTTTATTGGATTTATCGCGTAGTTTTTGTGCCCATTGCTGGGCGCGTTGCCTCAGCCCCGGCCCTGGATGGCGTCCAGATCCTGCTCCGGCGCGGTGATGGGCTGGAGCCCATAGGCGTCCACCAGCGTTTTCACCACGGTCTCCGACAGAAACGCGGGCAGTGTGGGGCCCAGATAGATGTTCTTCACCCCCAGCGCCAACAGGCTCAGCAGGATGCAGACGGCCTTCTGCTCGTACCACGACAGCACCAGCGTCAGCGGCAGGTCGTTGACGGTGCAGTGGAAAGCGTCCGCCAGTGCCAGCGCGATCTGCACGGCGCTGTAGGCGTCGTTGCACTGGCCCACGTCCAGAATACGGGGGATGCCGCCGATCTCGCCCAGGTCAAGGTCGTTGAAGCGGAACTTGCCGCAGGCCAGCGTCAGCACCAGGGAGTCCATGGGCGTGCGCTTGACGAACTCCGTGTAGTAGTTGCGCCCGGGGTGAGCCCCGTCGCAGCCACCCACCAGAAAGATGTGCTTCACCGCGCCGCTCCGGATGGCCTCGATGATTTGGGGCGCCTTGTCCAGTACGGCGGCGTGGGCAAACCCGGTGGTCAACATGTGGCCGCCGTTGACGCCGCTCATGCTCTGGTCGGTCTGATAGCCGCCCAGCGCCTGCGCCTGCCGGATCAGCGGAGAGAAATCCTTGCGGCCCTGGGCGTCCGCGGCGATGTGCCGCAGCCCGTCATAGCCCACCACCGACGTGGTGTAGACCCGGTCGGCATAGCTGGGCCGGGGCGGCATCAGGCAGTTGGTGGTGAACAGCACCGGCGCGGGGATATCGGCAAATTCCTTCTGCTGATTCTGCCACGCCGTGCCGAAATTTCCCGCCAGATGGGGGTACTTCTTCAAGCCGGGATAGCCGTGGGCGGGCAGCATCTCGCAGTGGGTGTAGACGTTGACGCCCCGGCCCGCCGTCTGCTCCAGAAGCTGGTGCAGGTCCTCCAGATCGTGGCCGGAGACCACGATGAACGGCCCCTTCTTCACGTCGATGTTCACCCGGGTGGGGACGGGATCGCCGAAGGTCTCCGTGTTGGCCCGGTCCAGCAGGGCCATGCACTGGAAGTTCACCTGCCCGAACTCCATGATCAGCGCCAACCACTCCTCCACGCTGTGCTCCCGGGCCAGCGCGGCCAGACCCTTGTAGAACCAGGCGTCCACCTCCTTGTCCCGATAGCCCAGGTTCATGGCGTGGTGGGCGTAGGCCGCCATTCCCTTCAGGCCGAACAGCAGCGTGGCGCGCAGGGAGACGGTGTCCGTCTCTCCCTTCCAGAGCCACGAGGTGTCGCCGCTGCCGCTGCTGCCGCCATGCCGCCGCAGAGCCTCGTCCACCCGGTCGGTAAAGGCGCGGATGGCCGCATTGTCGAAATTCACGTTGGTCAGCGTGGTGAACAGCCCGTCGGCCAGCAGCCGCGTGACCTCGGGGGGATACTCCTCCCGCTGCCGACAGACCTCCGCCAGCCGGATCAGGCGGCACACCAGCGCGTCCTGCAGATGGGCGGTCTCCGGCTGCTTGCCGCAGACGCCCGTCTTTACGCAGCCGCTGCCGCCCGCCGTCTGCTGGCACTGAAAGCAAAACATTTCTGACATAGATCCATACCTCCTGTGATCGTTGCAGGTAGTATGTGTGGCTTTTCGCCATCCATGCGGAAAGTGCTCCAAAAAACTTCGCGCTGCCCGCCCTGTCGGCGGATTTCGTGGAAAAGCGCACCGCAGATTTTGTATAATCACCGTAGTGGATCCCACTACGGTGATTTTTTTTGTGACAGGAAGAAGGGCTGGCGGACAAGCTGTCCGGCCCTTAACGACCACATAAGAAGGAGAATGAAAATGGAGGTAATGGCCGCTTGCCGGGACAGAGTCCTGGAATTGTACCTGAAGGGAGAGCTGGATCACCACGGCGCCAAGGGCCTGCTGACCAAGCTGGAGCGGGAGATCGAGGCATCGCTGCCGTCGGAGCTGATCCTGGACTTCAGCGGCATCACGTTTATGGACAGCGCGGGCATCGCCGTGGCGCTGCGGGGTTGGCAGCGGATGCGGGAGCTGGGCGGCAGCGTGGTGCTGCGCCATGTGGCG
>OLPR01003652.1_pt1 | contig 10070 bp, 10 predicted proteins | sample 1672761 | NCBI WGS metagenome assembly OLPR01 (sample SAMEA3136721, study PRJEB25190) | human gut metagenome | biome: human gut; feature: human-associated habitat; material: faeces | place: Austria | collected 2013
TTTTTATTTTCAAAGTATACCATATCCCATGATCGTTCCGTTATTGATATCATAGCTTCTCTTGTTCACGGCATCACTGGAGTTTCCCTCTACCGTATATACGGTACTTCCCTCAGTTTTCTCCACGATTCCCACATGGTCTGAGGTTCCGTCCCCGTTCCAGTCAAAGAAGATCAGGGTTCCGGGTGCTGGCGAATATCCTCTGCTCTTCCATTTTCCCTTGCCCTGAAACCACGCGATCCCATCATCGCATAGGGAGAACTTCGGCATCTTGCCGCTCTCGATCAGTCCTGCCTGATCCCCACACCAGCTGGCAAAGCAGGCACACCATGCCACATGACTGTCAAAGCCATACCACGACCAGAACTTCTGACCACCTTCATTTCCAAGCTGGGTAAGTGCCACGGATACGATCTGGCCGTTGCCTCCAAACAGGCCGGCAAACAATCCGCCGCTGGAATAATACCTCAGGACGTGAGGGACGTATTCTGGATCGCCATAGGCACTCCATCCATGCGAAGCCGCCTGCTCGTTGGAAAACTGCAGGGCATTTTCTACACTGTAGCCCCCGTAGTTTCGGAGCGCCCACGTTATGTATCCGTTGCCGTAGTTATATCCTTGCAGGGACAGCTTCAGCTTATCCATATCCTGTGGACTGGTGCATCCGGCTTCCTTCAGGCAGTCCGCATAATACTGGATTCCTACCTGTATGGAGTAATCTGCGTCCTGGATGGCATTGGGACTGTTGGAGTACCTGGTGTTGTATGGGCACTCACTGCTCTGCATGGGATCAGTTCCCCGGCCGCCGGATTCCTGCATCATGATCGCCTGTATCACGGAAACATATTCGGGGATTCCGTACTGGTTGGCGTATTTCTGGATGGTTGCCGTATAGGAAAGTACTTCCTGGCTGAGTGCTTCGCTGCTCTCCGAGCTTCCAGAAAATGCCGCACCGCCAACGATTCCAACCATGATGACCAAGAGAAGAACGATAACTGCTCCGGCGGCTCCCAGTGCAGCCATCATGGACTGCACGGTTTTCGCTGCCGCTTCCACGGCGGCCTTGGCTGCCTTGAAGGTATTCCGCCCTGCCCTTGCCGTTTTCTGCATCCGGCGGACGCTGTTGGAAGTCTGCATGGCAGCTTTCTTTGCCGCCTGCTTCGCTGCCCTTCGTTCCATCTGCTTCTGCATCCGGACCGTCAGGGCGTTGGAACTGGTCGCACGGAGCTTCTGCTCTGGCTGGACGCTGATCTTCGCAGACTGGGGAGCCGTCTTGATGGTACGCTTCTGTATGGTTTTCGGCTCCGGCTGTTTCCTTGGTTTTTCCTTGATCCGAATGGTTTCCGGCTGTTTCTGACGGATGGCGGTCTGCCTTACTGTATCTTTTGCTTCCTTCTTCCGACTCTGTTCTCGGATGGAGAGCTGCTTCATTTCTGCTATCTCCTGTCCGTTCTGGATTCTTGGTGTCTCCCTGGCAGCCCGGATCTTCTGCTCTTTCGTTTTGACGGCATCTGAAACCGCCTTTTGCCGCTGGGCATTCTGAATCTGTACTTCCCGGCTCTTCTGCTCGGGTGCTTCCCGGCTAGCAGGATCGGCGGTCTGTGTGTCCCCTGTTCCTCTGGCGGTTTCTTTCTCCGCTTCTTTTTTGCCAGCGGCTCTCTGTTTGATCTTCTCGTAGGAAGTCTGTGCGGCTGTCTTTCCGGCTCTGGTTACAGTTCTGCCTGTCTTTCTTGCAGCCCATTCCTCTGCGGATGCGACTTTCCCACTGGCATATTCGGATGGGGACTGTTCTCCCATGTCATTGTCCCTGGCATTTGCGATGGTCTGGGATTTTTCCTTGCTCTCCAGTATGGCCGTCCGCATCAGCTCCTTGGGGATTCTGGAGGCAGGATTTTTGGTCTTTGGTTTTGTTGTAACTTCTTTGGTTTTGATATCCTTCATCTCTCACCTCCAGTCCCGGCTTGTCCCGCTCTTACGCTTCGCCCGGCTTGGTCGTCATCAGGCGGTACAGTTTTGTATTTCTTGGAAACGAATTTTCAAACGGCACCAGATTTCCGGAACAGCGGATCAGACCATGGCCGGCACCCACATTGGTGATGTAGGATAACTGGTTGTCTGAAATATTCAGAAGTGCCGCCAGCTCATCCCGGTCGGTGGTAGCCTGATTCAAAAGGATCAGGAACTCACTGTTCGCCAGCATCAGGCGGGCGGTATCGGATTTCAGAAGTTCCTCAACGTTCTGGGTAAGTCCGGTTACAAATCCGGAATACTTACGGATACGCTTGTACAGGCGGTAGAAAAAGTCCGCACTGTATTCATAGCGGAACAGCAGATAAAACTCATCCGCAAAGATCCATGTCGTTTTTCCCTTCTTCCAGTTCTGGATCACACGGTTAAAAATCGAATCCAGTGTGACCAGCATGCCAAGGGGCATCAGCTGTTCGCCCAGCTCCCGGATGTCATAGTCGATGATACGGCTCTTCGTGTTGACATTGGTTTCCTGGGCAAAGGTGTTCAGACTGCCATTGATAAACAGTTCCGAAGACAGAGCCAGCCCTCTGGCTTCTTCCTCCGGCTGGAGCATGAGTTGTCGGTACAGGTCCTTTAAGGTCGGCACCTGCCCTTTGTAACCGCCCCTCATATAATCCCGGTACACATCTGCGGTGCAGCGGTCAAGGATGGATTTCTCCTTTGCCGAAAGGTTTCCGGCTCCTACGAGCTGCTCAAACAGGGAAAGGATAAATTCTGACTTCTCAATCAGAGGATTTCGGTCATTGCCATAGGCAGAATCCATATCCAGTGCATTCAGATGGGTATCCGAGGTTGCCGAGATCCGGATGACCTCTCCGTTTAAGGCTTCCACCAGAGAAGCAAACTCCGACTCCGGATCGAGGATGAGGATGTCATCTTCCGTGGAAAGGGCAAGGTCTACGATCTCCTCTTTTGCCGAGAAGCTCTTGCCGGAGCCGCTGACACCCAGTCGGAAAGAGTTGCCGTTTAACAGCTTCCTTCGGTCTGCCACCAGCATATTTTTGCTGACTGCATTCTGCCCATAATAGATGCCTCCCGGCTGCATGATTTCCTGCGTATGGAACGGGATCAGGACGGCGGTGGATTCTGTAGTAAGGGTACGCACTGCATCGATTTTCCGCAGGCCATACGGCAGGACGGTATTCAGTCCATCGACCTGTTGCCATTTCAGGGTTGCCATCTGGCAGAGGTGTTTTCTTGCAATGGAATACAGGGTTTCCGTATCGGAGTCCAGTTGTTTCTTGCTGTCTGCCATATGTACCATTGTCAGGATGCCGAACATCATCCTCTGATCCCTGGTGGTCAGATCGTCCAGCATTTCCTTGGTCTCTTTTCTCTGCAGCTCCATGTCATAGGGAACTACGGCTGAAAAGTTATTGTTGGCATTCTGGCGTCTCTGCCAGTTGGTGACGTTTGTCTCCACGCCCAGCAGTCGGTTCTGGATCTCACGCACCGCTTCGTCTGTCGGTACGGGGATGATATCAATGGACAGCATCAGGTTCCTGCCAAGGCTGCACAGTTCGGAGATCATCTCATCCTTTACATAGCTGGCGTAATCTTCCATAAAAAGGACTCTGCCGTACTGCTCGCCCAGCTTGAAATGGTCGTTATGGAATTCCATCGTGTCCGGGCAGATCCAGTCTTTGAAGCTGTGTCCTTTTTTCGCAAAGGCTTTCATGTCAAATGGAAAACTCTGTGGAACGTCTGCCTTGAAAAAGTCCCGGAAGATCTGTAGCCTCTGCTCTGCATCCAGCTCTTCCCCAATAGAGGACAGCTTGGCCAGATGGGTGATGATGTCCGTTCCCACACGTGCGAAATAGGTTCTGGCTTCATCGATGTTTTTCTTGTGGACGCTGATGGTCAGATAGCGTTCCTGGTAGATACTGTTGTTGGTACCGGAGATCTTGGAAAGGAGCATGTCATTGTACTCTTTCCGGTACTCGTCCAGACCGTCCCCTTTCATCGGGATCAGCAGGGACTGCTCAAACTCTTCCTTGTTGATCTTACGATTGTTCAGGGTGATCTTCGCCGTACAGCCAGAATCCAGTGCATTTAAAAGTTCAGAGTAGTCCAGGAACATTTCCGTCTTGTCCGCTTTACTGGCAATGGAATAGTTGATATCCGTAAACCGGAATGTCCTGGAATACTTGCTCTCCACCTGAAAAATACCATCTGGCCAGATCTTGCGAATCGGGATGGCCTGCTGGACAGACTTCGGTACTTTAAATTTTTCCTTGTCCTGTTTCAGTGTCTGACTCAGGGTTTTAATCAAAGGCATCACCCCTTCCTCTTCGCTTCTTTGGTTTCTTCTGTTTCGTCCGCTTCTTTTCCAGAAGTTCCGCTCCGTTTCCCATCATTTTCTCACCCAGCCGCAGGCTCTCTTCCATGCAGGAAAAGTACAGGTTCTCCGACTTAAATACCAGCCGCTTCGGGTACAGCAGTTCGGATTTAATGACTACCCATGCAAACTGTTCTGCCGTCATGCCGTGGTAACGAAAAAAGCCGCAGGCTGCAAAGGGAGCCGCCCCAAGGATGCACAGCCATCCGGTTACCTGTTCCCCGGCATATTTCCGGGTGACAAAATAGATTCCAAGGGCTGCCAGGATCGCCAGTACCGAAAATAAGCACTGCCGGAAGCTTAAGCCCCAGAACATTGACTCCTGATAGTCTCGGATTTCTTTATTCATTTTCACTTCCATGTTGTTTCCTACCTTTCTCTTTGTAATCTCTGTTTTTTCTTTTGTTTCTGTTTTGGTACATCCCTTTGCCGGATGCCATTTCTTTCCATAAATCTTTTTGTTCCTTCCGGATCAAGCTCTGCCAGTTTTTTCAGGTCGAATGCAACCCTCTGGAAGATGCAGTAACCGGAGGATGCGGTATCCGGCTGTATCGTTCCCAGCTTATGCTGCTTTATAAAACGAAGCTTTTCTTTGCTGAAATTGTGGTCGATATAGGCTTCATTGATACCGCCCAGCGGAGCAAAAGGCAGGTTTACCGTAAGGTCTGCAAAGCTTTCCGGGTATCCATCTTCCATATGGTAAAGCCCGATATAGAGATTGTCATCGCTCATGTAACTGTCTACCCTGAGAAATAATTCCTCCCGGCCATACTGCCAGTCGTAGCTCAGTGTCTTTGGTTCTTCCATTTTTTTCGCCTCCTATAATCCCATGATTTCTTTTACGATACGGTCGGATGCCTTGACTGCCCCGACCAGTACCAGCAGGTTAAATACCAGTTCCCCGACGTAATTCCAGACAATGGTCACGGCGGACAGGCTGGTGTCCCCGATGGCCGGCGGACTTGATGCAAACACCGAAAAGATGATGCAGGCCAGTGCGATGATGGCTCCTTCCAGACATACCCCGGCGTAGGAACGGATAAAGTTCTTTCCTACAGACTGGGTTGGCTCCCCGGCAAAGGTTGCCAATGGAATCGGTGCGATGGCTGTGTACATATACAGCTTAAACATTCTCCCGTATACAGTCAGAATCATGACAAATGACAATACCGTAATCAGCAGGCTTCCTAATAAAGTTACGATCCACAAAGGGATAGATTCCAGCATCCCGACCGCTTCGATCTTGTCCACGATCTCCGAGGGCAGTTCCGTTACGGTTCCCCCTGCCATCCCGGAGTGGGACATGATGTTGGTCACGATGCCCTGCACAATGGAAAAGATCGCTGTCAGAAGCTCCATGCCGGACATAACGGCTCCCTGTGCCAGTGCAAAACGGATAAAGGCTTTCACTACGTGTTCCGGCTTTTTCATATCCGTGAAACTCCCACAGGTTTTTACCAGCCCTGCCGCAAAGAACAGAACCAGCAGGCCGTACCCGATGGCTTTCAGTCCACCGTTGATGTTCGTCATCACGCTCCAGATTGCCCCGCCCTTGAAATTCTCCGGGCTTTGCGTCAGCAGTGTCCAGATCTCAGCCAGCTTGTCGCTCCAGGTCTGCAAGGCAGAATTTAGATTCTGTACGATCCAGTTATCACTCAAACAGTTTCACCTCCCATCCTCAAAAGTGAGCAGGGAGCCGGCATTTCGCATGGCTCCCCTTCTGGACTCTTCTCCTATCCCATGATCAGGTCCAGGATCTCTTTTGCAAAGGTAATGATGATACCGCCTGCCAGTGTCAGAAATCCGTTTGCCCTCTGGCTCGGATCGTGGCTCTTTAAGGACAGGCCGACCTGCACGATACCAAATCCCAGCAGGATCAGGCCAATGGCACGGATCAGGGAAAAGATAAACGTGGACAGGTTATTGACTACGGTCAGCGGATCGCCTGCGGCATAAACGCAGGTCGCCCCAATGCAGATCGACAGTACCATGACTGCATACAGAGCAAACAGTTTCTTCTGCCCTCTCTTCATCTTTAGCGGTGCGGTCTCTTTCCTGATTTCTGTGTGTTTCTTATTTTTCAGTAAATTCATTGGCATTCCTCCCATCAAAAAAGCTCCCCGATGATGTCCTCATCCAGAAGCAGTTCGTAATCGTCATATCTTGTTTCGTCAAATGTAAAATCGTCATGCGCCAGCGGTGCTTTCGCATAATTGAACGGGCCGGCACCTCCGTCCTCGGTATACCGGATGTTGGGATGCTTCATCAGGTCATACTTGGCATCCAGTATAGGACGCTCCCCACGGATAAACAAAAGGGCATTCTGGTTGTCCAGCATACGGACTTCATCAGGCTGCAGCAGTTCCCTTCCGCTTTGCTGGAAGTTGGTGGAGTAGCTGCCGGATTTTCCCTTGGTCTGCCCGTAGGTGTTGGTGTCTATGGTTTCTTTCCCCAGTAATTCTGATACATATTTGTGTGTCTCTTTTTCGTTGCCGCCCAGGTATAAAAACTCATCGCAGTTGCCCACCAGACTCTCCCACGAATCCTTGAACAGAGCTTTTAGCTGGCTCATGTTCTGGATGATGATGCTGCAGTAAATGGAACGGGAACGGCAGGTTGCCAGGATCTTCTCAAACTCATTTGGCAGGGATACGTTTGGAAACTCATCCATGATGCAGTTGACCGGAACCAGGAGGGCACCGCCATGCACACGGTCTGCCATGTAATAAAGCGTCTGGAAAAGCTGGCTGTAGATCATGCCTACCAGATAATTCAAAGAAGTATCCGCATCCGGGATACAGCAGAAAAGGGCAACTTTTCTTTCTCCCATGCTGGAAAGATCCAGTTCATCAGTATTGGTCAGCTTGGCGATCTGCGGCAGATTGAAGGCTGCCAGCCGGACACCTACACTGATCAGGATGGACTTGGCGGTCTTTCCTGCCGCCTGCTTGTAAATGTGATACTGCTTGACGGCAATGCTGTCCGGGTCCCGCATCTCCAGACGGTCAAACAAAATGTCCAGAGGGGACTCGTAGTCCTCGTCCTCTTCTTTTACCTGGGCAGAACCTAACATCTCCATAATCATGGCAAAGTTCTGTTCTTCCGGCGGAGCTTCGTGGAGCAGGTACAGCATCAGTGCCTGAAGCAGTGCGGTTTCGCTCTTCTCCCAGAAGGGATCGGAGGACTGGGAACCTTTAGGTGTGGTGTTTTGTATCAGATTGGAAATGAGACGGAGTACGTCTTTATCATCGTGAACGTACTCGAATGGATTGTAGCAAAAAGATGTGTCGGGATTGATGAGGTCAAAGACACGCACCTCATATCCCTTTTTCTCCAGCAGACCGCCTGTCTTTCGGAGCAGCTCGGCTTTCGGATCGGTGATGACCATCGAACAGCAGCACTGCATGATGTTTGGCAGGGCAAAGCCTCTGGATTTTCCTGCACCGGAACCGCCCACTACAAGGATGTTCAGACATCTGCGGTGCTTGTGGGTGTCCAGGCTGATGCGGAAGTTCTGGGTTAACAGGATGTTCTGGGAGTACGGTTTCTGGCTGTATTTCTTACAGATCTGCCGGGCATCGCCCCATCTGGCGGAGCCATGCTCTTCCCCTCGGCGGTAGTTCTTCTGGCTGGAATAAAAAATGCCGATCCCGCCTGCGTAGAGTAACGTGCAGACCAGCACCGACTTGATGGTATATTCCGTATAATGAAGCTGGAAGGGGTGGTTCATTTTTTCGGTGAGAACCTCCATCAGCTCAAAAAGATTCCTGCCCGGCTGGATGGCATCCGCAAGCAGGATTGCTACCCACCAGATGACAGGCAGTCCGGCAAGCCAAATCACCCAGTCTGACTTCCGGCTGTTTGTTACCGGGATGGCTGCTGTTTTGGCCTCTCTGCTCTCGGCAGGTCCGTGATGTGGAAGCTGTCCACTCCCGGAACGAGGGCAAGGCTGCTTCCATTCTCCCAGTTTACATGGATCTGCCCTGCATCGTCTACCATATCCACCTTACCTTTTAAGCCGGGTGGCATGTGACTTTCCCCCTCCATGCTGTTAAGCGTGACCTCTGTTCCAGGTGGATATCTTCTCCGTATGGATTCTATTCTTTCTTGTGTCATATTTCTGTATATTCGTACCACATCCTTTCTTCATCTTCCCCGTCCACGGTATGGGCGGCGATATCTGGATTTCATGATCTTTAAGAGGACGCTGTCGATCCCATCGGAATAGCGTCCGTTTTTCAGGTATGTGTCCCGGAGCTGGTTTAAGGCTTCTACGGATTTGCTGTGTTCGGCTTCTGTCAGGTAGAGCTTTCCCTCTTCCTGCTCTGCCAGCTTCAGAACCAGATCCCGTGTGGTATCCACCGGAAGCCCCTGTTCTTTTTCCTGCCGGAACACTTCCCGGAGTGCATGGATCAGCATGTGGTTCATGATCCGGTCCATCTTTACATATCGCATTCTTGTCATAGGCGAGCCTCCTTTTTTCCTCTTTTTTCTCAACCACAACATACCACACTTCCTCCCGGAAAGCTACTGCAAAAGAGCCGGAAAAGCCCCTTTTTATCAGCGTTCCGGGGACTTTTTGTTCTTGGCCGGTTTCTCTGATTTTTCCTCTGGGACGGCAAATTCATCGGGCATAAATTCCTGTTCGCTTTTGCCAAGGTTGCGGTCTACCTGCTTGCCGATGGAATAGACTGCACTCTTTACGTCCTGGATAAAAGAACGGAGTTCTTTCGGATCTTTCTGTCCGAATGCCTGCATCTCGCATACCTTGTCAAAAGAAAAGCCGGAGACATCCACGCCATATTTCTGTGCTGTCACATACGCCGCACAATAGGCCTGTGCCGCTACACCTGCCCGGCTGTAGCTTCCATCGTGATGGTCAAGGGATGCATACGCCAGTTCCCTGCTGATGGAATGGAACGTTGCATTTTCGCTCATGCCATTTCGGACATAGATCGTCCGCTTGTTTGGGATATACTGTGCCTGTACCTTATCCGGCAGGTTGTCTGCAATCTGAATCCGTACCTCGCTGTCGGTCAGCAGTGCTTCCATCAGCTGATCCATCGGTTTTGGCTCCGCCTCTTCCGGCTGTTTGGTGCGGATCTGGCTGATGTCATAGGCTTTCTGGATGGAGTACCCCTGCTGGATGACACCGTCCTTTTCATATTCCTGTCCGACAATGAAGTTGTATCCCTTGCTTCCGGTCTTGACTACTTTGCCTTCTTCCTTCCATTTTTCAAAGGTCTTGACCTGCCGGATCTCCGGGTTCTGTGCGTAGAGCAGGAACAGGTTGTCTGTCCTCTGCGGCTTGCACTGTCCCATAAAATCAAGGAATCCTTTTAAGGAGTCCCCATTCTGGAAGACCTCCTGTGCCTTTCCATCGATCATGCCCCAGATTTCTTCCCTCTCCTGCTTTTTCTGTGCGGCATATTCTTCTTTCGATAACCGCTGGGTGGACTGCTCCTGCGTGTCCTGCCCTAAAAATTTTGTCAGGTCCATCTTCTACCTCGCTTTCACCTTTCGTTTATTTCTCGCTTTCTTCTGCGTTTTCTTTGGTCCACGGTTCTTTTCCCGGCTCCGCTTCTGGGATTCCTCTGCTTTCTCCCGTTTGATGTTCTCCAGTTCCCGGCGGACACTGGGACGCTCCTGTTCCTTCTGTCTTGCTCCATCAGTCCCTTTTTCCTGCCCGGTAGAAGTATTT
>OLPR01003657.1_pt1 | contig 10062 bp, 8 predicted proteins | sample 1672761 | NCBI WGS metagenome assembly OLPR01 (sample SAMEA3136721, study PRJEB25190) | human gut metagenome | biome: human gut; feature: human-associated habitat; material: faeces | place: Austria | collected 2013
TATCCTTCAATGCTCCCAGACGGCGGGCAAAATCATTCATCACCTTGGTATAGGCAGCTTTGAAGCCCGTTTCGTGGCTGCCGCCTTCGCCGGTGGGGATGTTGTTGACATAGGAGAACACATTCTCCGTGTAGCTGTCCGTATACTGGATGGCCGCCCGGAAGATCACGTCCTCCCGCTTGCCCTCGATGTAGATGGGCTCGTCGTGGAGGGGGGTCTTATCCTCGTTCAGGTATTTCACATAGTCCAGAATGCCGCCCTCAAACAGGAAGGTCTGAGTGCGCTGGGGCGCGCTGGCGGCGTTCTCGGCATTTTCCTCCGCCGCGTCCGCGTCGGCTTCGATGGAAGCTGCGGGCTTTTCCGGGATGCGCTCGTCGGTAAAGGTAATGGCCAGTCCCTTGTTCAGATAGGCCAGCTCCCGCAGGCGGCGGCAGACGGTATCGTGATTGAAATGAATGGTCTCAAAGACACGATCGTCCGGCAGAAAGCGGATCAGCGAACCCCGCTGCCGGGTGTTGCCCAGCTGCTTCAGGGGCTGCACGGTGTGACCGGCGGTGATCTTGCGCGTGGCCGGGTCAGTCACACTTTCGAAGCGGGCCTGATAATGCTTAAAGTCATGGAATACGTCCACGGTGGTCCAACGGCTCAGGGCGTTGACCACGGACGCGCCCACGCCGTGCAGACCGCCGGAATAGGCATAGTTTTCGTTATTGAACTTGCCGCCCGCGTGCAGCTTGGTGAAGATGACTTCGGTGCCGCTGACGCCCATGGTGGGGTGTATGTCCACGGGCATACCCCGCCCGTCGTCCTGCACGCTGGCGGAGCAGTCGTTGTACAGGGTGACCTTCACATGGTGAGCATAGCCGCCCATGGCCTCGTCGATGGCGTTGTCCACGATCTCCCACAGCATATGATGAAGACCACGGCTGCCGGTGGAGCCGATATACATACCCGGACGCATCCGCACTGCGTCCAGCCCTTCCAGAACCTGAATACTGCTGGCGTCATACTTCTTTGCCATGAGGTTTAACCACTCCAAATCTCTTTATAAAAGGGTGCACAGCACCGAGGACGAGAACAACCGGCGATAAGCCGTAACAACTTATTATACCACGAAGGGGGAAAATGGTGCAAATACGAAAAAACCGCGGCAGAACGCTGCCGCGGGTGGGCCTTATTTTCGGCGTACCCGGTTTTCCCGGTCAAAGGCAAGCAGATAGCCGGAAAGAACCAGAAAGAAGTAAAACGGCAATTCTACCTGACAGAACAGGTAGCTTTCCAGCATCCCCTGCAGGCACAGCCCGGCCACAGGCAGTACCAGCAGCTGCCGGTACAGCGGCGCTTTGCCGGAGAAGAAGGTTCGCACGCCTGCGATTACCACCAGCACGAGGAAAGCCGCAGCCGCCAGAAAACCGGGGATGCCCGTGAGCATCAGCGTTTGCAGCAGAGAGTTGTGCCAGTGATACAGCGGTCGCCCGGCCATGCGGGTGGCGATGCCGATGGTTTCGCCGTCCAGACTGCCGGTCAGCAGGATAGAGGGGCGCTGCTTGAGAACGGGGAGCGCCGCGCCGTAAATATCGTTGGTGCGCCCGGTCAGGGTGAGAAGATCCTGCGTCAGTTCCCGGTTCTGGGGAAGGATTCCTTCGCCAGCCGTGCTGGCGGGAGAACTGTCCTCTGTCTGCGAAACGGCGGGAACCGAATCAGCCGCAGGGGAGGCGGGTTCTTCCGTCGTATCGGCGGAGGACAGTTCCGGCTGGGCCGTGGGAAGCGTCGTTTCTGCCGCGTGCTGCAAAGCCTGACTCGCCGACGCAACGCCGCTGACGATGGCTTCATAACCCTTGTAGGCTCCGTAGGCTGTGCCGCAGGCCAGCAGCAGGGCCAGCACAACGCATAGCGCCTTTCTTTTTGAAGGCAGTCGCCCGGCGATCAGCAGAAAGACGAAACCGGCGGCTTCCAGCGAGGCGGCGATCATGGCCGTGCGGCTGACTGTGAGGCTGGCCGCCGCAAACAGGCTGACGGCGGCCACGGCATAGGCCGCTTTGGCAGGCCAGCGCCGGGCGAGGGAGACGCCGCACAGGCTCATTCCGAAACCGGCCACGAAGATCGCCGCAGTCACGTTGGGGTGCAGATCCCAAAGATTCAGCCGAGCGCCGTAAACATCGTTAAAGCCGATGACCCGGGCGAAGGAAAAAGGCTGCACCGGCTCCCCGCGAATAGCCGCGTACAGCGAGACCCACGCCAGTATGGTCAGAACGCCCGTGAAGAGAGCCAGACAGAAATGAAACGCCTTTTCCCGGCGATTCGCTTTCCACTCCGCGGCCAGTGGATAGATCGCCAGAATAAAGCAGGCAAGCCTTGGCAGGAAGCCGCTTTCATCCTGCAGGTAATGGCAGCCGTTCAGAATGCGGGTGACGGCGTACCAGCAAAGGAAACCGGCCAAAAGCCAGAAGTCCGCCCCGGCTTTTTCCCGGCGGCGGAACATCCACCCGCCTGCGGTGAGAAAGCTGAGGGGGATCAATACATTCTGGATCAGCAGCGTTCCTCTTTCCGTTACAAAGCGTTCCAGCAGCAGGGCCAGAAACCACAGCAGCACAACGCAGAGATGAAGCCGGTTCCATCGGCTCTGGCGCTGTTCCCAAGCGGATAGGGACATGGAAATCCTCCTTCACGCGACGGGACGGCCCGTTCACAGAGCCGTCCCTCGTAGCTTCGAGAACCCGGCGGCATTTTCCCGCCGGAACTCGTCTGTTCGGTTTTGGAAAATGGGCGGTGAAAGCCAGTCAGAGACCTGACCACGCCCGAAAAAGGGGACACGATTTAGAATTTCACCCGCTGGGCAATGTAGGCTTCCAGATCGTCCACCTTCACGCGCTCCTGCTGCATGGTGTCGCGGTCGCGGATGGTAACGGTGCCGGTCTCTTCGGTCTCGAAGTCCACGCAGATGCAGAACGGCGTGCCGATCTCGTCCTGACGGCGGTAGCGCTTGCCGATGGAGCCGGTCTCGTCGTAGTCCACCATGAAGCTCTTGGACAGCTTCTCGTAGATGCCGCTGGCCAGCGCACCCAGCTTGTTCTTCTGCAGGGGCAGCACGGCGGCCTTAAAGGGCGCCAGCGCGGGATGAAAGTGCAGCACGGTACGCACGTCGCCGCCCTCCAGCTCCTGCTCCTCATAGGCATTGCACAGGAAGGCCAGCACGGCGCGGTCCACGCCCAGAGAAGGCTCGATGCAGTAGGGGATATATTTCTCGTTGGTGACGGGATCCAGATATTCCATGCTCTTGCCGGAATGATTCTGGTGCTGGGTCAGGTCGTAGTCGGTACGGTCGGCCACGCCCCACAGTTCGCCCCAGCCGAAGGGGAACAGGAACTCGAAGTCCGTGGTGGCCTTGGAATAGAAGGCCAGCTTCTCGGGCTCATGGTCCCGCAGACGCAGGTGATCCTCCTGCATCCCAAGGCTCAGCAGCCAGTCGCGGCAGTAGGAGCGCCAGTAGTTGAACCACTCCAGATCCTCGCCGGGCTTGCAGAAGAACTCCAGCTCCATCTGCTCAAACTCGCGTACCCGGAAGATGAAGTTGCCGGGAGTGATCTCATTGCGGAAGGATTTACCGATCTGAGCGATACCGGCGGGCAGCTTCTTGCGGGTGGAGCGCATGACGCTGGGGAAATTGACGAAGATGCCCTGCGCGGTCTCGGGCCGCAGGTAAATTTCATTGGTGGCGTTCTCCGTCACGCCCGCGTGGGTCTTGAACATCAGGTTGAACTGGCGGATGCCGGTAAAATCCTTCTTGCCGCACACGGGGCAGACGATGTCATGCTCGGCAATGTACTTTTCCAGCTCCTCGTTGGTCCAGCCGTCGCCGGTCTCCTCGCCCTTGGTGAAATCTTCGATCAGTTTGTCTGCGCGGAAGCGGGCCTTGCAGGCCTTGCAGTCCATCAGTGGATCGTTGAAGCCGCCCACGTGGCCGGAAGCCACCCAGACTTCCCGGTTCATCAAAATGGCCGCGTCCAGACCCACGTTGTATTTGCTTTCCTGAACGAACTTCTGCCACCAGGCCTTTTTCACGTTGTTTTTGAATTCCACGCCCAGCGGGCCGTAGTCCCAGCTGTTGGCCAGACCGCCGTAAATTTCGCTGCCGGCGAAAATAAAGCCGCGCCCCTTGCAAAGCGCAACCAGTTTATCCATCGTCAATGCTGCCATGGTGTTCATTCCTCCTCCGATTCGATACCCGTCCATCATAGTTGGAAAAGCGAGATTTGTCAATATTTTGATGGGGAATCGGCCCGCTTTTTGCATAGGAACGGGGAGCACAAACGTAGAACCTGTCCCCCTCCATTCAGGGCATGGGAAAGAAGGCGGCTGCCGTGGTGATTATGGCCCGCACTGGCGGAAAAAGGATTGGCAAAGGCCTTTGGTAAAAAGAAAGAGCACCCGGGCTGCCTAGGAGAGAAGGCTTTGAAATGGCAACAGGCGGAGGTAAACTCCTCCGCCTGTCAGGGAAAGCTTAATATTTTGACGCTCCGCAGTCTTTGCAAAAACGCCTATCTTTGTCGTTCATGGAGCCGCATTCGCTGCATTTCCAGCGATCTGCTGAGCCACTGAAGCGATGCGTAGAAAGTAAATGTGCGTTTGGCTGCGTTTTTGCATCGGACTTTGTTTTTTTCTTTTCAACCAGCTTCAGAGTATACACCATTTGAAAAATCGTGTGAACCTCTTCCAATAAGAAACTCACGCAGCACGCCAGGCCACCGTAGATCGCATAGGTGATCAATATTGTAAAGAAGTTTTGCCAGTTGAAGCTGGAAGAATAGCGCCCATAGTCTCCTGAACCAATGCTGGATACAATGGCAAGAATCAGCCCGCCGATCCAGAATAACCACGCCAGTGCCCATAGAAATTTTGCCCCGGCGGAAGAAACTGTGTTTTGATCTTTTTCCAGCTCATATTGGATCGGCGTTACTTCCGGCTTTAGGGGATAACCGCAATGAGGACAGCTATTCGCCTTTTCGGAAACGCTTTCGTTGCATTCGGGGCATTTTATCAATGCCATAGTTTCATTGCCTCCTTTTTTGCTTTCACAAAAGCATATTTCGAAGTTTTGAACTGTTTGCACCTTGAAAGGAAACTCCGCTTTTTCCTGACCAAAGGAAAAACGGAGTCTGAATCGAAAAACGCTTTTGAAGCGTCCGCGAACGGCAAAAGAGTTTTGATTTACTGCGCGTAGTCGGAGCCGTCAGCAGGTTTCAGTGAGCCGGTGCAGATCATAATAAAATCGATCAAAGTCCAAACACCCAATCCCCCAAGCGTCAGAAGTTTTGCAATTCCGAGCCCTGTATAGCCAAGATAAAAACGGTCGATCCCTAAGCCGCCTACAAAAAGCGAAAGAATAATAGCGGTAGTTTTACTTTTCATGTTGAATGACCTTCTTTCAGAATCTCTTTTCCCTTGCTGATTTTTGAATATATAGAGAGCCTTCTTTGCTGTTCGCATGTTCATATTATCACAAAATGAGATAAAAGTAAATATCTCATTTTGTGATTCATATAATAAAAATATAAAGAGGTGAAAGGTATGCGGCTGAGGGATCTCCGGGAGGATCACGACTTATCCCAGAGCACGCTCGCCGCTTATCTTCATATATGTCAAAATACCTATTCTCAATATGAAACAGAACGCCGGCAAATTCCGATCAATGTTTTGATACAACTGGCGCAATACTATGACACTTCGGTCGATTACCTGCTTGGATTGACCAATGAAACGCGTGCTTATCCGCGCTGCTGACTGCGACACAAAATTTGGTTTTACATAGAAAAACCCCGCCTTCTCCTATGAGAAAGCGGGGGAAAATGTTTTCCGTCAGGCCTTTTTCTTTTTGAAAGCCAGCAGGGCAATGGCAAACAGACTGGTAAGGCACAGTCCAATTAGCCATTCCATCGGGACGCTGTCGCCGGTCTGGGGCGGGGGAGAGGCCGGGGTAGGGGTAGGCGTCGGTTGTTCGGCAGTCTTCCAGCTAAGCTCAATGGGGCTTAGACTATTGACCCGAAAACGGATTCCTTCTTTTTCGGCGGTCACATCCCCGACAGGCTCGTACCAGGTCAGATCATCGTAAAAATAATGGATGACACGATAGGTAAACGGCATTCCATAGCTGTGTCCCTGAGGATAGGGCAGGTAAATTTCGATTCCCTGCTCACCGGCGGTCTCATCAAAAGTCTGAATGGCGTTGACTTCTTTATCCCACAGCGCCAGATCCACTACATAAGAATTGTCACCCGTCTGGGGACGGAATGCTGCGGACAGGAGCTTTTTGCCGCCGGGGCTGATCACCGCCGGGCCGTCCAACTTGCCGGGGATGTCCTCTGCCTTCTCGTAGACATAGGTGTTGGGATGCAGTGCGATCTCCTCCGCATTTTCGGCAAACCATTCGGTCATCAACGCATTGCCCGCACTGTCATACCAGCGAATCGCGCACAGGGTGGCCTGACCCGGCTGAGTTTTCGACGCAACGGCATACAGGTTCGCCTGATATTGAGACGTGTAGGCGTGCTGGAAAATACGGTCGCTTTCATGGAGGATGAGGTCAACGGAGCCGCCGTTAAGGGGCATGCGGGTCATTTGGCTGAGCTGCTGATCCAGCTTTTGCTGATTGCTTTGCGCCGACGCTTCATCGAACGCACTCGAGGAATCCAGATAGGTCAGCTGATAAGACGCAGCGCCCGGATAGGCCGCTACCGCATAGTGCTTGAGCGCTCCGGGCAGCTGATGGGCGGCCACTTCGCTCACATTGCCTGTCTGCATGGCTTGAATATGAGCCAAACCATTTTGATAGGTGATCACCACCGTGCCACCGCCAAAATCGGTAGAACAGGTAAAGCGATCGGCGGGAATGGACTGCCAGGCCCTGTCGTTCAAATAATCCAGACAGACCTTGCCGTCGTCTGTACAGAAACGGTAGATTGTCAACTGGCCGCTGCCCTTCAGGGACTTTCCGTTTTGATCCAGAAATTGGTAGGTCGCGCAAATGCTGGCAATGCCTTCCAAAATATGTTCGCCCTGCTTGTGCCGGATATTCAGGGTCAGGCGGGAATCCCCCGAAGTATAATCGAACCAGGGGGATTGATTCATATAGACCTGACCTGATTCGTCCGTGCATTTGACGTTGACGGTGCCCTCGGGCAGTTTGAGGATCGTTTGAATGTTGGGACTGCCGACCTTGGAAGTGCGATCCTTGTCAACCCAATAGATCACGCTTCCGTCCTCTACCTGTCTGGTAATGCCGTTATCATTTTCCGGATAAAACCGGCTGTCGATCAAATCAACAGGAACAAGACCAAATACTGTATTCACGCCCGACGTGGTAAGTCGCGGACTCAAATCGTCCGACGGGGTTCCCAAAGAGAGATTTTTGAACCAATCCTCTGCCACTGAGGTCTGCATCCCTGCCAGAATCAGACACAGTACTAAAATCATCAGCCACTTTTTCCGCATCCGTCAGCCCACCTTCGTGTTTTTCCATGGGATATTGGGAAGTATTGGGAAAACCTTGTCCGCATCATATCATAGATTGGTACGTAAATCAATCTTGTATGAAAACATTTGCTGTGTTTTTAGACTGCAAATCGGCATAAAAAACCCTTCTTCCGATGAAACGGAAGAAGGGAAAAACGCATGTTCAGCCGCTGACGCGGTCTATTGGCATTTTACAGAACGGGACGCTGCGATCAGCCCAGCTCCGCGAAGTACTTGATGGTGCGGACCATCTGGCTGGTGTAGCTGTTCTCGTTGTCGTACCAGGACACGACCTGCACCTGATAGGTGTCGTCGTCGATCTTGGTGACCATGGTCTGGGTGGCATCGAACAGAGAGCCGTACTTCATGCCGATCACGTCGGAAGAAACGATGGCTTCTTCGTTGTAGCCGAAGGAAGCGGAGGCGTTGGCCTTCATGGCGGCGTTGATGGAATCAACGGTCACGTCGGAGCCCTTCACAACCGCCACCAGAATGGTGGTAGAACCGGTGCACACGGGCACGCGCTGGGCGGAGCCGATCAGCTTGCCATTCAGCTCGGGGATGACCAGGCCGATGGCCTTGGCAGCGCCGGTGGAGTTGGGCACGATGTTCTGAGCGCCGGCACGGGCACGACGCAGGTCGCCCTTGCGGTGGGGGCCGTCCAGGATCATCTGGTCGCCGGTGTAGGCATGAACGGTGGTCATGATGCCGCTGACGATCGGATACTTGTCATTCAGAGCCTTGGTCATGGGAGCCAGGCAGTTGGTAGTGCAGGAAGCAGCGGAGATGATCTTGTCTTCCTTGGTCAGGGTCTTCTCGTTCACGGAGAAAACGATGGTGGGCAGATCCTTGCCGGCGGGGGCGGAGATAACGACCTTCTTAGCGCCAGCCTTCAGGTGAGCTTCGCTCTTTTCCTTGCTGGTGTAGAAGCCGGTGCACTCCAGAACGACGTCCACGTCCAGCTGGCCCCAAGGGCAGTTGGCGGCGTCCTTCTCGGCGTAGATCTTGATTTCCTTGCCGTCCACGATGATGGAGTTCTCGGTGGACTCAACGGTGTGCAGGTTTTCGCCGATGTGGCCGCAGTAGGAACCCTGAGCGGTATCATACTTCAGCAGATGAGCCAGCATGGCGGGGCTGGTCAGGTCGTTGATGGCGACCACTTCGTAGCCCTCGGCACCGAACATCTGACGGAACGCCAGACGGCCAATACGTCCAAAACCGTTAATCGCAACTTTGACCATAAGAATATACCTCCCAAAATAGTGATGAAACCCACCCCATATTTTACAAAATGAACGGACGTTTTGCAAGGGGTAAAGGCAACTTTACGAAATTCTTTGGGCAATTTTCCGGGATTTGCGGTTTTCGGACGGCACTGGGCGGCAGGATACGCCGCTCCTTTGTCGAAAAAATAGCGGTGAAAAGAACGCAACGGGAAAGGACGCCGTGTGAATGAAGATCGAAAAGCTGGTTCAGCACTGGGAGCCGGAGCTTCCGCTGCTGTGCTGCCCGAAATGCGGGGCGGAATTTACGCTGGAAAGCGGGCAGCTCCGCTGCCAAAGCGGCCACTGCTACGACCTTTCCGCCAAAGGATATGTGAATCTGGCCCCGAACCATGACCAGAAGAAGGAAAAATACGACGCGGCGCTGTTCGAGGCCCGGAGCCGCATTTTTGCGGACGGGTTCTACAGGCCGGTGCTGGACACGGTAGCCGGGATGCTGACACGGCGGTTCGGCGAACGCTCTTTTACCTTGGCAGACGTAGGCTGCGGCGAGGGATATTACTGCGCCGAGCTGGTGCGGCGATTCCCTTCGTCCGCCTTCTTTGGGGTGGATTTGAGCCGGGACGGCATCCAGCGCGCCGCCCGAAACCGGGAAGCATGCTGGATGGTGGCCGATCTGAAGCGTCTTCCGTTTGTGCCTGGCGGCATGGACGTGGTGCTGGACGTGCTGACTCCGGCGGATTATCAGGCGTTTTCATCGGTTTTAGGGGAAAGTGGTGTGCTCATCAAAGTCATTCCCGGGGCAGATTATTTGAAGGAAGTGCGGAATTTGTTCCGGGACCGTCTGCGGAACCCGGACTATGACAACGAACGGGTGCTGCGTCATCTGGAGGCTCACGGGGAAATTCTGGAGCGCGCGACGGTTCGGGCGGAGTTCCCGCTGAACGGACGGCAATCGGCGGATTTCCTGCGCATGACGCCTATGACGTTTTCCATTCCTGAGGAGGAACGGAGAGAAAAGCAGGTGGAGAAGATCACCATTCATATGGAGGTTTGCATGACGAAGGTGAGGGGCTGACGCATTGGCTTTGGCGCGGGAGCGTAGGTGCAGCCCCATGAGGTTGTTGATTCGTTTCGGAAGGCGAACCGAAGGGGTGCAGGGGGCGAGCGGAAAGCCCCCTGCAAGCATCAATGTGCGCCAACTTGGTCATAAGAACTCCTTCGCTAGAGCTTGACGCGCCGACTACGGCGCGGACGGAAGGGCTGCCGCCCTGAGGGGGGCAGTACTTTCTTTCGAAGCGAAAGAAAGTACCAAAGAAAGCCAGCGGCA
>OLPR01003658.1_pt1 | contig 10060 bp, 8 predicted proteins | sample 1672761 | NCBI WGS metagenome assembly OLPR01 (sample SAMEA3136721, study PRJEB25190) | human gut metagenome | biome: human gut; feature: human-associated habitat; material: faeces | place: Austria | collected 2013
TCGGCGCGGCTGAAAAGCGCGGCGGCGTCGAGCACTATATCGCCGAGGACGAATACAACTCCGACGTATCGGACAAGCGCTTCTATCCCGTCACGCTGGACGAAAAGGCCGAGGTGCTCTCGACGCTGGGCGATTCTCCCGCCGCCTATCGCTATGAGAACGCCCATGGGCAGCGCTTTATTGTCTACTGCTTCGATTTCACCACGCCCTATCCGGAGAATGCGCTCGTGCGCTCCTATTGCCGCCAGCGCCAGCTGATCGACGGCCTGGAGTGGGCGGGACGCCGAAAGCTGCCCGCCGTCTGCCCTGGACAGCCCGATCTGTACATGACCTGCAAGCGCACGAAGGACGGCTTGGCCGTCGGGCTGTGGAATCTGTCCGTGGATGTGATTTCGGACGCGCGCATCCGCCTGGACGGCGCTTATACCGCCCTTGAGGCCTTCAACGCGGCGGGCGCGATCGAGGGGGACGGCGTTCTCCTTTCGAGCGACATCATGCCCTTCTCGTTCGTGGGCTTTACGGTGCGCAATACAAAAAATTAACTTGTCACAAGGCCGATATGGTGCTATACTAATCGAGTGCTGTGAAACAGCTTGTGCCATAGACAGCAGGTGCTTAACGCTTAAAGACATGATAGATGTCGCCAGCCGAGGCGTAATGGTTGTGACATCCGATGATTTGTCGCCCTTGCGTCGTGTGCGCAAGGGCGTTTCATATGCCGTCATTCTCTGGACGGATATGGAGGTGTTTTACAATGTCCAAAAATTTTGAAGTCAAGCAGGCTGCCGTCGCCGATATCAAGGCGAAGTTCGAGCAGGCCAAGTCCGTCGTGATGATCGACTATCGCGGCATGACCGTGGCCGAGGTGACCGAGCTGCGCAACCAGTTCCGCAAGAACGGCTGTGAATACGCCGTCCTGAAGAACACGCTGGTGAAGCTGGCCGCCAAGGAAGCCGGTCTGGAGGGCTTTGATCCCTACCTGAACGGCCCCACCGCCGTGGCTTTCGGCATGGCTGACGCCGTCGCCCCCGCCAAGGTGTGCAAGGAGTTCATCGAAAAGGCCAAGAAAGGCTCCATCAAGTGCGGCATGGTTGACGGCCAGCTGCTGGATGTCAAGGGCGTCGAGGCTCTGGCCAGCATCCCGTCTCGCGAGGTTCTCCTGGCGAAGATCATGGGCAGCATGATGAGCGCTGTGTCCAAGTTCGTGTACGTCGTCGAGGCTCTGCGCAAGAAGCAGGCCGGCGAAGAGGCGTAAGCCGCATCGCCTGACGCACACATTATTCCAAGGCAATTACTACATTATATTGGAGGGTATATCATGAATCGCGAAGAGATCATTTCCGCTATTGAGTCTATGACGATCCTTGAGCTGGCCGATCTGGTCAAGGCCATGGAAGAGAAGTTCGGCGTGTCCGCCGCCGCCCCTGTTGCCGCCGCCGGCGCCGCCCTCGCCGGGCTGACAAAGAGCTTCCTCGACCTGGCGGAGTCCACACGGGAATACCGGGAGGACCAGGCCAAGCTGGACGCAGCCTTCACCACCGCCGGATTTACGGCGGAACAGGCCGGTGAAGCCTACACCGGCTTCTATGCCATCCTGGGCGAAGAGGATCGCAGTGTGGAAGCGGTCAACCACCTCGCCAAGCTCTGCTCCACCGAGGAAGAGCTGGCGCAGTGGACGGACATTGCCGCTGGCGTGTGGGCCACCTTCGGAGACAGCCTTCCCATCGAAGGTTTGACCGAAGCCGCCAATGAGACCGCCAAGACCGGCACCATCACCGGCCAGCTGGCGGACGCGCTGAACTGGGCCGGCGTCAATGAGGAAGCCTTCCAGTCGGCGCTGGATGGCTGCAGTTCCGAGCAGGAACGCGCCGCGCTCATCACCGATACCCTCAACGGCCTGTACCAGGAAGCGGCGGAAAACTATAAAACCCTCAATGGGGACGTGATGGAAGCCCAGCGCGCCCAGGCGCTTCTCACCGATGCCTACGCCCAGCTGGGCGCTATCGCGGAACCCATCATGACCACGCTGAAGACCATGGCGGCGGATGTTCTTACTGCCATGATTCCCTTCGTGTCCCTCATGGGCGAGGGGCTGCAGGGCGTGCTGAACGGCACCGCCGGAGCCGCTGAAACCTTCGCCGAGGGCATCTCCGGCCTGGTGAACGTACTCATGGAGAAGCTCTCCACCATTGTGCCGGTCATCGGGGAAGCCATCCTCGCCAGTCTTCCGGTACTGCTGGAAGCTGGAGTGAATATCATCGCAACCCTTGTCACCGGCATTGTGAACGCGCTACCCCAACTGGCCGCAGCCGCCCTGTCCATTGTTCTCCAGCTGGTCACCAGCCTAACCGAGCTGGCGCCACAGCTTTTACAGGCGGCAATGCAGGTGGTGGCGACCCTGGCTTCCGGCATCGCTTCCGCACTGCCTCAGCTGGTTCCCACCATTGTACAGATGGTGGTGCAGATCTGCCAGACCCTTATCGCCAATCTGCCCCTCATCCTGGACGCGGCTCTGCAGCTGGTCACGGGGCTGGCCCAGGGCATCCTCAACGCCCTGCCGGTGCTCATTGCGGCTTTGCCGGAGATCATCAACGGCATCGTTACCTTCCTGCTGAACTCCATCCCCCAGATCATTGAAACGGGCATCCAGCTTTTGACCTCGCTGGTGGCCGCGCTGCCGGAGATTATCACCGCCATTGTCGCGGCCATTCCACAAATCATAGAAGGGATTATCACAGCCGTATTAAACTCCATCCCGCAGATTATCCAGGCTGGCATCGACCTGCTGGTGTCGCTCATTCAGGCGCTGCCCCAGATCATTACCACCATTGTGGCGGCGATCCCACAGATTATCACCGGCATCGTAAACGCTCTTATCAACAGTATCCCTCAAATCATCCAGGCCGGTGTGGAGCTGCTGGTTTCTCTGATTGCGAATCTCCCAACCATCATTGTGGAGATCGTAAAGGCGGTCCCGCAGATCATCACGGGGATCGTTTCGGCGCTTGGCCAGGGCGTTTCCCAGATCGCCGAGGTGGGCGCCAACCTGGTGCGCGGCCTGTGGCAGGGCATCCAGTCTCTGGCCGGGTGGATTTGGGATAAAGTCTCCGGCTGGATTTCCGGCATCTGGGACGGCATTCTGAGTTTCTTCGGCATCAACTCGCCCTCCAAGGAAATGGCCTGGGTGGGCGAAATGCTGGTGGAGGGCCTTGCTGGTTCCATTGAGGACAACGGTGGTCAGGCGGTGAAAGCCGCCGAGGGGATGAGCAAGGACATCAATGGGGTCATGCAGGACCTCGCCAAGGATATGACCACGGCGCTGCCCACAGATTTCTCCGTGAAGGGCAGCGTGGAAAACGCCATGACCTCCGCTGTTTCCGGCGGCGCTGGGAAGAGCGGCTTCGTCCTGCAGCTGAATATCGGCACCTTCAACAACTACACAAATGAGGACATCCGGCAGCTCACCAATGAGATCATGGTGACCGCCGGACAGTTTGCCAAGCGGAAAGGGGTGGTCTTCGCATGAACTATTTTGTGTATAACGGGGTTTCTTCTCTGGACATGGGGCTTCGCATTGAGAGCAAGAATGTGTTTTCCGCCCCGGAGTACGATGTGACCTTCCAGTCCATCCCCGGCAGAAACGGCGACCTCATCCTGCCCAATGGCCGCTATCCCAATGTACAGGTGACCTATTCCGTGTTCCTGCCTGCCAAGTCCATCGCCGAACTGGCGGAGAAAATCACCAAGGTTAAGGCCTGGCTCTATGGGGAGCAGAACACCTACCACACCTTGTCCGACAGCTACGACACCCTCTACACCCGGAAGGCGGTGTACTTCGGGAGCCTGGACATTGAGGATCAACTCAACCGCATCGGTGTGTTCACCGTCAGCTTCTCCTGCCAGCCCTTCCGCTACAGTGTGGACGGAACTGAACCCATCACCCTCACGCAGTCCGGCTCCACGGTGACCAACCCGGAGAGTTTTGCGTCTCTGCCTATCCTCACCCTCACTGGGGAAGGGACGGTGACCCTGACCATCCAGGGCGTTGGTCAGAATAAGAGCTGGGTCTTTACCGGGCTGGACGGGAGCATCGTCTGCGACAGTGAGCAGATGAACTTTTACTCCGGCACGACCCCCATGAACGACAAGGTCAGCGGGGACGGATTTCCCAGGCTGCAGCCCGGCGTCAACACCATCTCCTGGGTGGGAACGGTGACCAGCCTGGTGGTACAGCCGAGGTGGGTGACGCTATGATTCCGGTACTCTTCAAAGCAAATGCGGTGGATTTCTCCACCTACGGCATCGGCGTGCTGGCGGACTGTATTTCTTGTGAAGTGACCGAGGAGCGAAACGGCGCCTACGAGCTGGTGCTCCAGTATCCCGTCACAGGGAGGAACTACGGGGAGCTGTCCTCCGAGCGGATCATCAAGGCCAAGCCCAATGACACCGCCGATGACCAGGCCTTCCGCATCTACCGCATCACCACGCCCATCGATGGCGTGGTAACGGTGTATGCACAGCACATCTCCTACGACCTCTCCAATATCGCCGCCCTGACCTGGTCCAGCGAGAGCATTTCACCGGCTCTTGCCATGCAGCGCGTGTTTCAGAACACCGCCACCGCCCACAGCTTCACCTGTCAGACGGACTACTCCGAGGCAAAGCCCTTCTCCGTGGCCAAGCCCCAGAGCGTCCGCGCCTGTCTTGGCGGCGTGGCCGGTTCCTTTCTTGACCTGTGGGGCGGCGAGTATGAGTGGGACAACTTCCATGTCATCCACCACCAGGGACGCGGCCAGCACACCGGCGTGGTGATCGAGTACGGCAAAAACCTCACCGAGCTGGAGCACGACAACGATATCACCGAGGTGTACACCGACCTGCTCCCTTACGTGGTGATCACCGCCGAGGACGGGAGCGAAACGGTGGTCACTCTCACTGAGGTGCTGCTCCCCATTGCGGACACCACCCTGAGCCAGCGCAAGACCCTCATCCGGGATTTCACCGACAACTTTGGAGAGGAAGAAGCCATCACCGAGGATGCACTCCGCACCAAGGCTCAAACTTATTTGGCAAACAACCCCTTGGGGGTAGAAGTCCCCGCACTTACTGTGTCCTTCGAGCCGCTGTGGAAGCAGCCGGAGTATGCCGCCGTGCTGGAGCGGGTGTCCCTCTGCGACACTGTGACCATCCGGCATTCCGCCCTGGGCATCACCGCCAAGGCCAAGGTCATCACCACGGTTTACGACACCCTGGCGGAGAAATATGTGTCCATCACCCTGGGCAGCGGCAAGGCCAATCTGCTGAACAACGTCTCGGACGCGCAGGCCAGCGCGGAGGAAGCGGCGGAGAAGGCCGGTCATTTCCCGGCGCTGATGAACTCCGCCATCCAGAACGCCACCGACCGCATCACCGGTCAGACCGGCGGCTATGTGGTGCTGCACACCGACAGCGAGACCGGGCTTCCTTACGAGCTGCTGATCCTTGACCAGCCCTCCATTGAGGATGCGGTCAATGTCTGGCGATGGAATGTGGAGGGGCTTGGCTTTTCCAGCAGCGGCTACAACGGCCCCTATGAAACCGCCATCACCGCCGATGGGCAGATCGTGGCGGACTTCATCACCTCCGGCTCCCTCATCGCCAACATCATCAAGGCCGGGGTAATCCAGTCCCAGGACGGTTCCTCCTGGTGGGATCTGGAGAGCGGCGAGGTCATGTTCAGCGCCTACGCCACCACAGACTCCCTGGAGGAGGTCAGCGGCAGGGTCAGCCAGTTCCAACAGTCCATCGATGGGCTGAACAGTTATGTGGCTGACCTCACCGAGTCGGTGGAGAGCGTCACCGGGGAGCTGACGGAGGAGCAGGAAAACCTCCGGCTCATCGAGGGGCAGATGTCCCAGCTTCAGCAGTCGGTAGACGGGCTGTCCCTCACCATGCAGGAGCAGTACAGCGGCGGCATCAACTTCGTCCGCAATTCCGCCGGCTTAAACGGCCTTTCCGATGACTGGACCTATGCCGGGACGATCACCGCCCAGCAGGGAGCGGAAACAAAGAACAGCACCGTGTCCAACTCCTGCTTCCAGCTTGCCGCCTACAGCACGCTGACCCAGGTGGTGGACAGCATCGTTCCGGGCCAGGCCTACCGGCTGACGGTGAAGGCCAAGAAAACCTCCACCTACAACGCCTATGTCCGGGCAATCATCAACGGCGATACGGAGATCGACCTGTTCAATACCTCGGACTCCTTTGAGTGGACGGAATACACCGCTCTGCTGCCGGACGTACAGGACAGTGTCATCACCATCAAAATTTACTCCCGTGATGCCAGCCTGTTCGTCTCGGACATCATGCTGACGGAGGGGGCGTCTCTTCACAAATGGACGCCGGCGCCCAATGAGATTTACACCTCAGAGGTAAAGATCGACCGCCGGGGCATCGAGGTGTCCAACGCGGACTCAGCCCAGCGGACGGTCATCAACAATACGGAATTCTCCGGCTACTACAACGAGGAAAAGATTTTCTCCCTGAACAAGGATGAGACCATCACAAAGAAAACCACCGTGGACGGTGAACTCACGGTGGGAAAGACGAAGTTCGTCCCCATGGCCACAGCGTCCGAGGGGCTGAACATCGTGATTCTGGACTAAGGAGGTGGAGCAATGGCTCTCAGCGGCACATTTCAGAACTATCCCGTTTCCAGCTTCGGCCTGTACTGCGAGTGGAGCGGCGCACAGAGCGTGACCGGCAACTATACCGATGTCACTCTGAAAGTGTATCTGTCCTACTATACCCTTGATGTTGGGGCGAGAAGCGACTCCACCATCTCTATCAACGGCGTCAGCGAAACCTACACCGTACCCGCCATTGAAGATTATAGCAGCGGCTGGAAAAAGAAGCTGCTGAAGACCAAAACCGTGCGTGTCAGCCACAATGCGGACGGGACGAAGTCCGGCGTGGCTCTATCCGCATCCTGGCGTTTTTCCGGCACTTATTCCGGTGTGTCTATTGGAACTATTACAGCTTCCACCACCGTAACCCTGAACAGCATTGACCGCTCCGCTCCCACGGTGTCCTGCTCGGTTTCCAGCATCACTGCCAATGGGTTTAAGATCTCCGCATCCTCCTCGGCCACCGCCGACCTCTGGCAGTACAGCTTGAATGGTGGTACTTCCTGGACGCAGTTCTCCACCACGGCAGGGACCAGCGCCAGCGTCTCCCTTTCCACGCTTTCGCCAAACACCACCTACTCGGTGCGGGTTCGGGCAAGAAAGCGCACCAACCAGGTGTATGGCACCTCTTCCATAATATCCGCCAAGACCCTGGGCGGCGCGGTGCTTTTGAGCTGCGGCAGTTTTGCGGCGGACGCTGCTTCCATCAGCCTTTCCCTGCGGGTGACAGTGTACAACGCCGCCTACACCAACTACATCACCATCAAGAACGGCTCCACGACCTACCTGTCTCTGGCGGGGCGCGTCTGGTCGGCGGGAACGGCTTACCGCACCATCACCCTGACCTCTTCGGAGCGGACAACGCTGCTGAACGCCATGGCCAACGTCAAGTCCTTCACTGCCACCATCGAGCTGGTGACCAAGAGCGGAAGCACCCAGATCGGCAGCGCGTCCACCTGTACCTGCATCATCCGAACTTCACAGGCAAATTCGGGACCGAGCATCTCCGGCTTCACCTTTGCCGACAGCTACTCGACCACCATTGCCATCACGGATAACGACCAAGTGCTCATCCAGGACTACTCCCGGCTGACAGTCACCCCCGGAACCGCCACAGCGAGGAACGGCGCTTCCATCGTGTCTTACTCGGCGGTGTGCAGTGGCGTGACGAAATCCAACACAACGGGCGCGGCCTTATCCCTGGGGACCATCGGCACCTCCGGCACACGGGACATCACCCTGACGGTGACGGACTCGCGGGGATACACAGCATCTGTTACCCAGAGCGTTACTGTTGTGCCGTACTCGAAACCCAGGGTAAGCTCCGTGTCCCTGCGGCGCACCAACGACATCGAGACCGAGATGCAGCTCGTGTTCAACGGCAGCATTTCGCCCATCACGGTGGATGGGACGCAGAAGAACAGCTTGCTCTATGCCCGGTATCGCTATAAGCTCACCAGCGCGTCCTCGTACAACAGCTACACCAACATCCTCGGCTCGGTGACCGCCACCAGTTCCAGCTTCTCCTTTTCCAATCTGGAGCTGTGCAACCTTGATTCCGAATCGTCCTATGACTTCCACCTGCAGATCCGCGACCAGCTGAACTCGCTGACCTCGCTGGATCTGTATTTCGTTGTCTCCCAGGGCACGCCCCTGGTGGCGCTTCGCAAGAAGATGGTGGGTATCAATACCCCAAGCCCGGAGACGGCGCTCCATGTGGTGGGAGACACACGCATTGAGGGGACGCTGACCCCGGACGAGATCGACTATCCTTTCGACAAGCCATACTTTGGCACCTGCTCCACCGCCGAAGCCACACAAGTGAAGGTGGTGAGCTGCCCCGGCTTCGAACTGAAAACAGGTTCCCGCATCGCAGTACAGTTTACCTATGGGAATTCCGCCAGTCAGCCCAAGCTGAATGTCAACGGCACCGGGGACAAGTTCATCTGCAGCACGGACGGGATGTCTGTTATCGCAGATATCTGGAGGGACAAGGAAACGGTTGATTTCGTGTATGACGGGTCATGGTGGATCGCCATTGGCTGTTTATACGCCACCACCGCATATTACGGGCTGACTAAGCTGTCATCCAGCATCTCATCTTCCAGTACTACATTGGCAGCAAACTCCTATGCGGTGAAAAGAGCTTATGACCGAAGCTCCTGGACGTCCATCTCGCTGACCAACGCCTTGGCGATTGCCTACGGCGGCACCGGAGCCAAGACAGCGGCTGCGGCTCGGACAAACCTGGGCATCAGCGCCACATCCCTCTACAACGGGACGCTGACCAGCGGGAGCATCACCTTCAACTACGGGAACTACAACTTCTATGTGTTCATAGGCCGGCCCAACAGCTCGGCGTCCCGTGCGTCCCTGGTGGTGCCGAAAATCATGTTGACTACCTCCGCTGTCTCCTTCCAGATCGCGGACGAGTCCAACTACAAATCCTTCAACCTGTCCTATTCCGGCTCCCTGGTGACGCTCTCCATGGGCAACGGCAACGGACAGATTAACCGTGTATTCGGGGTCAACTGAGGTGGCGCCAATGAAAGTATTGCTAAGCGAACAGGGCTATGTGGTGAGCTACGCCCTTGAGGGGGATCTGCTGGACGCTGTGGAGGCGGCGGAACCGGCTGACCTCTCTCATTTTGAGGAGTACTTCACCGCCTACCGGGTGCGGGACGGCGCCCTGGTCTTTGACGATGCGCAGGTCGCTGCGGAACAGGCCGAGGCTGCAAAGGCCGCATATCGTCAGCGGCGGCAGACCGAGTGTTTTCCCGTCATCAACCGGGGGCAGCTGTGGTATGACACCCTCACCGAGGAGCAGCTCTCGGAGCTGCAATCTTGGTACCGCGCATGGCTGGACGGTACAAACACACAAACCATCCCGGAGAAACCGGAATGGCTGACATGAGGACAAAGGCGCTCCTGCGGGGGCGTCTTTTCCATATTCAAATCAAAGGAGGACGAGACAATGAAATCGATCTGGGTCGGCATCCAGCTTGCCTTTTCCGCCCTGGGTGGCTTCCTGGGGTGGTACCTGGGCGGTGTGGACGGTTTTCTCTACGCGCTGATCGCCTTCGTGCTGGTGGACTACGTCACCGGCGTGATGTGCGCCATCGCGGACAAGAAGCTGTCCAGCGCCGTGGGATTCAAGGGCATCTGCCGGAAGGTACTCATCTTCGTGCTGGTGGGCATCGGCAACCTGGTGGACGTGTATGTGCTGGGAGAGGGCGGCGCTCTGCGCACGGCGGTGATCTTCTTCTACCTGTCCAATGAGGGCATCTCTTTCCTGGAGAACGCCGGGCACCTGGGCCTGCCCATCCCGGAGAAGCTGAAAGACGTGCTGGAACAACTGCATGACAAAGGAGGAAGCGACAATGAATCTGCATAAG
>OLPR01003661.1_pt1 | contig 10056 bp, 9 predicted proteins | sample 1672761 | NCBI WGS metagenome assembly OLPR01 (sample SAMEA3136721, study PRJEB25190) | human gut metagenome | biome: human gut; feature: human-associated habitat; material: faeces | place: Austria | collected 2013
TTGGCTTAGCATCTGCCGCGCCTCGCTCGCCGTATCGGCACTTAGAATTGTGCGGTATTGCCTTAACGTAAAATCCGGCTGCATTTCTAGAAATAGACTATATTTTCGACTTTTCAGATACACCCCAAGGCCATATTAACACAATTTTAATGTTTGCTGGCAATACTGCATGTATTATAGCAGGCTTGCCGAAAAATGCAACTGGTCCCGCCGGGTATGCCGTACACTTTGGTCACTTTATGCAAAACTGCGGCGGCTTTTGCAGCAGGTTCACCTGTTTTTACCCGTCAAAAAGCAAAGCGCGCACAGCCCTTTGTTCAGGCCATGCGCGCCGGATGGATATTTCTTTATTCTATTTTAATTATACATCCTGCAGTTCACCGCGGGAAGATGCTTTCAGGTAAGCATAGATGAAACCGTCCAGGTCGCCATCCATCACGGCCTGCACATTGCCGCTTTCATAGTTGGTACGGTGGTCCTTGACCAGGGTGTACGGCATGAACACATAACTGCGGATCTGGTGGCCCCAGGCGATTTCATTCTGCACACCCTTGATGTCATCCACCTTATCCTTGTGCTGCTGCAGAGCGATCTGGTACAGCTTGGCTTTCAGCATTTCCATGGCGTACTCACGGTTCTGCAGCTGGCTGCGCTGGGTCTGGCAGGAAGTGACAATGCCGGTGGGCTTGTGGATCAAACGCACAGCGGAAGACGTTTTGTTGATGTGCTGGCCGCCTGCACCGGAAGAACGGTAAACCTGCATTTCAATATCCGCCGGGTTGATCTCGACTTTAATATTGTTATCCAGTTCCGGCATAACCTCCAGGCTGGAAAAGCTGGTCTGGCGGCGGGCGTTGGCATCAAACGGGCTGATGCGCACCAGGCGGTGCACGCCGTTTTCACTTTTCAGCATACCGTAAGCGTTGGCACCCTTAATCATCATAGAAGCGGACTTGATACCGGCTTCATCGCCTTCCAGCACATCCAGAACTTCCACGGTGTAGCCGTGGGCTTCGGCCCAGCGGGTGTACATACGGGTCAGCATCTCGGCCCAGTCCTGTGCTTCGGTGCCGCCGGTGCCTGCATGGAAAGTCAGGATAGCGTTGGAATGGTCGTACTCGCCGTTCAGCATGGTCATCAGCTGCAGTTCGTCAATGGATTTCTCCACGCCGTTCACAGCTTCTTCGCCTTCTGCTGCCAGAGAGGGATCATTTTCTTCCTCAATCATTTCCAGCAGGGTCTGGGCTTCCTCGTACTGGGTGGAAAGTTTGCCGAAGCGCTCCAGCTTATTTTTCACTTCGCCCATCTCGCTGATGACTTTCTGGCTTTTTTCCTGGTCATCATAAAAACCGGGCAACGTCATCTGGTGTTCCAGCTCTGCCAGGCGCTTTTCGCTCGCTTCAATGGAAAGGGCATCGCGCAGGTCGTTTACCGCAGTTTCCAGCCCGCCGAGCTTAAATTTCAATTCGTCAATGGTGATCATATTTGCTACCCCTTGGTCAATCATTAAAAATAAAGATACGCATAAATCAAGATGTTATCAGTATAACGCAAATCTTATTTCTTGTAAAGAGGGATAAAACACATGGCATGATCTGCACGTTACAGGCGTGCAGATTAAAATCGGCTTCTACTTTTTTGATACACACCAGCTATCGGCAGGCCAAAATCTGCAAATATTCTGCAAAAATCCGCTTTCTGCCCGCTTATTCACGAAAAGTTCTTTGCTTTCCATGGACATATGGTGTATAATATGGCTAAATTATTTCGTTTGCGCCTTTTTGGCCGCAGCGGAACAAGATGGATGGGCAGGATAACACTCCCCACCCTGAAAATTCGGAGGACCACACATGGCTGATTACAAGGGCAATACCTGCCCCGTATGCAAACAAAAATTCAAAGAAGCAGATGATATCGTTGTCTGCCCGGACTGCGGCACACCGTACCACCGCGAATGCTGGAAAAAGGTCGGTGTCTGCGTGCATCAGGCAGACCACGCCGCCGGGTTTGAATGGACCCCAGACAACGTGATTTCCGACCGGCCGGATGATATCGTCTGCCCCAACTGCGGCACCCATAACCCGCTGGGCGCAAAATACTGCAACCACTGCGGCGTTTCGCTGCCGGACCACCCGGATAACGTGCAGTACCAGCAGGATCACCCCGCCCCCGGCGGCAACGGCCCGGTGTACGCCAACGGCAGCTACCAGGCCGGCGGCGCCCCGCAGTATCGCCAGGCACCGCGCCAAGAGCAGGCACCCGACCAGGACTTTTTCAGTGCAGGCAGCATGGGGCCGGATGGCTTTACCTGCAAGGAAGTCGGCCCCGATGACCCGATTGACGGCATCAAGGCGCGGGACTGGGCCAGCTATGTTGGGCCGTCCAGCATTTATTATATGATGCAGTTCTTCCGCATGCAGGAAACCCGGCGCAAAGCAGTCATCTCGTTTTCCGCCTTTTTCCTTGGGCCTTTCTATTTCTTCTACCGCAAAATGTGGAAGCAGGGTGTTCTTTTTGCGCTGCTGGATTTTATTGTGATGCTGCCCTCCCTGCTGTACCTGATGGCGGTATCCGGTGCGGAGTGGATGGTGGGTATGCCGTTTTTGCGGCTAATTCCCACGGCCATGCAGGTATGCTATGTGCTGAACTTTATCCAGATGGCTATTCGCGGCCTGTTTGCTGTGTACTGGTATAAAAAAGAAAGCGAACGCCGCATTCACCGCGTTTATGACCGCTGCCCCGAAGGCCCGCAGCGCAGCGATGCCCTGGCCGCAACCGGCGGCACCAGCTGGGCAGCCGTTTTTATCTACCTTGGTGTTTACATCGCAGCCGGGGTTCTGGGATCTTTCCTGATGGGACCGGACCTGAACGCCGTAATCCGGTTTTTGACGATGTAAAAATATGAAGAAGTAAGGATAAGCGATATTTCAGGAGGAAAATGTATGAAAACAGCATTGGTCATTATGGCAGCCGGCATCGGCTCCCGCTTTGGCGGCGGCATCAAGCAGCTGGCCGCTGTCGGCCCCAACGGCGAGATCATCATGGATTACTCCATCCATGATGCCATCGAAGCCGGGTTTGACAAGATTGTCTTTATCATCCGCCACGATATTGAGGAGGCTTTCAAGGAAGCCATCGGCAACCGCATTGAAAAGACCTGTGCCGACCTGGGCATTGAGATTGCCTATGCTTTCCAGGAGAAGGACGCCATCCCCGCCGGGTACGAAGTTCCCGCTGAGCGCAGCAAGCCCTGGGGCACCGGCCAGGCAGTTCTGGCCTGCAAGAATGTCATCAAGGAGCCGTTCGCCGTTATCAATGCTGACGACTACTATGGCAAGGAAGCTTTTGTCCAGATTCACAACTTCCTGCAGGGCTACACCCCGGACAAACCGAACGCCCTGTCCATGGCCGGCTTTGTTTTGAAGAACACCCTGAGCGACAACGGCGCTGTGACCCGCGGTGTCTGCCAGATGAACGCCGAAGGCTACCTGACCGATGTTGTGGAGACTTCCGGCATTGAAAAGACCGCTGACGGCGCTGCCGTTGAGGGCAAGGCCATTGACCCGGAGAGCCTGGTTTCGATGAATTTCTGGGGCCTGACACCGGAGTTCGTGAAGGTGCTGGAGGACGGTTTTGTGGAGTTCTTTGAGAAGAGCGTTCCCGCCAACCCGCTGAAGGCCGAGTACCTGCTGCCCATCTACATTGGCGAGCTGCTGGAAAAGAATGCCGTGACCGTTCAGGTGCTGCCCACCCATGACAAGTGGTTCGGCGTTACCTATAAAGAGGACAAGCAGACCGTGATTGACAGCTTTGCCAAGCTGGTGGCCGATGGCGTTTACCAGAAAAACCTGTTCAGCGACCTGAAGCACTGAGCCCGCCCGTTGCAAACCGAATGAAATAAATCAAAGGGGTGAATCCCGGAGCCAGAGAATGTGCGAACCGCACAGAAATCTTTCCGCGGGTTCACCCCTTTTGATTGAAAACTGCAAAAGCATGGGATTTTGCACCATGGAAAGTGAGGGTAAAATGCGGTATCGTAAATGTAGGAGGGATGTACAGATGCCGAAACAAAACATCGAAGCCGTGAACATTTCCGCAATGACTGCCGAACAGCGTGATGCCGCACTTGCCCTGGATGTGGAGCGCCTGCTGCGCTTTGGCCGCAAACACAAGCTCATCAAGGAGCTGGATGCCATTGTAGCCCGCAACACCCTGCTGGATCTGCTGGGTCTGGCCCAGCCCAGCGAGGAACAGGTGCCCAAAGAGGATTTTGACACCCCCGCTGCCCTGCTGGACGAGATGGTGGAGCTTGCCGCCGCCAAGGGCCTGTTTGACGGCAGTGTGCCGCAGTACCGCATCAACTTTGAAACCCGCATGATGGGTGCCCTGATGCCGCGCGAAAGCGAAGTCTGCCGCAAGTTCCGCAAACTGTATGCCAAGGGCGGCCCCAAAGCTGCCACGGACTGGTTCTATGATCTGTGCGTTGTGTCCAACTACATCCGCACGGCGCAAATTGCCAAGAACATCCAGTGGAACACGGCCACCCCTTACGGTGAGCTGGAAATTACCATCAACCTGACCAAACCGGAAAAAGACCCCAAAGTGATTGCCATGGAGCGGCTGCAGCCTGCTGCCAGCTACCCCAAGTGCATGCTGTGCAAGGAGAATATCGGCTATGCGGGGCGCATCAACTTCCCTGCCCGCCAGACCCATCGCATTGTGCCCATGAACCTGGCCGGTGAAACGTTCTATCTGCAATACAGCCCTTATGCCTATTTCCATGAGCACTGCATCATGCTGAACGACAGCCACAAGCCCATGGAGATGGACCGCCATACCCTGGCTGAAATTTTTGACTTTGTGGCACAGTTCCCCCATTACACCTGCGGTTCCAACGCTGACCTGCCTATTGTAGGCGGCAGCATCCTGAGCCACAGCCATTTCCAGGGCGGGCGCTATGTCTTCCCCATGCAGAAAGCGCATATCGCCGTACCGCTGCGCAACGCGCGCTACACCGGCGTGAAAGCCGGTATCGTCAACTGGCCGGTTTCCACCGTGCGCCTGGTGGGCCGCAGTTCCCAGGAAGTGCAGAGTGCCGCGGACGACATCCTGCGCACCTGGCGTGATTACAGCGATACCAGCGTAGATATCATCGCCCACACCGGCGATACCCCGCACAACACCGTCACCCCCATTCTGCACTATGATGAGAATGACGGCTACATTCTGGACTTGGCGCTGCGCAACAACCGCACCACCGAACAGTATCCGGACGGCATCTTCCACCCGCACAAGGAATACCACAACATCAAAAAAGAAAATATCGGCCTGATTGAGGTAATGGGCCTGGCCATCCTGCCCGCCCGCCTGAAAGATCAGAGCGCCGCCATTGCCGATATCCTGACCGGTTCCGCCCCCAACACCAGCCGCGAAGCTGGCAGCCCGCTGGCTGTACACGCTGACTGGATCGATGGTCTGATTAAAAAGTACGGCACCGGCCTGAAGCGTGAAAAGGCCGAGGCTGTTCTGCGGGATGAGATCGGTATTGTGTTCAGCCATGTGCTTGAAAACGCCGGTGTCTTCAAGCAGGATGCCGCCGGGCAGGCAGCTTTCCTGAAATTTATGGAAAGCGTTGGTTACCGTAAGGCATAAAATGCGCGTTCCCGCCAAAAGTGGCAAAATATTTTTGATATCCTGCAAAATACACCTTGACAAAAGGTGATTCTGCTTGATATAATAAGTTGCTGTGTCAAGCAAGACACACATCCTTGCCCTTGCGTAAAGGCAAGGGCCTAAAGTCCAAAAGGAGGTGCACAGAAAATGGCTAAGTATGAAACCATGTTGGTTACCAGTTCTGCTCTGGATGAGGAGGCTTCCGCTGCCCTGATCGGCAAGTTCAAGTCCCTGATCGAAGCAAACGGTACGATCGATTCTGTCGATGATTGGGGCAAGCGCCGTCTCGCCTACCCCATCGAAGACGAAACCGAGGGCGTTTATACCGTGATCAAGTTCACCAGCGAGCCGGATTTTCCCGCAGAGCTGGATCGTAACTACCGTATCACCGAAGGCGTTCTCCGCAGCATTATCGTTGCCGAGGAAGCCTGATTGAGCGCCACGCACCCTGGTGTGCGTGTTGGGAAGGAGTAACTGAATTATGCTGAATGTGGTTGTTCTTATGGGCCGCCTTGTTGCGGACCCGCAGCTGCGCCAGACGACGACCGGCAAAAACGTGGCTTCGTTCCGCGTTGCCTGTGACCGTGGGCGCCGCGATGCCAATGGCCAGAACCAGGCCGACTTCTTTGATGTTGTCGCCTGGGACCGCTCCGCTGAGTTTGTCTGCCGTTATTTCCAGAAAGGTTCCATGATTGCCATTGATGGCCGTCTGCAGAGCCGTAACTATCAGGATAAGAACGGCAACAACCGCACTGCGATCGAGATCGTGGCCAGTAACATTAATTTTGTTACTCCCAAATCCCAGAATCCCGCTGCTGGTATGGGCGCGCCGATGGCGTCCGCTCCGATTCCTGCAGCACCGGCTGATTATTCCCGTCCCGCAGCGCAGCCCGCTGCTCCCGCCTATTCGGCTGGCAGCAACGATGACTTTGCACTGATTGAGGACGAGGGCGATTTGCCGTTCTGAATCGATTATACCAATTTTACAAGGAGGTAACCGGATCATGGCTATGGATCGTTCTTCTCGTCCGATGCATCGCGGCCGCAAAAAGGTTTGCAGCTTCTGCGTTGATCGCATCGACCGCATTGATTACAAGGATCTGCCCCGCCTGCGCAAATACGTCAGCGAGCGTTCCAAAATCATTCCCCGCCGCGTCACCGGCACTTGCGCTTTCCATCAGCGCGAGCTGACCGTTGCTATCAAGCGTGCTCGCCATATGGCTCTTATGCCGTACGTCAGCGATTGATTTTAACGGCTGCTGAATAAGCACAGCAATCCCCCGCTGCTCAGGCTGCAAGGCCTGCGGCGGGGGATTTTTGTGTTGGTGCGCCGCCCGCGGCGGCGCGAATAAAATAGGTGGGCCGCTCTGGCCAGAATGCTTTTTGCCAGAGTAGCGGACCTGATTAAAATGTGACGCCGTGGGCGTCACACTCCCATTATTCATTATTCTTTATTCTTTTTTAATTCAATAAACGCGGCCCCGGCACAACAGGTTGTCTTTCCTGTAATGCCGGGGCCTTAGGTTTATTCTTCTGCCGTTGCTATCACGGTGCTGCTGTTGCAGCAGGGTCTGTGCTGTCCGCCCAGTTGGGCTGTTCGGAGGGTGTGGGCGATGAATCCACCGCAAACGCATCGTTGCGTGCCCCGGCGATATACACCGTCACGACAGTCTCATCTGCATCAAACTTGGTGCCTTTGCTCACATCGCATTTTACAACGCAGTTCTCTGCGTACTGGCCATCGTTTTCAATGATCTGCATGCTATAGTTGATGCCGGATTCATCCAGCTTTTTGCTGGCGTTGTTCTGCGTCCAACCGATGATGTCCGGCATTTCCACCAGCATGGGGCCTTTGCTGACTACTAACTGGATGGTGGGTGCCTGTTCCGTGACCAGCGTTCCGGCCACCGGCTCCTGCCTGATGACGCAGCCCTCCGGTACAGTGGAGCTGAAATCCTCCGTCATGGCAATGCGGTAATGGGTATACAGCGTGTTATTTTTGATATCGGTCTTATAGTTCTTTCCCACAAGGTCCGGGTAAACTTCCACATCACTGTTGGTCGTGCTGGAAGCCGATGTGCCGGTGGATGCCGCACCGGAAACTGCCGGTTTTGTATCGCTCCCCTTGCCGCCTTTCAGCAGACTCCACAGCAACAGCACCACCAACACAAAGATGACCACCATGGAAGCCGCCAGAATCTTTTTGGTGGATACCTGGTTTTCGCCTTTTTCAAACATGGCGTTCGCCACGGTGGGATCAGTCAAGGCGCTCATCAGCTCCGGTACCGTCTGCATCCGCTTGGCGGGGTCCAGCCGCATGGCGCAGGTCAGCACCTGAGAAAAATAGGTCGGCACACCAGATTCCAGGCTGTGGGCGTTCTCCATACTGTCCCGTACCTTGCGCTGCGGGGCTGCCACCGGCACCTGGCCCGTTACCAGTCGGTAAGTGACCGCCGCCAGAGCGTACACATCGGTGTACCGTCCAGAGAATTCCGCCGCTGAATACTGTTCCGGCGCCGCATAGCCGGGGTAAAGCTGGCTTTTCAGCTCGCTGCCTGCCGTGCGCAGGGCCAGCGTGCCATACCCGGTCAGCCGGGCGGCACCGTCAATAGGCAGCAGGATGTTATCCGGGCAGATGCCGCGGTGGATCAGCCCGGCCTTGTGAAGCAGGGCCACCCCCTCCATCACGGGCTGCAGCAAGGTTCGGGCCTCCACGGGGGTCAGGGTGCGGGCGCGCAGTTTGAGGTAATGGGTCAGGGTCATGCCCTTCTCGGTTTCCTCCACCGCGTATACGGTGTTGTTTTCTTCCATCACATCCAGAATCTGCGAAAGGCCGGTTGCCGGGGTGATGCGGTGCAGGTCATCGTACAAATCTTTGAAATCCATCCGGCTGGTTTTGAACAGCACTTCCCGGCCCTCTTTGGGCATCAGGTCGCCATCCGGGCTGCGGCCATTGCACAGCGTTACCGGGAAATACTCTTTGATCAGCACAAACCGACGCTCATCATTATCCACACCGCGGTAGCACAGGCCGTCGCCGTCGGCGCTCTGGTATTCACCCACGGTGTAATGCCCGCCCAGTTGGGTGCCAAGGGGCAGCGCGCCTTCGGGGTTATGGTTTTCCAGGGACTTGCCGCAGTTGGGGCAGCTGCCATGGTAGCCGCTGCGCACGGGTTCCAGGCAGTGCGGGCAAAGGGGAAGTTGGCTCATAACATGGCTCCTTTGTGTAAAAAGAAGGCGCGTAAAAACCGAAATATCCGGCTTTTGCGCGCCTCCTTAAACATTCAAGCTCAAACCTTGGCTGCCAATCAGCGGTCCAGGTCTTCTTCATTCTCCAGGGTAGTCCATGCGTTCTGCACGTCGTCGTCATCGTCCAGTGCGTCCAGCAGCTTGCCCATGTTGACCAGCTGATCCGGATCGGTCAGGGCGGTGGTGGTGGAAGGAACCTGTGCCACATCGGCAGAAATGAACTTATAGCCCTTTTCTTCCAGTGCGTTGCACACAGCGGTGAAGTTATCGGGATCAGTGGTGACCTGTGCAGCCTCTTCGCCTGCATCAAAGTCCTCGGCACCGGCATCCAGAGCATCCATCATCAGCTGGTCGGGGTCGGCATCTTCCAGGTCAACCACGATCACACCCTTCTGGGTGAACATGAAGCCAACGCAGCCCATCTGGCCCAGGTTGCCGCCAAACTTATCAAAGTAATGGCGCATGTTGGCAGCAGTACGGTTGCGGTTATCGGTCAGGGTTTCGACCATAACGGCAATGCCGCCGGGGCCGTAACCTTCATAGGTAATTGCTTCGTACTCGGTCTTATCGCCGCCCTCGGCGCGCTTGATGATGCGCTGAATGTTATCATTCGGCACACTGTTCGCCTTAGCCTTAGCGATCAGGGCTGCCAGCTTGGAGTTGGAAGCGGGGTTGCCGCCGCCTTCCTTAACGGCAACAGCGATCTCGCGGCCGATCTTGGTGAAAACCTTGGCACGGGCGCCATCGGTCTTTTCTTTCTTGCGCTTAATGTTATTCCATTTGCTATGTCCGGACATGAAAATCCCCCTAAAAAATTGATGTGTAACCGCACATTGAAGGCGGTAAGATTCCCGCACTTTGCGCAAAGTGCGCGAACCGACAAATTACATTAGTATAGTATAGCACATTTCTATGCCGTTTTCAATGTTTTGGCGGTGTTTTTCTGGATGTATTTGAAAACAAAAAGCGGCAAACGTTTTGTAAATACAGAACGAACTTTTTTCAAGTGCTAACCATGTTGACGGAAACGGGGCTATGGTTGCAGCTTTCCCTTTCCGCTTTTATGTCTGCACTATTTTTACGGTCATTTCAGGTTGCGCAGGGCTTTGGGGTAATGGTTCTTAATGCGGCCCC
>OLPR01003667.1_pt1 | contig 10027 bp, 12 predicted proteins | sample 1672761 | NCBI WGS metagenome assembly OLPR01 (sample SAMEA3136721, study PRJEB25190) | human gut metagenome | biome: human gut; feature: human-associated habitat; material: faeces | place: Austria | collected 2013
CTCGGGGCAAGCCCCTCCCTGCGTCAGATATTCCAGCGTTCGGTTCTTTCGTTTTTTCGGTCTCACATCATTGACAAATGGACATGTGCGTCTGTTTCCTATGCGCGCTTTCTATCATCCGATCACAATTCCGCCGTTTACAGGCAGCACCTGACCGGTGATAAATCCAGCGCCTTCGCCTGCGAGAAAGCAGATCGCTTCCGCGACCTCCTCCGCCATCCCGATGCGGCCGAGCGGCGTTTCCTCCACAAGAGAATCCACATCCTCCGGCGAAAGATCGGCGTTCATCGGCGTATCGATCACGCCGGGAGAGATGCAGTTTACGCGAATACCCGCAGAGCCAACCTCCTTCGCAACCGCGCGCGTAAGCCCTATTATGCCCGCTTTCGACGCGGAATACAGCGCTTCGCACGCGCCGCCGGTTTCGCCCCACATCGACGAAACGGTCACGATGCTGCCGCCCCGCCGCTCGATCATACAGGGCAAAACCGCGCGAATCGCTGCGAACGTGCCGAACAGATTCGTATTCATGATTCTGTCATACGCCTCGTCCGTCTGATCCATCAGAAGCCCCTTTCCCGCGACGCCTGCGGCGCAGACCAGCGCGTCGATTCTCCCAAATCGACTCAGAATCGCGTCCCGCGCGCGATTGACCTGCGCCGAATCCGACACGTCCGCACGAATCGCAAACGCGCCCGTTTCGCTTTCCAGCGCGCGCGCCGCCGCTTCCGAATGCAGAAACGTAAACGCCACCCGATCGCCCGCTCCCGCAAATTTGCGTACCGCCGCTTTTCCGATGCCGGAGGAGCCGCCGGTAATCCAAATCACGCGCCTGCTCACAGCTCGCCCTCCATGCAGTACCAGTCCACGCCGTACTGATTGGCTTGCGCCGCAACGCGCAGTCCGAACGGCGCATAACAGCGCTGCGCGGCAAAATTCTCGCGTCCAACCAGAATATGAACGCCCCTGAAGCCGCGCTTTTTCAGTTCATTCAGCGCAAATCGCACCATTTCGCGCGCGATTCCGCGCCTTTGCACATCCGCTCGCACCGCGACGCGCATGAACGAACCGGCGGGCATCGTCGATTCCGACCAGACATTCATCGCTTCAAGCTCCTCGTCCACGCAAATGCTGATCGCCGCGCGAACGCCGCACTCGTCCGCATCAATAAACAGATCGCCGTTTTGGATATCGATTTCAATTTCCCGCATTGCCGGATAATCCTCGTCCCACGTGCAGCCGGGCGCGTCGCGCAGCGAATCGTATAATTTGAGCACGCCCGCCGCGTCCTGCGGCTCGGCAAGTTTCAGATTCATGCTTCTCCCTCGAATTTGAGCCTGACCCAAAAGGGTCAGGCTCATGGTTTTCCGTTTCCGGATCAGATCTCCAGATAGGAGTCCGCGTACAGATTGTTGTTCTTGATGATGTCGCAGGACTTGATGGTTTCCATAAGGCGCAGGTCGCACGGATTCACGATCGCGCTGGTCAGACCCTGCATCATCGCCATCGCGACCATGGCGCTGTCCATGATCGGACGGATGTGCTTGGGCATGCCGTTGGAGTTGTTGGAAAGTCCGCCGGTGGAATTCAGACCCATGTCGGAGAACATCTTGATCGCCTCAAGGACTTCCATCTGCTTATCCTGCATTCCCTTGATGACCAGGAACAGCGGATCGAACCACAGATCTTCGGACTCCATGCCGTGCTCAAGACCGCGCTCGAGCATATTCTGGCAATGCGCCATACGCTCGTCGTTGTCGGAAGCAATGCCGTTTGCAGAGCACAGCGCGATGACGATCGCGTCGTTCGCCGCAGCGAGGTCGATACGGTCAATACGGTCGCCCGCGTCCGCGGAATTGACGATCGGCTTGCCCTTCTGACGATTGTACACCTGAATGCCGGCTTCGATCGCCTTCATGTTCGCAGTGTCCAGCGCCAGCGGCACGTTGTCGAAGTTTTCCTGCAGAAGCTTGACCGCCCACTGCATCAGTTCTTCGCCGTCGTTCTCAGCAGGGCCGATGTTGACGTCCAGATAGGTCGCGCCCGCGTCGAGCTGTTCCTTCGCGCGCTGCAGAATCGGGGCAGGATCGCGCTCCGCCATTGCCTTGCGGATCACGGGAGAAATGCAATGGATGCGTTCGCCGATGGTAATGAACTTTGCCATAGTAATTCGCTCCTTCTATATATCACGATGCGCAGGCATGAGCGCGTTCGCGCCCATGCCGAAATATGTTATCTTAGCCTTCGAAATCCTTGATGAACTTCACGAGCTGAACCGCTTCCATCGGGCCAACCACGACGTTCCAGCCGGGCAGCTTGGCTTCGATTTCGCCCTTCATTACGGCGACCTTGCCGGGGATGATCAGCGTGCGGGTCTTGACCTTGTTCTCGATATCGAACTCGTCGAAGAACTTCTTGATCGTGCCGGCGGAGAACTTGCCCGCCGCCCACGCGGTCAGAACGGACATGCCGCTCGCATCGGAGATCAGCAGGTTCACCGGGCACTTCGAGCGCTCGTACTCGCCGGATACCAGGAAGTAGGTCAGCGCGAAGTCGACGGTCAGGGAGCACGGGGAATTCTCGTCCGCACCATTGAGCGGATAGATGCCCGGGGCAACCTTCATCGGCTTCTGCGGGTCGGTGTAAACGTTCTGGCGCAGACCGCACAGCGCAAGCGCTTCGGCGTAGCCGAACTTGTCCATGACCAGGATGGAACCGTACTTCAGCGTAAATGCCGCTGCCAGCGCGGTTTCCATATGGGGGCATCCGCCCGCCAGAGACGCGATATTCACGATCGACGGATAGCCGAGCGTGCGGTCGCCGTCCTTCAGATTCGTGCGGCGGACGAGCACGGCGTTCGCATAGGTTTCCTTCGCGTCCTTGCCGGTCACGTCGATCACGAGCTTCTTATTGCCCTTGCCTTCGAGCGCCTTGATGGTATCGTAGATCTCGGAAAGATTTTCGCCGCCAACGCCCAGAACCACGCCCGCTTCGGTCGCGACCGCGTTCATGGCTTCGTAGTTGTCCTTGTTCGCGCCGTTCAGGATGGGCTTGCCCGCCTTGCAGACCTCGAGCGCCGCCTTCGCGACTTCGGGATCGGAGCAGTTCAGGATCAGCGCGCGATCGGCTTCGTTCGCCTTCTTCACGAGCTCGACATACGCATCCGCGCCGTTGCCCGCATAATTCAGGAACAGGAATTCAGCGTATTCACGCTCGCCGATGCGCTCGTAATCGACCTTCTTGATCTCGGCGATCTTCGCATCGACGTCCGCTTCGTCGCTGGAGATGTACGCCGCGAACAGGTTCTTGCTCACAAGCGTCTTCTCATGACGGAACAGCACGGTTTCGCCGCCAAGCTTATGCGCGTTGTCGCCGGAGCCGACCTCGATGGTCTTCATCAGCGGCGCGGTCGCTTCGGACAGGGTGTCCAGAGCGTCCTGAGACATATAGGGGCACTTATCGATAGAGACGGCGCCCTGCGCGACCTTCATCGCGAACGCCATACACGTGGGGCTGCCGCACTCCTTACAATTCTTTTTCGGAGTCAGCTTAAAGATATCCAAACCTTTGAGTGCCATGATATTTTTCCTCCTTCCGTGCTTACATCAAGCTGTCGATGAACTTCGAAATCGTAGCGATGGAAGCAGGATGCTTCATGATGACCACGTTCGAGCCGCCAACCAGACAGGCGGACGCAGTGCAGATTTCCATCTCAATGCCGCGCTCCTCGGCGGGACCCCATTCCGGCGCTTCCGCTTCGGGCAGAACCGCTTCCTTGGTGCCCCAGGTTTCGGGAGAAACGGGGGTGATGATGGGCATCTGCAGCATCGCGTCGTTCTGCTGGAGCGCCGCGGCCTTTACGCGATCGAGCGTAGAGGAAAGATATTCATAGCCATAACCGGCTGCGGATGAGCCGAGGTTCATGCAAATGCTGCCTGCCGGCACGCCCAGCTGCGTGAGCAGTACGTTGAGCTGCTTGGCAAGGTTGATGTCGACTGCGGATTCCGCGCCGACCTTCTGATTGTAAGCAAGGCCCGCGGACGCGCCGACGGTCTTGTAGTTTTCTTCACGAGAGGAAAGAACGAGAATGTTCTTGCCCTGCAGCGCATCGGAAATTGCGCCGAAAAGCTGAGCATCCTTTTCGATGTTCTTGCAGCCCATTACGAGAATCGGCATTTCAACCGCATCGGCAACCGCCTTCGCGATTTCAACGCACTCTTCAACGGACCTGTTTTCGCCGTTCGGATCTGCGGATTCAAAATGCAGGCAGATCGCGGACGCGCCTTCCATCGTCTCGGCGCGCTTCGCCATATCCACGACGGTTTCGCAGCCTTCGTAGAACTTCAGGAATTCGGGCGCGGTTTCGCCTTCGAGCGCGGTATCCTTGATTTCAACCGCGATTCTCGGCTTGTTCGCCATGGGAGCGTCGAAAGTGTAGAACGGCAGGACGTTTTCGCCGCCGATCACGATGCTCTTGTCGCCCGTGCCGAGGGTGACGGCATTGATCGAAGCATTAAAAGCCTGCTTTTTCGGAGTGAAAGCCATAATCGTATCCCCCTAGTTTATTATAGATCGATTTTTTTCATGATCGCGCGCAGCGCAACCTTCACCGGAGAATCCTCCGGAACGTGCGCGCTGGGCTTACCGTCGCAGTCCGCCTCGTAAACGGTTTCATCCTGCGGGAGAACGCCGAGAAGATCCAGATGGTGCTTCTCGATTTCCTCGCGGACGCCGTCGCTCAGCTGACCGTTCGGCGCGCGATTGACGATCAGCGACATCGTCGTCGGTTTCAGTTCGAGCTCGCCGACCATTTCGGCAATTCGCGCCACCGCCTGAACGCCCCTGCGGGAGCAGTCGCTGACCAGGAGAAGGGTATCCACGTGCGGAAGCGTGCCGCGGCTGATATGTTCGAGCCCCGCTTCGTTGTCGATCACCATATACTTGTAGTTGTTCACATACTTGTCAATCTGCGCCTTCAGAACGCCGTTGACATAGCAATAGCAGCCCTTGCCCTGCGTTCTGCCCATGACCAGCATGTCGAAGTCGTCTTCCTCGATCAGCGCGGAATTGAATTTGTATTCCGCGTACTCCTGTTTGGTCATGCCCGACGGAATCGGACTGACGGGCAGCAGCTCCGCGCGCGCCATTTCCTCGCGAATATCGCCAAGCGTAGTTTCAACCTCCACGCCGAGCACCTCGTTGAGGTTCGAGTTCGCGTCCGCGTCCACGACGAGCAACGGACCCTTTCCCGATTTTACCATGTTGTCAATAATCAGACCGCAGATCGTCGTCTTGCCGACGCCGCCCTTGCCCGCTACAGCAATGATGTGTGCCATAATGGATTCCTTTCCCCATAAAACCGCTCTCCCTGCGCGCGAGATCCCCCGATCCCGCGCGCAGGAAATACGCGATTTCGTTCAATTAGCCGATATAGTCCATGATGCCGGATTCCTTGACCAGACGGGTCACGTCTTCGTACTTGTTCAGTGCGTAGAGGTGGATGCCGTCGATGCCGGCGACGCGGTATTCGTCGATCAGCTTGATGGTGTATTCCATGCCGGCTTCCTTGAAGGACGCCTTCTTCTTCGCGATGGACTCTTCACTCTCGTTGGGCGCGAAGGGATTCGGGAAGATCCAGTTCTTGGAGATAACCTCAGCCAGTGCGCGCGGCATGACGCAGCCGTTGCGGGACAGCGCCATGTTGATCGTCGCAGCCGCATCCAGAACGGGCATGATGCCGACGTCGACGGGCAGCCAGATGCCGGCGGCGCGGATCGCGTCCATCCACCAGCGGAACTGATCCATATCCCAGCACAGCTGAGTCATGATGTAGTCCGCGCCCTCATCCTGCTTCTGCTTCAGGAAGGAGATGTCCGCTTCGATGCTGCGGCACGCGATGTGGCCTTCCGGAGAACCCGCAACCGCGATGGTGAACTTGTCGCCGAATTCCTTGCGGACGAACTTGACCAGCTCGGTCGCATAGTGCAGGTCGCCGTTCGTGCCGGTCCAGCCGAACGGAATGTCGCCGCGCAGCGCGAGCATATGGTTGATGCCATGATCGAGGTAGGTCTGGAGCTGTTCCTTGATGCCTTCCTTGGTGTTGGCAACGCAGGTGAAGTGAGTAACCGGAATCGCCTTGCCGTCCTTCTTGATCTTGTCCAGAACTTCGAGGTTCTTACCGACATTCGTTCCGCCCGCGCCGTAGGTGCAGGAGATATAATCGGGATTCAGTTCATACAGGTGATCCAGAACGCCGCCCTCATCGCAAAGCTTTTCCATGCCGACGTCCGTCTTCGGCGGGAAAACTTCGAAAGAAAACGCCATGCGGTCCTTCAGGATGTCCGTAACTCTGTTCATTTCAATATTCCTCCTCAAAATGCGTCCTTGCAAAGCTGTATTGGCCTACAGAAATACACCAATATACAGTGTTTATCATAGCACAAACCCACGAAAAGTGCAAGGGGCGCAGCCAAATTTCGCCTTAAATTCGGGTAAATACGAATCGCTGAACCGTACCCGCGCAGTTCGCAAAAACGGTTAAATTGTCCTCGTCCGCGATTTCCGTGGTGATTTCCAGCGATTTTTCCGCGCCCAGAAGCCCGCGAACGTACGCTTCCGGATCATTCGTTTCGATTTCGTTAAAAAACACGTCCCGCATCTGATTGTTCGCGCATTCATTCTGAATTTCGCGAACGACTTCATACCTCGCCATTTTCATCCTCCCTCTGCGCGCAAAAGGACCGGCGATTTCCGCCGATCCCTTTGGTAAAAAACTTACGCCTTTTCCTTTACGACGACGCAGCCGCCGGTCAGATCCGCATGGACGACCTCGCCGCGTACCTTGGCTTCTCTTCCGAGAATGTCCGTAAGCGTGACCTCGCCGTCCTTAGCGTCGATCAGCATAACATTCGTCAGAATTTCGTTGCCCGGCTTTTTTTCGCCGCGATAAACGGTAGAAAGACACATATTCCCCGCTTCCTTTCCTGTTTACGCCTTCGGGGGCGTCATTGCCGCAAGCACGGCGGACAGGCGCATATTGCCCTTTTCAAAATCGGAAACCGCCTCCATCACCTGTGCGGCGGCGACGGTATCGCCCGTTTCCTTCAGCTTGCCCGCGAGCGTAACCAGCTCGTTCGCGTGCGAAGCGTTGTGCTTGACCATATAGTTCATCAGCGCGACCAGCTCCGCCTTCGGATCGCAGCCCGCGCAGGACGCGCACTGGCTCGGCTCGCAGCCGTGATGATGATCGTGCTCATGCTCGTGGTCGTGGTCGTGATGCTCGTGGGGGATGTTGTGCTCGTGCATATACGCGTGATCATGTTCGTGATCGTGATGCTCGTGTCCCATATCGCTATCGCCTCGTTTCATTCTTTCTTCTATATATTATACACGCGACGCCGCAATTTGTCAAAACCGCGTTCATTTCTAATATAACCGCGATTTCGCGATTTGAAACGCGTCATTGGGGCTTTTTTCATCCCCTCCGCGGGGATATCTGGCGCTGATTCTTCTTTTTCATTTAACGTTTTTTGCATTTCGTCGTATTGATTTTCGAGTCTTAAGCGTTTACAATAGAATTCAGGCAATCGGAGGTGAAACGCAGATGAGCGACGAGCATATTCACGATATGGAACACACGCATGAAATGGATCACGAAGCCATGCACGCGCTGGGCATTCCACATTCGCATTCGCACGGGCACGCACACACCCACGAAAACACCAAAGCAGTCATCAATCGCCTTTCGCGCGCAATCGGGCATCTGCAATCGGTCAAGCGCATGGTAGAGGAAGGGCGCGACTGCTCCGAGGTGCTGGTTCAGATCGCCGCGGTGCGCTCCGCGATCGACAATACCGGCAAGGTCATTCTTCAGGATCATCTGAAGCACTGCATTGTCGAAGCCGCACAGGAAGGCGATCAGCAGGCGATCGACGATCTCTGCCAGGCGATCGACAAATTCATGAAGTAGAAAAGTCCGGATGCTTTCGCATCCGGACTCCGTTTTTTTACTTCTCCAAATTATCTTCGTAGGAAATGAATTCGTTCGTCTTTTTATCGACCACGATGGTCGCGATGCCGAGCGATTCGAGCGACGCCTGCTTCTTCGCCTTGCTCTTGGAAAGCCCCTGAAGCGTTTCGAGCGTCAGCGCAGGATCCTCCGCCTGCTCCTTCGCGAATTCTTCCTCGTTGAGCTGATAGACCGCCACCGTATACGTAAGCTCCGGCTCGAAAACCTTCCGCATACCGCTTTCGACGATCGTCACAATCGTCTTATCCTCCAGCTCCGGATGCTCCTTCAGAACGTAGCGCGCCATCGCGGTATTCTTTTCAAGGCGCGTTTCGGCGCTGTAGGACGCGCTGACGGACGTGTTGTTGTAGCTGTAAATGCCATAGCCGGTGACCGCCGCCGCGCCGAGAATGAACAGTACAACCAGCGTAATCACATTCTTTTTCGTAAAGCGCAGCTTTTCAACGTCGGAATAAACGTATCCCAACCGTCTCGTCGGCGGAATGACCAGACGCAAAAACAGCGTCAGCAGGATCGATTCGAACGGGAACATCGCGAGATTCTTCACGATACGGATCAGATCGAACCACGCGTAATACTTGCCCATCACCACGCGATAATACCACATCATGATCGGCGTGTTGAAAACGATATTGACCACGAAATCGATCAGGAATCGCGCGAGCATCACGCGCGTGGTCGTTACCTCCGCGCGGTACAGAAGCAGCGCGAACACGAGCGAGCCGGCAATCTCGATAAAGATGAACGGGAAAAAGTATACGCCCGTCGGGAACAGAATGCAGCCGAGCGTATCGGAAATCGCCGCCGCGAGCATCCCGACCACGGGGCCGAACACCATCGCGCCGTAGGCGTTGATGAAGAACGCGATGTTGATCTTCAAATCCGCCGCGATCGGGATGCCCAGCGACTTCAGCGCAACGCGCAGCGCGATCATCAGCGCGGCGAAGATCAGAACCTTCGTCTTTTTCAGTTCGCTTGCAGCCTGCTTCCAGTATTCTCTGGAGAACGGATGCGGATAGAGCTTGGCGGAGAGAGCCGTGTTTTCAGACATAACAAAACCTCCTTTCAGAGCAAACACTTGCTGCATAAGGAGGCTTGAATGTTTTTCTCCCTTATGTGGTTCAGCGGGTGCAGGTTTTCAACCGCGGCAATACAGCCTTCGTCCGCCAGACAACTCCCCATTTTGGCGGCACTTAACGAAGAAAACCCTACTCTGTCAACCCCTATTATAGCGAAACGCGCGCGGTTTTTCAATAGCCGCGCGCGCATTTGCGCCTTAAATTTTGTTAAATTACGCCTTCGCGCCGCCCTCGAGGCATTCGCTGACGATCCGCTCGATCTCCTCGCGCGGCCGGTTCAGCGCCTCCGCCGCCACGTCCACCACCGCGCGCTTCTCGCTGAGCGCTTTTTTCACGATCGCCGTAGCCTTTTCATAGCCGAACGTCGGGCACAGCGCCGTCGCGATCACCGCCGACTGCATCAGCAGCGTCCGGCAGTGCTCCGCGTCGGTCACGATGCCGTCGATGCAGCGAATTCTAAACGTGTCCGCCGCGTGCGCGAGCACCTCCAGCGATTCAAACAGCCGGTACAGCATCACCGGCTCGAACGCGTTCAGCTCCAGCTGCCCCGCCTCGACCGCCATCGAAATCGTCACGTCGTTGCCCGCAACCAGGAACGCCGCCTGCGTGACCACCTCGGGAATCACCGGATTGATCTTGCCCGGCATGATCGACGAGCCATGCTGCCGCGCGGGAAGCTTCAATTCCTCAATGCCGCCGCACGGGCCGCTGGACAGCAGGCGCATGTCGTTTGCGATTTTGCTCATCACCAGCGCGCAGTTCTTCACCGCCGAGGACAGCGCCGCGAAGCCGTCCGGGTTCTGCGTCGCGTCGATCATGTCGTCCGCGGCCTTCAGCGGCTCGCCCGCCAGATCCGCCAGCAGCCCGATCACGCACGAGAGATATCCCTCGCTCGCGTTGATGCTCGTGCCGATCGCCG
>OLPR01003680.1_pt1 | contig 10012 bp, 6 predicted proteins | sample 1672761 | NCBI WGS metagenome assembly OLPR01 (sample SAMEA3136721, study PRJEB25190) | human gut metagenome | biome: human gut; feature: human-associated habitat; material: faeces | place: Austria | collected 2013
GGTCTGCAAGCAGTTCATCGCTTACGGTATATGTGCCGCCCGGGATAGGCTTTAACAGACCGCCGCGACCTACGATCATATCGAAACTCTTAACATCGAAATCTTTTGCCTTCAGGAAGTCCAGGATAATGTTCTTTCTGAAATCCTTCTGGTCGATAATGGACGCATACTGTGCAATCTCTTCTGTGGAATGACGCAGTGTTTCTTCAAATAACAGGTTCTCATCCTCGAATACACCGATCTTGGTGGAGGTGGAACCGGGGTTGATGATCAGACTCTTGATTGCCATTGTGTGTTTCCTCCTATATTCACTCTTATATTCGCTCTTATGCTTTACCGCTTTGTCCACTACAGCATCTATAGCTGCCGACAGCAGTTCTCCCGCAGCTTCCACAGCGGCTTCGATCACGATATCCATAGCTTATTTCTGATTCTTTTTCATCTCTTCTGCTACAACTGCAGCCAGTGCCAGGGAGTATACCTTGGTCTCGAAGGTATCGGAACGGCTGGTCAGGACTACGGGTACCTTGGTACCGGTCAGGATGCATCCGTTCTTTACTTTTACCATATGTACGATTGCTTTGTATACCAGGTTGCCGGCATGGATATCCGGGAACAGCAATACATCTGCATCACCCTGGATCTTACGGTCGGTAGCTCCCTTATGCTTGGCTGCCTCGGGATCGATTGCCAGATCAAGAGACAGCGGGCCGTCTACGATACAGCCGGGGATCTGTCCTTCTTCACACATCTTAGTCAGTTCTGCCGCATCTACGGTAACGGGCATCTTGGGATTTACAACCTCAACTGCTGCTAAAGGTGCTACCTTAGGCTCTGCAACGCCGCAGGCATTACATACCGGAATGGTGTTCTTGATGATCTGAACCTTCTCCTCCAGTGTAGGATAGGTCATGAATGCAACATCGGTCAGGAACAGAAGTCTGTCAATGCCGGGAATCTCAAATACACATACATGAGACAGGGTTCCACCGGTACGAAGGCCTACTTCTTTGTTCAGTACGCTCTTTAAGAAGTTCTTGGAGTCGATCAGGCCCTTCATATACATATCTGCACGGCCGTCATGTGCCAGCTTTACAGCTTTCAGGGAAGCTTCGATCATATCCGGCTCATTGATGATCTCATAATCGGAGAGGTCCATATTCAGTCCGGCTGCAATCTCACGGATCTTTGCCTCATCACCTACCAGGATTGCATCTGCAATGCCCAGTCTCTTGGCCTCATGTACAGCTTCCAGTACTGCACTGTCCTGTGCAACGGAGACTGCGACGGTCTTCTTCCCACACTCTTTTACTTTTGCTACGATGTCATCAAAATTCATTTTCTTCCATTCCTTTCCGCCCCTCGTGGGCTCCAAGTATGAATACATTCCACACATTATTCGCAAAATCGCACGATAAATCGTGCTTTCGCTGCTGCGCAGCTATTTTTGCTCATATGTGTGGCGGTGACTCTATTCGAGTCACCTAAAATCAAGCAAAACTGCTTTTTACATGCAAGCATGACAAAGCAGTCCCGCTTGATTTCATTGTCTTCCGAATAGTCACTCTAATCGTTAAAATAATAACACACTGGAATACAAAAATCAAGCTACTATGACAAATATAGCCACCTCTAAATGAGGTGGCTGATATCTGCCAGGGTCGGTACGCAGGCGTACAGACATTTTTTTAATTTTTCATCTGGCTGTGTCTGATCCGGCACCATCACAACCTTACAGCCGGCGCGGTAAGCACTCATGACTCCGTTGGGAGAATCCTCCACGGCCATGCACTCTTCCGGTGCCAGTCCCAGCTGCTTACAGGCATAGAGATAAATATCCGGGGACGGCTTACCTTCTGCTACCATAGTGGCCGAAATCAGTTTCTCAAAATACGGCCGAAGTCCTGCCATCGCCAGATATTTTTCCGTCCGCTCCAGATCCGTCGCTGTGGCAACCGCTGCGGTGATATGCCTTTTTTTCAGATCTTCCAGAAGCTCCACGGCACCGGGCTTGCATTTGATGCCATCCCGGTCCAGTGTTTCTTCCATCATCTCTTTTCGTTTGTCACGCACCACATAATAGTCAAAATCTTCACCGTACCAGTCCTTGAGCTGTCTGGGGGCAAAGGGGCGTCCCAGACTGCGCATCGTAAGTGCCTGCTCATCTGTCATGGTATACCCACAGGCTGCCAGTGCCTTCGGCCAGAAAATACGGTAATATTTTTCGGTATCGATCAGCGTACCGTCCATGTCAAATAAAACTGCCTGAATCATTGTTATTCCTCTGCGTCAGCCGTCTGTCCGGCATCTTCTGCTGCATCCGTTTTGCCACTCTGGTCCTCGTCAGCTTTTCCGGCTTTCCGGTCACGTTTTGCCGCCTTGCGCGTCTTCCGGCTTTTTGCCGCTTTTTTCCCTAACAATACGATCAACAGGATCACGACTGCACCACCGACGATGCAAAGTACGATCAGCAGTGTATGACTGCCCTCGGCCTCTACCGTGCGGAAGCTGCCGGGCACTTCCATGGTAAACTGTCTATAGCTGCCGATCACAGTGGATTCCACTTCCGTGTACTCTCCATCCTGTGCTACCTCTATGACAGTGTTATCCGCATCCTCACAGTAGACACGCAAGGTTGCTTCTCCGGTATAGTCCGGCGCATCCTCTTCCATGGAATTGGTCATGGATACTGTATAAGTATTTCCCTCTACCTGCAGATGCAATGCTGCATTGGGATAGAAGTTGCCTTCTGCCATAACCAGTGCCTTATTGTTATCGTTTTTCTCTGCGGAAGCAATGGATGCGGTCCATTCCTCATACTCTGCTTCCAGCACTTTATTACCGGTAATATCACTGAAATCATAATCCGGCCATACACCGTAATAGCCATCCTTCTCCGGTACTTCCGGAATCTGGTCTGCCGACAGATAATCCCCGTAACCGCATTTATAGGAAGCCACTTCTACACCATCCGCCTGGAAGGTAATGGTAAACTGTGAGAAAGCGTCCGGAACGTCTTTGCTGCAGAATTCCTGGTAGGACAACGGGGTAGCACCGCCCTGATAACCAATGCCGTCTACGCCACCGGCTCCGCCTTCCACATAATAGTTGCCATACAGAGTTCCATCATCACTGACTTTTCCGGCAATGCTGCCCTGGCCTTCGCCGGACATATCCAGATCATTGTACGCATAGCTGTAGAAAATATCACAGCCTTCTCCGGCAATACCTCCGATATTATTTTTACCGGTGATCCTGCCCATGCTGTAACAGCTGCGGATCGCATAGCTGGCAGATCCGGCAATTCCTCCCACATAGCTGCCTCCGGTACTCTCTACGGGTGCATAAGACTCACAGGAAATGACTGCGCCATATTCTGCTTTACCGACCACACCGCCGACATAGTCTTTTTTACCGGTCACGTCTCCAAGGTTGCGGCTGTCTCTGATGACTGCCTTGACCGTCTGCTCCACATCGAAACTCTCCGTTCCGGTTAAAGTGATATCGTCCTCAGGGTCAAAATCGTATTCCGTTGCCACCTGTCCAACGATACCGCCCACATTCGTATCGGCTTCCACCGTACCGCGGTTCACACATAAGGTGACCTTTCCCTTCTGGAAGCTGGAAGTATCATAGCGCGCTTCTTCGGTTCCTTCCGGTTCTGCGGTGTCATCCTCCGCATCGGGATCTCCGGGGTTCACCTCTTCCTTGCTGGCTGACTCATCCGAAGTATCTTCTACAGAAATTCCTTCATACCGGAAGAGATCATCCCGGATTTCGCTGACCAGATTCCGCAGAACTCTGGCCTGATCCATCAGCTCATCCATGTGGGCACTGGTGCTGTCTGTCCCGGCTTCCAGTACATCCCCCAACTGACCCAACTGTTCAAAAGCCTTGTCGAGCCTGTCATTCAGTGTATCCAGATTATCTTTGATACCGCCACTGCGATCCGTGGAAGCATTCGTCATGCTATCCAGATGCTTGGTGGCATTCTCTCCGAATTTTTTCAGTGCCGATTTATAGCTCTCCGTATCGTCCGGTACGGTGATGGTAATGTTTCCGCCACTGACGTCATGATCGCCATCGCCACCCCAGTTACCATTCCAAATGTCATTTCCACTGATGGTAACGTCATGACTGTTGCCGTTATTCTTGTCATTATCCGCCTGCTTGTTCAGATCGTCATTCAGGACTTTCAGATCGTTGCTGACGCCGTTCAACTCTTGATTGTAAATATACCACAGATCATGAGCGGTCCCGATCAGAGAACTTCCCGCATTGTTGGCATCCTTCAGGTTCGAACTGATACTCTTGGCAATACTGGATGCCTGTTTGCTATAGCTGCTCACATCTTTCTGGGTGGCATCCAACATATCTAGGAATTTGTCTGTCTCCGTATCCAGTTCCTTCAGCTTGTCACTGAGATACTGGATTTCCAGGAACGGCTCCATCTGACCCACGATACCGCCCACATCTTTTCTGCCCTGCACATATCCGGTGTTGGTGCAGTTCTGCAGATAGCCCTGATGCAGTCTGCCTACGATACCTCCGGTATTGTAGCCTACGTGCTGGTAGCCGATGGCCCCGGAATTGGAGCAATAATAAATCTTACCATCCGAAATACCTGCGATACCGCCGGTGTCCGTATGAGCTGCCACATTGGAGGTACTGTTGATCTGCTCCAGATTGTCCATGGTGATATCTTCCAGATCATAAGTCACTTCCGTGCTGTACGTATTGATATTGCCATTGTTGCTGCAGTTATTCAGAATACCGTGGTTGTTGCCCACAATACCGCCTGCGGAATGATTGCCGATCACATTTCCGGAGGATTCACACCGACGGATCTCTCCGCTCTCGGCATTGACTCCGGCAATACCGCCGACATCCGTATCACCGACCACATTTCCGGTAAATTTACAATTTTCAATGCTGCCATAGTTCACACCGACGATACCGCCGACCTGATCCTGACTTCCAGAGGGAGATACTTCCCCCGTGACCGTAAGGTTGCGGACTTTTGCTCCCTCCTGCACATAGCGGAACAATCCCACTGCCGAACCGTCTCCGGTCAGTTTCACATTGGAAATAGTAAAACCGCTGCCGTCAAAGATTCCTGCAAACGTAGGAATACTGAGTTCACCTGTCATGCTCAGAACAATGTCGTTCTGCAGCACTACTTTTTTATCTCTGGACCAACTGTCCAGTACACAGTTCTCCACCAGTTTCCGCAGATCCTCCTCCGTGCTGATCTCTATGACTGCATAATCCTGCTCCTTTATCGTGCTGCTATAACCGCTGCCGCCTCTGTACTGCTCATAGGTCAAAGTTTCTGCTGCATAGGCGGTGGCCGGTGTCTGCAGGATCAATGCTGCTCCCAGCAGGAAACATAATAATCTCTTACTGTTCATCTTCTGTTCCCTCGCTTTCTGCTGTTTTTTCTTTATCCGAAGCTTTCTTATCCGCAGCTTCTGTATCTGCTCCGGTTGCTTTCTGTCCGGCTGTCTCATCCTCCGGCAGCTCCTGGGCTTCCAGTCTGGGATAGTTTTCTTCCGGGGCATCGTCCCGCTCCTCCATCGTCACGGTATCCTTGGGACGCACCACCGCACCCATCTCACCATCAATGACACCGATGAAATCACCCTCCAACACACCATTGACATAACCCTTGATGTGACCGTTCATACGGATTCTTCCGGCGGAGGGCAAGGGCTTTGCCAGATCCCGTTTCAGTGTAAATGCTGTCTTCTGAATAATGATATCTCCGATCAGCAGTGTCTGCGGCAATGCCAGCAGTACCAACAAAATAGATGTCAGAGTACCACGACCAAGAGCCAGTCCGATGGCCGCTACCGCTGCATTGGAAGATACATAGCTGATAATAAATCCCGCAGATACCAGCATGGATCCGCTGGTAACAATGGTAGGGAACGCCTGGTTCAGTGCTTCGATGGCGGCTTCCTTGATCGGCATATAGGTCTTCAGATCCATGTAACGGCTGGTGATAACGATAGCGTAGTCGATCGTTGCACCCATCTGGATCGCAGATACTACCAGATATCCCAGGAAATATACATTTTCATTCAACAGATACGGCAATGAGAAGTTCATCCAGATACTACCCTGAATCGTTACAACCAACAGTACCGGCAGACCGGCGGACTGGAAGGTAAACAGCAGGATGATCATAACGAACAATGCTGTCAGCACCGTGATGATCGTATTATCCGTTGCGAAGGAATCGCCCAGATCCTTATCACTGGTGGCGTTACCGACTAGCAGAATGTCATCTATATTATAGAACTTTGCCACGGTATTACGGATCTGATCCAGTGCTGCTGTGGTCTCTTCTCCCTCATAAGGAACATTCAATTCCAGAACAAATCGGGAATTGTCTTCGCCCAGCAGCTGATCTTTCGCAATACAGATCTGGGAATAAGCATCCGTCAGAGTTTCTTCCAGATCATCGTCCAGTGTGATGTTGCCGCTTTCTTTCTGATCATAAATGAACAGGAACATATCAATAAACGGAACTTCGTATTCACTGACGCCACTGACCAGCGCACCATAATCGCTCTGATCCAGTGCATATGCCGAATACAACATATCCGCCACTTCAATATCCAGATCGATCAGTTCCGCAAACTGTCTGGGATTCAGCTTATCCGTCAGCATATAGCCGTCCATGGCCTCGATATTGCCAAGTCCCTGACAGGATTTCACCACATCCAGCTTTTCCAGAGCTTTCAGTGTCTGTGCCTCTTTTTCATAATCACCGTTCGGCACAATGACCGCCAGCTGGTTCACCATGCCGAATTCCTTATTTACCATGCTGACGGAGAATTTATTATCACTCATAGTACTGGATTCCAGAGTGTTGGTATCGTACACGTAGTTTGCCTTATTGGACAGGAAAAATGCTATAATAACACCTACGATCAGAATAGGCGGTATAATGTAGCGGGTAGCCACACAAAACTTACCGACTGCTGTGATCTTCGGAACGAAGCTCTTGTGATGGGTGTTGTCGATGGCCTTGGAAAAGGTCAACAACAGTCCGGGCATCAGGAAGAATACGGCTACCATACTGAAAATAATGGATTTTGCCAGAATGATACCCATATCATAACCAATTCTAAACTGCATGAACATCATGGCTACCATACCGGAGATGGTGGTCAGGGAACTGGAGGAAATCTCCGGGATTGCCTTACTCAAAGCAACAATCACAGCCTCTCTGGCATCCTTGTCCTCATGTTCTTCCATAAAACGGTGGGCCAGAATGATGGCATAGTCTACCGCCAGACCTAACTGCAGTACCACCGCGATGGAGTTCGTAACAAAACTGATGGTTCCGAACCAGTAGTTCGTACCTTTGTTCAAAATAGCTGCCACAATAAATGTAGTCAGATAAACCGGGATTTCCGCATAAGTCGTAGAGGTAAATAACAATACGGCTACGATAACCACTGCTGCCAACAACAGAATGACGATCATATCATTATTCAAGTCATCCGCGTCACGCTCTTCCTGACCGATATCGGAAGAATAGTAAACATCATAATCGGACAATGCATCCAATACCTCATCCAGATGCTGCTGTGTAGCTTCCGTGTCTGCTTCCTCATCAAAAGTGACAGACAATAAAGCCTCCATGTCATGATAATGATCCTCGGTGTCATCGAAATCCAACATGCTGACACCGTCCATCTCCTCCACCTGATCTGCCAGTTTCTGTGCCTCGTCAAACGTCACGTTACAGATCAGGATCCGGGCGGAGCCATACGTGGTAAATTCCGAATCCATCAGATCCAGTCCCCTTCTGGTCTCTGTTGTGTCCGGCAAATAAGTGGTCAGATCGTTATTGACCTTGACTCTGTTCATGGATAATACGCAAAATATGCATAAAACAATAAAGATCAGATAAAATCCTTTTCGTTTGTCTACAATGAGCGTGGCAAGTTTCATCATAAAGGAATTATCTTTTTTGTCTTTTTCTGCGTTGTCTGCCATAGTTCCCTCCTGCTTTTTCTCTCTTTGTACCCTTATTTATGTATTTGATTTTATACACCTCTAGTTTAAAATGTTTTTGAACATCTGTAAAGACTTACTACAAAGATGAGAAATTGTATTAATGTCATTTAATGAACTTGTGTTGATTTTCTGCCACATGCAAAATATAATAATGGGGAAGAAAAAGCAAGCTACAGATTTTTTGTGATTGTTTATTTTTAGACATTTTCGCGATGTTCGTCTATTATTTTAGAAAAAATTCAGATTTGTATTACATATAGGAAATGATTTCTTCTTTTCCCGGAAAGGCTGGTGGATTGTCTTATGGAAAAAATGGATCGCCGTGTGCGCAAGACAAGAGCTCTCTTATTACAGGGGCTGGTAAAAATGTTAGAAACCCATGATATTCAGGATATCTCCGTCAAGGAGCTGACTGAACTGGTGGATATCAACCGCGGAACCTTTTATCTGCATTATGATGATATCTACGATATGCTCCATAAAATCGAGGATGAAATGTTCCTGGAATTTAATGAAATCATGGAGCAGAAACCGGTCGTTACCAATTCTCTGGCCTCTCAGGGGCCGTTGTTGGAATTCTTCCATTTTCTGGACCGAAACAGGGATCTGGCCAAGGTCATGATCGGCCCTCATGGGGATCTGGCTTTCGTCAATCGTCTGAAAGATCAGATTGAAAAGCGCACCCTCCAGGTTCTGGAAAGTGCGCAATCCGATGCCAACTATAAATATCTCTGCTCCTTCATCATCACCGGCTGTGTCGGTGTCGTAGAGACCTGGCTGAAAGAATCCAATCCCCAGTCTCCGGAAGAAATGGCAGAAATTCTGGGAACCATGCTCTTACGTCAGCTTAATTTTGCTCCGGAACCTGCATAGGCTGTGTCGACTCCGGCACGCCTACGCTCAATGAAGTCACTGTCTCACCATCCAGGAAGAAGGATACGGTATCGCCTACCTGAAGTTCATCCAGAGTGGCATCTTCTCCGTCAATCGTAATGATCGTATCGTCATTGACTGTGATAGTCATAGTATCTCCGCTGAGAGTTAAGGTCATCTCATCTAGCATGTCTTTCTCAGGTTTCTGACCGTTCGGTGTTTCTCCGTTGGGGGCGCTGCCATTGCCATCAGAAGTCTGGCCGTTCGGCTTTTCTCCGCTGGGAGCTTCGCCGGTAGGGGCTTCACCATTGGGCGCGCCACCGTTGCCGTCAGGAGCCTGGCCATCCGGCTTTTCTCCGCTGGGTGCCTCACCGGTAGGAGCTTCACCATTGGGTGCTTCCGGCTTCTCTGCCAGTGCGATGGAGATCACATTGCCGTCAATCGCTGTAATCTGACCAAGATAAGATTCTACCTTCTCTTCACTGCTCTCTACAGTATTATGCTCCGTCGTACTCTCCGATGCGATCGTCTCTTTATTTTCCGATGCTTCCGTGCTTGCTGCACTCGCAGTGGTTGATCCGCCACAGGCTGTAAATCCTGTCATCACCATAGCAGCTGTCAACACTGCACACATTACTTTTGTATTCACCTGGGGTAAATTCCATCTTCTCATATTCTCATTCCTCCTGTTCCATTAAAAATCTTGTGAACATTTCTTTCCCCTTATCTGCCTCTTATGATAAAGGACATCTGCGAAGGAATTGTGAGAAAAATGTGGTGATTCTGTGAACTTTTCACGCATGACATATTTGTCATATGTACAGTGTTGGCAGTGTCAGATCATGTGTCGATTTTGCTGTTTTGTTGTAAATATTCAAGGAACGCGGTACAGCCTTCCAGAACGTCATCGTAGGCCGTTCCAAAATCTCCCGTATACCATGGATCCGAAATATCCCGTTCCGATCCCGCATAGGAAAGTAGCTTCGCTACTTTCCCCTCCGGATCTCCCCCGAATATCCGCAGCATGTTGCGGATATTCGCACTGTCCATACCGATCAGATAATCGTATTCCGCATAATCCGCCCTCGTCACCTGCCGGGCCCGC
>OLPR01003681.1_pt1 | contig 10011 bp, 11 predicted proteins | sample 1672761 | NCBI WGS metagenome assembly OLPR01 (sample SAMEA3136721, study PRJEB25190) | human gut metagenome | biome: human gut; feature: human-associated habitat; material: faeces | place: Austria | collected 2013
GGCTTCGGCTCGGTGATCGTGCTGTACAGCTTCGTGCTGATCAGCATCTTTACGCTGATTCAGTTTGTGGCCGAGAAGAAGCTCGTGCACTATGAGTGAGGAGGGAACGAAATTGACACAGGCAAAAAAGGCGCCGGCGGTGGATTATCGCGTCCGCGGCAAAATCCTGATTCACTTCGTTTTGATCCTCGGCTCGGTGCTTATGATCTTTCCGTTCATCTGGATGATGCTGACGAGCGTAAAGGGGCTGGGCGAATCGATGCTGATTCCGCCGACGTTCCTGCCGAAGGTCTGGCGATTTGACAATTATACCGAGGTTTTAAGAACGCTGCCGTTCGATAAGCTGTATCTGAACACGCTGCTTCTGATGTTCTGGCGCATTCTCTGCGCGTCGGTGTTCAGCTCGATGGCGGGCTTTGCGTTTGCGAAGCTCCAGTTTCCGGGTAAGAAGCTTTTCTTCTTTATTGTGCTGACGCAGCTGATGCTGCCGAGCCAGATTTTCATCATTCCGCAGTATCTGATGCTTTCGAAAATGGGTCAGCTGAACACGATCTTTGCGCTCGTGTTCCCAGGCCTGGTCAGTGCATTCGGAACGTTCTTCCTAAGGCAGTTCTATATGAGCCTTCCGAATCAGCTGATGGAAGCGTCGGTGCTCGACGGCTGCAACGTCGGCCAGACATTCCTTCTGATCATGATGCCGCTGACGCGCACAGCGATGATGGCGCTGGCAGTATTTACCGCGCTGTTTGCCTACAGCGACATGATGTGGCCGCTGATCGTGAATATGAATATCGATAAGATGACGCTTTCGGCGGGCATCAGCTCGCTGCAGGGGCAGCATTCGACGGAGTATCCGATCATGATGGCGGGCTCGGCGCTGGCGATGATTCCGATGCTGGTATTGTATCTTCTGTTCCAGAAGCAGTTCATCGAGGGTATCGCGCTTACGGGCACGAAGGGCTGAATCAAAAAAGCGCGCGGGGGTGCATCCCTCGCGCGCTTTCGTATCGCTTAATCCCAGAGCTTTTTCGGATATTTGCCCGAGGCGCGCATCGCCTCGATCGCGGCTTGCACCTTTTCGAGATCGGCGTGATAGGTTACGCCGTACCAGCGCTCGTCGGTGTTGCGCACGTGCACCTTGCCCTTGCCCTCCTGAATCAGGAGATTCGGAATCAGCGGCAGGAAGTATTCGCATTTCATCGGATTCTTTGCGAGATTTTCATCGAGCCATTTCGGGAAGCGCGCTTGCATTTCGTCGAGCATCGAATGCGAAAACGCCCACATATTCATCGAAACCGGCGTTCCGGCGGGCAGGAAGGTTTCGGATTCGCCCTCAATGAATTTCGCGCCGCCTTCGCAGGGAACGATCTGCGTGCGTTCGACGATGCCGGTCAGCAGTCCGTTATCTACCGCGCACACGCCGCGCGATACGGATCCGTTTTCTGTAAGCGTGTTTTCCACGCGGTAAGCGACCATCGCGTGTTCGTTCTCCGTATGCGGGGAGGAAAGAAAATTCGCCGCCTCGAGGAACGCGCCGGAGCCGTAAAAATCATCGGCGTTGATTGCCGCGAACGCGCCGGAAACGAGCTCCTTCGCGCAGAGCACCGCGTGCGCCGTGCCCCAGGGCTTCGTGCGCCCTTCGGGAATGGAATAGCCGGCGGGCAGGCGGTCGAGCGTCTGATAGGCGTATTTGAGATCAACGCATCTGCTGATTCGGTTGCCGATCGCTGCGCGGAAATCCGCTTCCATTTCGGGCTTGATTACGCAAACGACCGAGCCGAAGCCCGCGCGCACCGCATCGAAAATCGAATAATCGATGATGAGATGTCCGTCTGAATCCACGGGCGTAATCTGTTTGCACCCGCCGAAGCGGCTGCCCATGCCCGCCGCCATGATCACCAGCGTAGGTTTATTCATGATTCTGCCTCCATGATGTTTGAATGCGTCTTAATAATCGAAATTGTCATATCTATTATAACGAAAATTCAGCAATCCGTCAATCCGGTTTCAGCATCGTCAGCGCGATGCGCTTTTTCTTTTCATCGACCTCGACGACCCAGACCTTGATCACATCGCCGACCTTGACCACCTCGTTCGGGTGGCGAATGAAGCGATTCGCCATGCGCGATAAATGAACCAGCCCATCCTGATGCACGCCGATATCCACAAACGCGCCGAAATCGACCACGTTGCGCACCGTGCCCGTCAGCTCCATGCCGGGCTTCAGATCGCTCATTTCCATGACCGATGCGCTCAGCACCGGCGCGGGCAGGTCCTCGCGCGGGTCGCGGCCGGGCTTTTGAAGCTCGGAAAGGATGTCCTGAAGCGTTGGAACGCCGACGTTCAGCGCTTTTGCGAGCGCGTCCAGCCCGTATGCGTTTGCACGCGCGGAAATATCGCGAATGCCGCCTTTTTTAGCGCGTCGGAATCGCAGGAAAGCATTTCGAGCAGCTTTTTCGCCACGGAATAACTCTCCGGATGAACGGCGGTCGCGTCCAGCGGATTGGCGCTTTCGCGCACGCGCAGGAAGCCCGCGCACTGCTCAAATGCCTTTGCGCCGAGCTTCGGCACTTTTTTGAGCGCCGCGCGGCTGTGAATGCCGTTTTCCTCGCGATAGGATACGATGTTTTTCGCAAGCGCCGGCCCGATGCCCGCAACGTGTTCCAGAAGCGCCGCCGACGCGGTGCTGACTTCTACGCCGACCTGATTGACGCACGATTCTACCACGCCGTCGAGCGCTTCGGTGAGCCGGTTCTGCTTCAGATCGTGCTGATACTGCCCCACGCCGATGGATTTGGGATCGATCTTCACCAGCTCCGCCAGCGGATCCTGCATTCGCCGCGCGATGGAAACCGCGCTGCGGAGGGAAACGTCGTAATCCGGAAATTCCTTTGCCGCCAGCTCGCTCGCCGAATAGACCGACGCGCCCGCTTCGCTGACGATCATGTATTTTACGTCCGGAACCTCCGGAAGCAACGACGCGATGAATTTTTCGCTTTCGCGCGACGCAGTGCCGTTGCCGATGGCGATCGCGGTGATTCCGTGGCGGCGGATCATGCCCAGAATCAGCGCCTTCGCCTGCGGCTTCTGCTTTTCATGATTGGGCAGCGTAAAATAGCCGACGCCCGTTTCGAGCACCTTGCCGGTTTCGTCGATCGCGGCGAGCTTGCAGCCGGTGCGGAAGCCCGGGTCCACGCCGAGCGTCGCATGACCGCGAATGGGCGGGGTCATCAGCAGCTGATGCAAATTCTCGGAAAACACGCGGATTGCGGATTCGTTTGCGCGATCGGTCAGCTCCGAACGGGTTTCGCGCTCGAGCGACGGCGCAATCAGCCGGCTCCACGCATCTTCGCACGCAGCGCGCATTTCGCCTTCCGCGATGGAGCCCGTGCGGATATAGGCGCGATTCAGAATCGCAATCGCTTCGTCGTCCGGAACGGATACGGAAACCTTCAGAAATTCCTCGCGCTCGCCGCGGTTGATTGCGAGAATCCGATGCCCTTGCGCGCGGGAGACGGGCTCTGAATAGGCGTAATAAAGGCGGTAAACGCTGTCCTCGTCCTTCGCGGCGCGGCTTGAGAGCACGCCCTTTCGATTCACCAGCGCGCGGAGCGATTTGCGCGCGTCCGCGTCGTCGCTGATCGTTTCGGCGAGAATGTCGCGCGCGCCGGCGAGCGCGGATTCAGCGTCCGGAACCTCGCCGGAAAGGTATTTCTTTGCCTCGGAAAGCATGTCGCCGCGCATCGGCTGAAGGCGAATGAACATCGCAAGCGGCTCGAGACCGCGTTCCTTCGCAATCGTCGCGCGCGTGCGGCGCTTCGGGCGGAACGGGCGATAGAAATCCTCCAGCTCCGCGAGCGTCTTTGCGGATTCGATTTTCTGCTTCAGCGCGTCGGTCAGGAGATCCTGATCGGCGATGCTGCGCAGGATTTCTTCGCGGCGCTTGTCCAGACCGCGCAGGTATTCGAGCCGTTCGGCAAGCGAGCGCAAAACAGTGTCATCCAGAGAACCGTGCGCCTCCTTGCGGTAGCGTGCGATGAATGGAATGGTATTTCCGGCGTCGATCAGATCGATGACCGCCTGCGCCTGGGAAGCGCGAATGCCGAGCTCGTCGGCTAAAATCTGTGCGTAATTCATGTTTCCTCCATTATTGCACCTGACGAATCAAAGAAGCGACCTCGCCTGCGGTTTCGGCGTCGCGGAGCTTTCTCAGGGCAAGGACGAAGCGGCCGTCCTTTTCATCGTAATCGCAGGTCACGAGCAATAGAAGCTGATCGCCGTAGGATACGTCGAGCGGCACGCTGAACGCGGATTTCTTCCGAAGATCGGAAACGAAATCGGCAAATTCGGATTCGTCCAGCATGAATTTGCGAAAATCCGTATCCGCGGAAATCCGGAATGCGGAAAACGGCGCATAGGTGCCGTTTTCATAGATCGTATCGAACGAAATCAGCGGGCAGCTGCGCACGGCGGACGCGCTTTCAAACAGGTGAAGGCGGCCGAACATCGTGCCGTTCTGCATATTATGACCGTAGACAATCAGGCAGTTGTCCGCGGGAATCAGGCGATTGTAGCCGTCCAGAAACAGCGTGCCCTCCGGCGCGATTTCGCCGGAGAAATTGTGATCGAGGTAGGTCGAATTGTCATTTTCGCGCCAGACCACCGGCAGCGAAGCGACGTCGCCCACGGTCAGAAAGCCGATCGTATCGGGATTGCAATTTAAAAGCTCGGCAAAGCTTTCCTGAATCGGCGGCGCGGTGGGCAGGCGAAATACATACGAGGCGGGCTCGTCGGATTCAGCGGCAGGTTCAATCGTCGGCGCGGGCGTTTCAACAAAAAGCGCAGCTCCGGTTTCGACGGGCAGGGCGCTTTCAGCCGGCAAATCCGTCGCGCGAGGCTTATCATCGACGCTCGGGAGCAATGCGGTTTCCGAGGGCGAGGCGGTCTGAACCAATGCGGTTTCTGCGGGCAAAACAGTCTGAACCGCCTCGGGCGTAACGAGCTGCGCGATTTCCGTGGGCGCGGGCGTGCGGTAAAGAGAGCGATATTCCTCGGCTTCGCGTTCGATGCGGGCGCGGGACGCGTACCAGCGCGCGATATAGATGCTCCCCAGAATCAATACGATCCAGCAGATCAGAATCGGGATTCTGCGGGCGTTTCTGCGTTTTTTCTTCATTTTCAGCGCGCCTCCGGAGCCGTTTTCCTCTATTATAAACGCGATTGCGCGAATTTGCAAGCGCGGTCATACCGTCGGGGTCGCCTTCATAGGTTTGAGAAGAGACTTTAGGCGGGAGGCATGAATCATGGACCAAACCAAACTTTACCGCGATATTGCCGGCAGGTGCGACGGGGATATCTATCTGGGAGTAGTCGGGCCGGTACGCACCGGAAAGTCGACGTTCATCAAGCGGTTCATGGAGCTGCTTGTGCTGCCGAACATGATCGGCGGCAACCGCGAACGCGCGATCGACGAGTTGCCTCAGAGCGGCGCGGGGCGCACGATCATGACCACGCAGCCGAAATTCATTCCGAACGAGGCGGTTGAGATCGAATTGCGCGATTCTGCGGTTGCGCGCGTGCGGCTGGTGGACTGCGTGGGTTATCTGATTCCTGGGGTGCTGGGGCTGAACGAGGGTGATGAATCGCGCATGGTGCGAACGCCCTGGTTTGATCATGATATTCCGTTCGAGGACGCCGCGGAGATCGGCACTCGAAAGGTGATTCAGGAGCATTCGACGATCGGCGTGGTCATTACGACCGACGGAAGCGTCGTCGATATGCCTCGGAGCGCCTATAAAGAGGCGGAGGAGCGCGTGGTGCGCGAGCTGAAGGCGCTGGGAAAGCCGTTTGCGGTGGTTCTGAATTCCAAGCTTCCCGACGGCGCGGACGCGCTGAAGCTGAAAGACGAGCTGCGTGAAAAATATGCCGTGCCCGTGCTTTCGACGGACGTTGAGAATATGACGATCGAGAATGTGAACGCGCTGATGGAGAGCGTGCTGTTTGAATTCCCGCTGCGCGAGATTCGGATTCACGCGCCGTCGTGGCTGACTTCGCTTTCGGACGACCACTGGCTGGGCAAATCGGTCTTCGGCGCGGTGCGCGGATGCGCCGATAAGCTGCGCCGCGTGCGCGATACGGACGTTCTGAAGGATGCGCTTAGCGAAAATGAATTTACCGAAGACGTGTTGCCCGGCGAGATCAATCTGAACGAGGGCACGCTGGAATACCGCCTTACGATGAAAGACGGGCTGTTTTACCGGATTCTCGGCGAGGCGAGCGGGCAGGAAATCGACGGCGAGGAGCATTTGTTTGAGCTGATGAAGCAGCTGGTGCGCGCCAAGCGCGAATACGACCGCGTTTCGGCGGCGCTCGACAGCGTTCGCGAAACGGGTTACGGTATGGTTTCGCCGGATATGAGCGAAATGACGCTGAGCGAGCCGGAGATCGTGCGCCAGGGCGGGCGTTTCGGCGTGCGATTGAGGGCGAGCGCGCCTTCGCTGCATATGATCCGCGTCGATATTCAGACGGAGGTCAGCCCGATCGTCGGCACGGAAAAGCAATCCGAGGAGCTGGTCAATCACCTTTTAAGCGAGGTGGAATCCAATCCGACCGGCATTTGGGATACGGAAATTTTCGGAAAATCATTAAACGATCTCGTGCGCGAGGGCATGAGCAGCAAACTGACCCGAATGCCCGAGGATGTGCGCGCGAAAATTCAGGAATCGCTGAAGAAAATCATCAACGAGGGCAGCGGCGGCATGATCTGTATCCTGCTCTGATTTTGAAACCTCCTTTGCGGAAGATTTTGTGCTTGCATATTGCGCCAAAACCGTGTATAATTGTAGTGTAAAATTCAGGCGAAGGAGGAACCATATATGAAACTCATTATCGCTATCGTTCAGGATGAGGACGCGTCCCGTCTGGTTTCCAACCTTATGAGCGAGGGCTACGGCGTAACCAAACTCGCAACTACCGGCGGATTCCTCCGCGCGGGCAATACCACGCTGCTGGTCGGCGTGGACGACGATAAGTTCGACGGCGCGATGAAGGTGATCGAGCACGTCTGCAAGAGCCGCAAGCAGATTGCGACTTCTCCGTCCCCGATCGCGGGCACGAGCGGCGTTTATGTGCCGTATCCGGTCGAGGTCATGGTCGGCGGCGCGACGATCTTCGTGCTCAACGTCGAGCAGTTCGTGAAAATCTGACGGGCGGAAAGACGAGTAAATGCGAATCAATTTGGTCGGACAGGGCGACAAAATGGAACATTTGATGCGTTCGGTTCAAGCCGGGCGCATTGTTCATGCCCTTCTTTTTACCGGACCGCGCGGCACCGGCAAGCATACCGCGGCGAATTTGTTCACGCAGGCGATTTTCTGCACCGGCGCGGACAGACCGTGCGGCGCATGCCCCGCGTGCAGGCGCGTGCTGGCGGGCGTGCATCCGGATTTGCACCGCGTGGTTCCCGATGAAAAGAATGCGATCAGGGTGGATGCGATTCGCGAACTGGTGGATGAGTTGTCCATGCGCCCTTACGAGGGCGGATATCACGTTGCGATCATCAATCGGGCGGACCGGATGAATGCAAACGCCCAGAACGCGCTTTTGAAGACGCTTGAAAATCCGGTTGGCGACGTGATGTTTTTTTTGATTACCGATACGCCGGGCGCGCTGCTTCCGACGGTCGTGTCCCGCTGCCAGACGGTGCGGATGCGGCCTTTGGATCGGGAGACGTGCGAACGGGTACTGGTTTCGCGCGGCTTGGAGGAAGGACGCGCGAGAATGCTGAGCGGGCTTTCGCAGGGCTCGGTCGGGCGCGCGCTGGATCTGAATGAGGACGAGGCGTTCTTTTCGCTGCGCGCGAAGGTATTGGGCGCGCTGAAAATGCTCGACGGCGCGGCGAGCGTTGCGGGCGCGGCGGCGGAAATCGGCGATGTGAAGGGCGCGGAGAATACCGTGCTTGAAATCATGGAGCTGTGGGCGCGCGATCTGATGGCGGTTCAGAACGGCGCGGAGCCGTTTCTGGATTCGGACGAATTGCGTTCGGAAAAGCTCTCCGGCGCACGGATTTTGAAGGCGATCGTGCTCGCGCGGCAGCGATTGCAGGCGAATGTCGCGTGGACGAGCGTGCTTGAAAGTATGTTTTTTTCGTTGATTGAATAAATGGAGGTACCTTGAATGGCAACCGTAATCGGCGTCCGCTTCAAAAAGGCGGGCAAGGTGTATTATTTTGACCCGAACGGCCTGTGGCCGAAGCCGGGCGAGAACGTGGTGGTGGAGACCGCGCGCGGCGTGGAATACGGCGAGGCGGTCACGAGTCCGCGCACGGTGGACGACACGCAGGTGGTGTCGCCGCTGAAAAAGGTGGTGCGCATCGCGACGGAGGAGGACGCGCGCCGCGCCGAGCAGAACGCGCAGGCTTGACTGCACTCATATTCCCCGCATGGGCCCTGCCCATGCGACGCAATACAGAAAGGAATCTTTATTATGAACAAGATCATCCATACCGATCATGCACCGGCAGCTGTCGGTCCCTATTCCCAGGCCGTAGATTGCGGCGATTTCGTCTACTGCTCCGGCGCAATCCCCCTGGTCCCCGAGACCGGCGCGATCGTCGAGGGCGGCATCGAGGCGCAGGCCCATCAGATGTTCAAAAACTGCCGCGCCGTCCTACAGGCTGCAGGGCTTGACCTGGGCAACGTCGTCAAGACGACGGTCTTTATGACAGACCTGGCAGACTTTGGCAAGCTGAACGCCATCTACGGCGAATACTTCACCGAGCCGTACCCCGCCCGCTCCTGCGTCGAGGTCAGCGCACTGCCCAAGGGCGTGCTAGTCGAATGCGAGTGCATCGCGAAAAAGTAATTACATTGCAAAATAGGCGGCCCCAGTCATGCCGGAGCCGCCTGTTTTTCTATTATTTATAATGTATCCCCCTCAGGGATTCGACGCCTGGGGCGTCTGCACCGGCTTCTTTTTGCGAAACAGCACCCGCTCAATCCGCTTATACAGCAAGAACGTCATGGCCGAGACGACGGCGCCCTTCAAAAGGTTCAGCGGCGCGACGGCGTACAGCACCAGTGTCGAAACGCTGTGGATTGCCCCGTTGATCTCGCTGCCCATAGCGACAATGGCATCTAGCGGCATCCCATAGAGGGCTGCGAACTTCGGCAGCAGGTAAATCGCGTTGAACGCGCTGCCAAAGACCGTCATCATGACCGTCCCGGTGGCAAGGCCAACCAGGGCGCTCTTTTTTGTCTTGCGGATATGATACAGGATCGACGCCGGCAGGACCAGCGCGCAGCTGACGGCGAAATTTGCAAATTCGCCGACAAAGGCCGTCGACGTGCCCTTGAGCAGCAGCTTGATGAGATTCTTCAAAAGCTCCGCCAGCACCCCCGCGACCGGGCCGAGATAGAAGCTGCAGAACAGCATCGGGATCTCGCTGAAATCCAGCTTATAAAACGGCGGTGCAAAGAAGACCGGGATCTCCAGGACCATCAGGACTGCGCCCAGCGCGGCGCACATGCCCATCGTCGCGACATAGCGAGCGCCGCCAAGTTTTCGACGCTCTTTGATCACAAAGCGCTCAAAGAGCCAGGCGACCAGGACCAATGCCGCAAAAATCAGCAAGCAAACGGCCACAAAGGACAGATTTTCTTTGACGGATTGCATCAGGTTTTTCATTCTCTTCACCTCAATCAGAAAAATGCACCTGAATCCGTCTTCAGGTGCATTGCAATACGAACTTGACGCCGCAAAAAAGCGGCGCTTTGTCTTCTTCCATCCAGACTATACTGTCGGTACCGGAATCAAACCGGTTCGGCGCTTTTGCAAGCGTTCGCGGACTATACCGCCGGTAGGGAATCTCACCCTGCCCTGAAGATTGCGATTCAGTTGTTCCGCAGCGCATTTGCCCTGCATTTTCTCTATTATAGCACGGCGCGCGCAAATTGCAAGCGCTTTTTTGCAATCCTTTCGCATGACGTGTAGGACTACAATACATATTGGACA
>OLPR01003682.1_pt1 | contig 10009 bp, 7 predicted proteins | sample 1672761 | NCBI WGS metagenome assembly OLPR01 (sample SAMEA3136721, study PRJEB25190) | human gut metagenome | biome: human gut; feature: human-associated habitat; material: faeces | place: Austria | collected 2013
GGGGGATGAACGCACGGCACGGCTGATTTTCTATCGTAGTTTCCACATAGGCCCAATCGCTGTTCAGGAACGCCAGCAGCGTCACGCCGTCTCCGGCGCGCAGGGCGGCGATAGCCTCCCGGCCCAGCAGCGGATCGTCCGTCAGCGAGCAGTCTTTGGTCAGCGTCATGGGCATGGCGATCAGGTACAGCGAATCCACGGTGGTCTCGTCCAGATTTTCGGCGCTGATATACCCGATGCGGCCCTGCTGGCCGTTGCCGATGGCATAGCTGACCAGCGCCCATCCGTCGGCCGTCACGCCGTAGACTTCCAGCGTTTCATCCGTATCCGTCTGAGCGTTTCCGACCCGGTAGGCGTTTTCGGACGGCGCTGTATAGACCGCTTCCGTCTGACGGCGGCGGAAGGCGGCTTCCTGCTGAAGGGACAGCAGGGGCGCGGCGGCCTGTGCCTGCATATAGGGCGAAAGCGTGGGCGTCGGCGCAGCCGTGGGAACCGGCGTGACCGGCACGGGCGTATCCGTCGGGACAGGCGTGTCCGTGGGCGCGGGCGTATCCGTCGGCGCGGGCGTATCGGTCGGTATCGGCGTGGGACTGGGCGTGACAAACTCCGCCGGAGCCACGGCGTCGCCCATACGGTTGAGCACGTAGCCCTTGGGCGCTTCGCCGTCCGTCCGCAGGGTAAAGGCGCTGTCGCTGCCAATATCCACCGTGCCGTTCATCGCACTGCTGGTCAGCTGGCCGTCCTGCAGGCTGTACTCGGACACCTGAATGGTCAACAGCTTGCCATCCTCGGTGAACTGATAATAAGTGGTTCCATCCGAACCAAGCTGCTTCCACAGGCCATGAGCCAGCACCTCGACGATCATCCGATCATCCGCCTGCAAGGGCATGGGCGTGGGCGTGACCACCGGCGGAAGCGAAAAGTTGGGGTTCAGCGTAGGGGCAGGCTGCGGGGTCAGCTCCGGCGCAGCCGTGGGCGCAAGGGTCTCCACGGGCGCAGGTGTTACAGTCGGGACTTCCGTTTCGGCAGCGGTAGGAACCGGCGTTTCCATAGCGGCACCTACTTCCGTTTCCGGCGCGGTTTGCCGCATCACCGGAGCAAAGGTCAGCCCCAGCAGCTCCCAGGGCAGATGAATGGACAGTGACTTTTCGTACAGCCGTCCCGCCGCGTAAATCACGTTCAGGGAATCCTTCGTCACCAGATAGGAATCCCCCAGCGGAACGCTGGCGGCTTCGCTGACGTTGACGAGACTGGCCGCGTTCTGGAAGATCACCCGTTTCAGGGCCTGCTCCACCTCGGCGCGGTCTTCCGTGAACAGATCCTCCAGCGCCAGCGAGCGGCGGCCGTTCAGATCGATGATCCGCCAGAAAAACAGCGTTTCTTCCTGCGCGGTTCCGGCGGCGCAGGATGGTTGTATTCGCCGTATGTCATAGCGGAATGTGACAGGTAAACACAGACCGCACGATACTTATGACAGCCAGCCGCAGTAAGCGGAAAAGGACGAAAACCCACTACCGACATCACAATACGCTTTTCCCAAAGTGTCTAACTGGAGATTGCCTAAACCGGAACGCCGGAACTATCCGGCTATGCGTAATGCCGCAAGGCGATAAATTTCAAGGGGTAAAAACCCAAGAAAGATGACGCTGAATATCCGGCATGGCAACGGAGCCTCCGTAGTAGTCCGAGGGCGGGAAAGCCGTCTACATGGCGAAGGGAGGCAGGATGTCAACCAATTCATAAAAAGGAAAGGTGCGTGAGGCATTATGAGAAGTCCTGAAAATGTGTTGGAAAGCCTAAAATCCAAGGCGTGTAACAAGAGTTACAAGTACGAGCGGTTATACCGCAACCTGTACAATCCACAATTCTATCTGCTGGCATATCAGCGGATACAGGCGAAACCAGGCAACATGACAGCCGGAACAGACGGCAAAACCATTGACGGAATGGGAATGGCAAGGATAAACGCCCTCATTGAAAAGATGCGGGATTTCAGTTATCAGCCTAACCCGGCAAGGAGAACGTATATCCCGAAATCCAATGGGAAAATGCGTCCTCTGGGGATACCGTCATTCGACGATAAACTGATACAGGAGGTGGTGCGGCTCATCTTAGAGAGCATTTATGAGCCAACCTTTAGCGACTATTCCCACGGTTTCCGTATAAACAGAAGCTGTCATACGGCACTCAAATACGTACAGAAATATTTTACGGGGACAAAGTGGTTCGTTGAGGGAGATATAAAGGGCTGTTTTGACAACGTAGACCATCATGTGCTGATTGCTATTTTGCGAAAGCGGATTGCAGACGAACATTTCATCGGTCTGCTCTGGAAGTTCTTGAAAGCTGGACATATGGAGGATTGGAATTATCACAATACTTATTCCGGCACTCCGCAAGGCTCCATCATCAGCCCTATCCTTGCAAACATCTACATGAACGAACTGGACAGCTATATGGCAGAGTATGCAGAGAAATTCAACTGCGGAAACCGCCGTAAAATCAATCCTGCGTTCAAGAAGAAGCTGGATGTCTGCCGGGGGAAAGAAGAAAGGCTTAAAAGAAATCTCTCTAAAATGAGCGAGGAAGAAAAAGAAGGTCTAATTGCAGAAATCCGGGAACTGCGGCGTAGTCTGAAATCTATGCCGTATAGTGACCAGATGGACGATAGCTATAAACGGATTTGCTATATCCGATATGCCGATGATTTCTTAATTGGAGTTATCGGTAGCAAAGGGGACGCAGAACAGATTAAACAAGATGTAGGCTGCTTTATCCGGGAGAAACTTCATCTGGAAATGTCTGGGGAAAAGACATTGATTACTCATGGACATGACTCTGCGAAGTTCTTGGGATATGAGGTCACAATCGCCAAAGGCGAATACAACAAAAAGACCAAAACCGGGACTACCAGACGGGTAAACAATGGAAAAGTCTTGCTCTATGTTCCCCATGATAAGTGGGTAAAACGACTGTTCTCCTACAATGCCCTCAAGATTAAATACGACAAACAAAATGGAAACAAAGAGGTTTGGGAACCTGTCCGGCGCACTCGCCTGTTGCACTTGGACGATTTGGAAATCCTAAACCAGTACAACGCAGAAATTCGTGGATTGTATAACTACTACCGACTTGCAAACAACGTGTCTGTACTCAATAACTTCTACTATGTAATGAGATACAGTATGCTCAAAACCTTTGCTGGAAAATATCGGACACGAATCAGCAGAATTATCCGCAAGTACCGTCAAGGGAAAGATTTTGTTGTGGAGTATCCGAAGAAAAACGGCAAGGTTGGAAAAGTGCTGTTCTACAATGACGGTTTCCGCCGGAATACCAAAGTAGAAAGCGGAAATCCCGATATAGTAGCACGAGCCATTGAGAATTATGGACGCAACAGCCTGATTAAAAGGCTGCAAGCGAACCAATGCGAGTGGTGCGGCGCAGAAAATGTGCCGCTTGAAATACACCATGTACGAAAACTCAAAGATTTAAGTGGCAGAAAACAATGGGAAATCGCCATGATTGGGCGTAAGCGCAAGACAATGGCACTCTGCGTCTACTGTCACGATAAGTTACACGCTGGGAAATTAGACTGACATCTGGAGAGCCGGATACATCGAGAGGTGTAAGTCCGGTTCGGAGGGGAGTTCTCGGAAACCTGCCATAGCAATATGGCAAGGCGCCGGGTTCTTACCCTACCCGTGACCGCATTGGGGCCGATCCCCCTTGCCACGCTGGGCAATGCAGAGTGGCGCGGCATGGGCCAGAACTACTTGAAATCCCTGCTTGCGCTGGGCTTCCAAGCCTTTTTAATCATGGTGGTTGTCGGGATTTATGCGGTGCTGATCCAGCAGATCGGAACCGCCGACGACATATCCGGCGCAATCTGGGGCTGTATGGGCTATACCGTTTTGCTTTGCTTCTGTCTGTTCAAGACCGGCAGCATATCGAAAGCCGTATTTACCGCACATTGACAGACAGGAGGAATACCAACCATCAAAGAAACACAAAAGAAAACCTACAACATCCTTTACGCCGACCCGCCGTGGCGATATGAGTGCAAACGGACAGGGGCGGCGGAACATCACTATCCCACCATGAGCATTGATGAGCTGTGCGCCCTGCCGGTGGAAACGCTGGCGGAAAAAGACTGCCTCTTGTTTTTGTGGGCGACTTTCCCCCAGCTCCCGGAGGCGCTGCGTCTGATTAAGGCGTGGGGCTTTTCCTTTAAGACCGTGGCCTTTGTCTGGCTGAAATTGAACCGCAAAAGCCCCACATGGTTTTACGGACTGGGCTATTGGACGAGAGGAAACGCGGAAATCTGCCTGCTTGCCAAGCGGGGCCATCCCAAGCGTTACTCCAAAAGCGTCCATCAGTTTATCATTTCCCAGGTGGAGGAACACAGCAAGAAACCAGACATTACCCGTGAGAAAATCATAGAGCTTGCGGGCGACTTGCCCCGCGCAGAACTGTTTGCCAGACAGAAAATCCCCGGCTGGGATGTGTGGGGCAATGAAGTGGACAGCGATTTTTCCCTGTCCGTACCAGAAACGAGGTGACTTTTTATGGCTTATGTAACTGTCCCCAAGGATTTAACCAAGGTCAAATCCAAGGTAGTATTCGGGCTGACGAAACGCCAGCTCATTTGTTTTGGCGGTGCGCTGCTTATTGGCGTCCCGCTTTTCTTTTTGATCCGGGGCCGCGTCCCGACCAGCGCGGCGGCGCTCATTATGGTGTTCGCCATGCTGCCGGGCTTTCTGCTGGCGCTTTACGAAAAACACGGCCAGCCCCTTGAAGTGGTGGTGCGCCAGATCGTAGAGTGCTGCTTCATCCAGCCCAAGGAACGGCCCTACCAGACCAACAACGCTTATACCGCCCTTGTGCGGCAATCCCAAATGGAAAAGGAGGTCAACGCCATTGTCCAAAAAGCAAAAGAACGAAACGAGCGCAAAAGCGCCGGTCAAGCTCACCCGCGCCGAAAAGAAAGAGATTCAGGCCGTCATCCGAAAGTATAAGGGCGACGGCAAGCCCCATTCGGCGCAGGCCAGTATTCCCTATGAGGCCATGTATCAGGACGGCGTGTGCCGGGTGACGCCCCGCACCTTTTCCAAGTGCATTGAGTTTACGGACATCAGCTACCAACTGGCGCAGGCGGACACCAAGACCGCCATCTTTGAAAACCTGTGCGACCTCTACAACTATCTGGACGCTTCCATTCATGTGCAGTTTTCCTTTATCAACCGCAAGATCGACCCCAAGCAGTACGCCAAGAGCTTTGAAATCCGGGCGCAGGGGGACGACTTCGACGACATCCGCAGCGAGTATTCCGACATTTTACAAGACCAGCTTGTGAACGGAAACAACGGCCTGATGAAGCGGAAATTTATGACCTACACCATTGAGGCGGACAGCCTGAAAATGGCCCGCGCCAGACTGCGCCGGATCGAAACCGACCTTTTGGGCTATTTCAAGAGCATGGGGGCCTCCGCGTGGGGACTGGACGCCAAGGAACGGCTGGAAGTCATGCACAGCATTTTCCACCCGGACGGAGAACCGTTCTCCTTTGACTGGAAGTGGCTTGCCCCGTCGGGGCTTTCCACCAAGGACTTTATCGCCCCGTCCTCGTTCCGCTTCGGCAATGCCCGGATGTTCGGGCTGGGCGGCAAATACGGGGTGGTGAGCTTTCTGCAAATCCTTTCCCCGGAGCTGTCGGATGAAATGCTGGCCGATTTTCTCAATACGGAAAACGGCATTGTGGTGAACCTCCATGTGCAGGCCATCGACCAGAGCGACGCCATTAAGACGGTCAAGCGCAAGATCACCGACCTTGACGCCATGAAGATTCAGGAACAGAAACGAGCGGTAAGAAGCGGTTACGACATGGATATTCTTCCCAGCGACCTTGCCACCTACGGGCAGGACGCCAAGGAGCTGCTAAAGACCTTGCAGAGCCGGAATGAACGGATGTTCCAGCTTACCTTTTTGGTGCTGAACACCGCAGACACCCGGCAAAAGCTGGAAAACGATGTGTTCTGGGCTGCCGGTATTGCACAGAAATACAACTGTTCCCTTGTGCGGCTGGACTACCAGCAGGAACAGGGGCTTATGAGCAGCCTGCCGCTGGGGGCCAGCCACATCCAGATTGAACGCTCCCTGACGACTTCCAGCGTGGCCGTGTTCGTCCCCTTTGTGACGCAGGAGCTTTTTCAGGGCGGCGACGCCATGTATTACGGGATCAACGCCAAGACCGGCAACATGATTATGCTTGACCGCAAACGGGCGCGCTGCCCCAACGGGCTAAAGCTGGGGACACCGGGAAGCGGCAAAAGTATGAGCTGTAAATCCGAGATTGTAAGCGTGTTCCTCTGCACCCCGGACGATGTGTATATCTGTGATCCAGAGGCCGAGTATTACCCCCTTGTGAAGCGGCTGCATGGGCAGGTGGTGAAACTGTCGCCTACCAGCAAAAACTATGTGAACCCGCTGGACATCAACCTGAACTACTCCGAGGATGAAAACCCGCTGGCCTTAAAATCCGACTTTGTGCTGTCGTTCTGTGAGCTTGTCATGGGCGGCAAGAACGGGCTGGAAGCCATTGAAAAGACGGTGATCGACCGGGCGGTACAGGTGATCTACCGGCCTTATCTGGCAGACCCCAAGCCGGAAAATATGCCCATCCTTGCAGACCTGCACAAAGCCCTGTTAGACCAGCATATCCCGGAGGCTGACCGGGTGGCGCAGGCCCTTGACCTGTATGTGTCCGGCAGCTTAAATGTGTTCAACCACAGAACCAACATCGACATTCAAAACCGCATTGTGGCCTTTGACATCAAGGAGCTGGGCAAGCAGCTAAAGAAAATCGGTATGCTCATTGTCCAAGACCAGATTTGGGGGCGCGTCACCAAAAACCGCAGCAAGGGCAAAGCGACATGGTATTTCTGTGATGAGTTCCACCTGCTTTTGCGTGAGGAACAGACGGCGGCCTTTTCCTGCGAGATTTGGAAGCGTTTTCGTAAGTGGGGCGGGATTCCCACAGGTGCCACGCAGAATGTAAAAGACCTACTTTCCTCCCCGGAAATTGAGAACATTTTGGAAAACAGCGACTTTATCTGCCTGCTTAATCAGGCCAGCGGCGACCGTAAAATCCTTGCGGAACGGCTGAACATTTCGCCCCAGCAATTACGGTATGTGGACAATTCCGAACCCGGCGAGGGGCTTCTCATTTACGAAAATGTGATCCTGCCCTTTAAGAACCCCATCCCGAAAAACACCCAGCTCTACCAGATCATGACGACCCGGTTAGGCGAGGGGGCGACGGTATGAGCGCCTTAACGCATTTCAGCCTGTTTTCCGGGATCGGCGGGATCGACCTTGCGGCGGAAGCCGCAGGGTTTACCACCGTATGCCAGTGCGAATGGGCGGATTTCCCGATGGAAGTTTTGAAAAAGCACTGGCCGCAGGTACCAAAATTCCGGGACATTACCACAGTGACAAAGGAGGCATTTTTTGAAAAAACAGGACGAGAAACCACCACGCTTATTTCCGGGGGATTCCCCTGCCAGCCCTTTTCCAGCGCTGGGAAACAACGGGGATTTGAGGACGAACGGTATTTATGGCCCGAAATGCTCCGCGTTATCCGGGAACTGCACCCCTCTTGGGTGCTTGGAGAAAATGTTGCTGGCTTCATCCATCTGGGGCTCGACAAGACGGTTTTTGACTTGGAGCAGGCAGGCTACGCCGTTAGGGTTTTCGTACTTCCTGCTGTCGCCGTCGGCGCATGGCATGAGCGCAAAAGAACTTTCATCATCGGCCATGCTGCTTCCCACGCCCCTTGCCAGCGACACGGGGGATGTGGGGAAAACTGTCGATGTGCGGATGACCCCGACCGGGAGCTTCCGAAAATACAACCCCAGCGGAACCGTATGGACGGCGCGGCTGTCATGGGCGGTTTACAAACTGCTGGGCAGCCCGCCGGGGGATGTGAAACTGAATCCCGACTGGGTGGAATGGCTGATGGGATTCCCCCGGAGATGGACGGACATTCCATGTGGGCCAAAGAACCGGCGCAAATCCCGTACTTAATCAGCGACCCGCCGGCGAATGTGGCAAAGCGGTTAAAGACTTTGGGAAACGCAGTTGTTCCCCCGCAGGTGTACCCCATCCTGCGCTATATTGCAGAGATTGAAACCGGGCGCTGCCGGAACAGACAGCAAGGAGGTGATCGGATATGGAACCCTTAAAACCCCGCGACAAGGTAACGCAGCACATGACCCGCGACGGCCTGACGCTGGATAACCAGACCACCGGCGAAAGCGTCAATGTGTCCAGCCGGGAGGCCGAGCAGGAATACACCGCCCAGCCGGAGGGCGCGGCGGAAAAAATACTGGAACGGGCGGACGAACTGCACGACCGCCACAAGGCAAAGAAAGCGGCCAAGGACGCCGGGGAAACCGTGGTGCGGGCCACCGGCCCCGTTTCCCGGTTGCAGTTTACCGCCGAGGAACGGGCATCCCCGGAGCTGGCCCCGTATATCAAAAAAGCGGAAAAACGGGCGGATAAGCTGGAAGCGGCCAAAGAAGCCTTGCCGAAAAAGCGCGTCGTCACCAAGGAAACCGTCTATGACGAAGCCAAGGGCAAGGCCAAAAGCAGGCTGTATTTTGACAAGGTGGAGAAAGCTCCTCCCCAGCTCAAACCAAACCCGGCCAGCCGTCCCATACAGGAAGCCGGGCTTTACCTCCACGGAAAAATCCATGAGGTAGAACACGAAAATGTGGGCGTGGAGGGCGGCCACAAGGGGGAGGAACTGGCGGAACGGCAGGCGGGCCGCATGATCCGCAGCGGCGTCCACCGCCACAAGCTCAAACCCTACCGGGCCGCAGCCAAGGCCGAGAGAAAGTCCATCGCCGCCAACGCCGAGTTTGCGTATCAAAAATCCCTGCGGGACAACCCGGAGCTGGCGCAGGCGGCCAAGAACCCCGTTTCCCGCTTCTGGCAGAAACAGCACATCAAGCGGGAATATGCCAAGGCAGCAAGGGCGGCGGGCCAGACCGCACAGGGGGCCGCAGGCACCGCCAAGACCACGGCTGCCGCAGCCAAGAAAGCCGCAGAGAAAAGCAGACAGGCCGCGTCCTTTGCCGCCCGGCACTGGAAAGGGGCGCTGATCGTCGGCGGCGTGGATGTCGTACGCAACGGCCTCGAGGCCAAGGCCTCTCATGACGCCGCGGAACAGGCCGCGAAGGAAGCCGCGAAGGCCAAATGCGATGCCTACTCATGGCCGACGACCGACCTGGCCAGTCAGCTGCCCAAGCCGGAATCCTCCAAGGGTAAGATCGAGAAGGATAGCTCGAGCGCGTTCTACATCAAGGTGTGCGGCACCGATGCCACAGCGTACGACAACTATGTCAAGGCTCTGCAGGAGAAGGGATTCACCGTCGACTACTTCAAGAGCTCCTCCGCGTTCAACGCGAAGAACGCCGCCGGCTACTCGGTCAATATCAGATACGATTCCAAGGGCGACTCCATCATGGCCATTCTCATCCTCGCCCCGGACGACTCTTCGACTTCCAGCACGTCCGGGAACGGCGCCACGCAAAACAACGATGATTCGGGTTCCGGCGACGCTTCCACCGGATCCAGCTCCGACGCCGATTTCAAGGCCGCGATGGACAGCTACGAGTCGCTGATGAACGAGTACGCCGACTTCATGGAGAAGTACAACGCCGGCGGGCACCCGGCGAGCATGGCGGCCGACTACGCGAAGATAATGGTCAAGTACAACGATGCCATGAAGAAGCTCGACGCCATCGACGAGAATTCGCTGACCCCCGAGGAGCAGCAGTACTATATCGAGGTTCAGACCCGCGTGAATCAGCGACTCGCTTCGGTGGGCGCCTCGACGGCGCAATAGACGCGCGCCGGGTGTTCAGCGAACGGTTCTCAATAAGAAAAGTGCGAGGATAACGCACAAAACAGCACAATCGCACAAAACATGCATGTCTTGGAAATA
>OLPR01003683.1_pt1 | contig 10004 bp, 15 predicted proteins | sample 1672761 | NCBI WGS metagenome assembly OLPR01 (sample SAMEA3136721, study PRJEB25190) | human gut metagenome | biome: human gut; feature: human-associated habitat; material: faeces | place: Austria | collected 2013
ATCGCCCGGACTTTCGGGAGATTCTTCCGCGCCGATGGGCATATCTATCGGCTGCCGTCCTCCTGTCGGGTCAAAGGTAATCTTGAGGTGATCGTCATACAGATCGACCCGGACGAGGAAGTTGTCAAACAGGGCGGCAAGATATTTTTTGTCAGTCGGTTCGCCCTCTTTGTAGATATATAGCAGCTTGACAAAGTCATTACGGCCGATGGGAACCATTTCGGCCTTGGCCTCGTCAATCTTGACAAGCAGCTGGCCCTGCTCCTTTTCCAGCTCCAGCAAACGGGCTTTCGTGGCATCCGTTATGATGCCCATTTCAATCGCCTTCAAAATGTTGGCAGTTGCCGTTTTGTTGGCGTTCAGCTGATCCTGCAGCCCCTGCAAACGATATTTGGTTTCCGTGCGGGCGTTGTACTCCATCAGCTTGTCGGCCATCATCTGAATATTTTCATCGGTGAGAAGCTGCTGCTGAATAGCAACGCCCACGGCCCTCTCAATCTGGTCGCGGCGGACGGCTTTCTTATCACAGCTGTGGTCAGTGCGGCGTTTCTGGCAGGTGTAGTAATAGTGCATGGCCCCGGTCTTGCTGGTGCCAGCGATGCCCGTCATGGGGCTGCCGCAGTGGCCGCAGAACAGCTTTCCTGTCAGCAGATATTCTTCATAGCCGCTGCGCTTACGGCGGCCCTGCGGGTTCTTCTTCACTTTCAATACCTCCTGCACTTTGTAGAAAAGCTCGTCCGAGACGATACGCGGCATACCGCCCTCAATGCGAACATCGCGGTAAATGTAGATGCCCCTGTACCGCTCGTTGCGGCAGATCGTGTGAAAGCTGCTGCGCCCCCACTCGGAGCCTTTTTTCGTCTTGATGCCCCGGCGGTTCAGATCGCGGGCAATGTCGATGAACGGTTCATAGCACGACACGCGAGTAAAGATCTCTTGCACGATAGCTGCCTCTGCTTCATCCAGCACGACATGGCGGTCATCGCCCGGTTTGTAGCCGAGCGGCAGGCTGCCGTTGGACAGGCACTTTGCAGCATTGTCCATCAGGCCGCGCGTGATGTCCTCAGCCATGTTCTCCGAATAGAACTGATTGACATTCATCATGTTCCGCAGGGCGAAGCGGCCCGCAGCGGTATCGTCAAAATCTTCCTCGGCGTAGACGGTACGGATGCCGTTATCGCGCAGCCGTTCCTCATTCGTCATGGCTTGCAGCATATTCCGACCCATGCGGTTGGACTTCCATGCAAGAACTACATCGAACTGCCGCAGATCGGCATCTTTCATCATGCGCTGGAAGTTCGGGCGGCGGTCCGTTTTGCCGCTGATGGCGCGGTCTTCGTACACATCGATGACGGTCAGGCCGAGACGAGCGGCCAGCTCGCGGCATTTGGCTACCTGCTGCTCAATGGAGCAATCGCGCTGGTTGGCGCTGGAATACCTAGCATAGATGACGGCACGAGTAGCCGCATTGAGGTTGGACTTTTTTCTCATGCCGTCACGCTCCTTTCAAATTTACAGGCCCAGCAGTTGCTTTTTCTTAGCTTCAAATTCTTCCTGCGTGATGATACCGTCATCCAGCAGGCCCTTGTATTTGCGGATTTCATCGGCGGGAGACTGTTTCTGCTCCACTACCTGCTGAACGGGCTGCGGTGCGGTAGCTGCACCTTGAGCGGCCGACCAGTTGGCGATATAATCGCGCATTTTATAGGCCGTAGGCAGTTCTGTACGAGGAAATTGATATTGATGATTGCCACCGCCTACTGCACTGGCAAGGCCATAACCGAGATTCATGGTTGCTGTGGCCGCCTGCGCTGTGGCAACGGTAACAGTACAAGCGCCGATGCTGTGTTCCTCTACCGTAAAGGTCAGAACCGCAGATAGCGGAATGGTTTCACTCGTCTTGCCGATATGAGTCTGAATGCGATTTGCGTACAGTGTGAGGGTGCTGCTGCCTATCAAGCCAAGCGTGTACTTCAGGTCACTGACCGGCTCGGCAGGCTTGACACCTGCGGCAGCTGCAGCCATTGCCATCTGGCGCTTATGCTCTTGGTTGTGGCGGACGATTTCTTCATCCCGCAGCTGCTGGGCGCAGTATTCGCAATAGCCCTCGGAGTTGACTTTGAAGAACAAGCCGCTCTTGCCACATTTTCTGCAACGTGCCATAGTAACATCCTCCTCGATTGATTTTACATTCTTTTGCTATATTCTTGCATTTTCATGCAAAAAGCGTGTGCCTGTGCTATAATGCCATTGTGCCGGCAATATTTTTGGGAATGGAGTGAAGTGGTATGAACCCCGATGAGTTGAAGGAACTCACCATGCTATTGTCCGGCCTGTCCTACGATGATAAAATCGCGTTCAGGGATTTTCTGATTTCGTTGAAAGGTAGCGCAGATAATTCAGCGCCTCTTTCTTCTGATCGGCAGTCAGACCCATAAACAACTTGATAATTTCTGCATTAAGGCTGTCCTCTTCACTGGGGGCAGCCTTTTTTGCTTCTTCGGCTTCTTCATCCCAACCCATGATGTAGGACGGCGTTGTTTCCAGCGCGTCCGCAATGGCTTTGATTTTGGACTGTTTCAAAGAATACAGGTCCAGTTCGATTTTATTGATTGATGACCGTGACTTATATCCAACCTTTTTTGCAAGGTCGTCCTGAGACATATTAAGTTCTTCGCGGCGGATTTTGATTCTCTGTCCAATCGTCATTCTTCTTATCTCCTTGAATCTGATGCCTTTATTATAATACGCAGTAGCTCCAGCGTCAACAATTTTTCAAGTTTTGATAAAAAATTGTTGACAATCAAGCTACATGGTGGTAATATACGAACCCGTAGATGAAGTATCTACACACCAACTACGAAAAGAGGTGACAAAAATGACGAATACCGATTTGCTCAAGGCCAAGATTGAGAGTTCCGGTTACAAGTTGAAGAACATTGCAGCGAAGATTGGCCTGTCGTACCAGGGCTTTTTGAACAAGATCAACAATAAGACCGAGTTCACTGCACCGGAGATCAAGGGACTTTGCGACCTGCTGGAAATCTCTATCGAAGAGAAAGAGCCGATTTTTTTTGCCAGTGATGTAGATGAATAATCTACAAATGAGCTTTTGACAAAAGGAGGTGAACCAATACGAAACGCTTTATCTGCTGTGCCATTGCCAAGTGCATCGTTGCCGATGCCAAGCGCAAAGGAAAACGCCCGCCGCCTTTTGAGGGCACACGGGCGCTGGTGGAACAGCAAAGCTGGAAGAAAATCATTTACCTTTCAGCAAAAAGCCTTTGGCTGTTTCTACGGCAACGGCTTTGGCGATTTCTATGACAACGTCAACGCCGTTTGAGCCGGCCTTAGAAACGAGCCCCTTGACCTTACTCCAGATGTTCTTATTCCGGATGTTGGCAAGAAACTCATGGCCTTTAGGCGTGAGATCGTAGACCCACATCTGATACAGGCCGCTTGGCGCATCCGCCACAAGCAAGCCGGATTCGATGCAGTATTTCAGGTGGTACAGCAATTCCTCATTGTCATACTGCTTTTCCAAGACGGTTTGATATTCTGGCGTTTCGGCCAAATCGCCAATGTAACTTTGCGCATCGTTTAAGGAGTAGTCGATGAAATAACACCGTTGGTGCAGTCCGGTATTTTCTTCAACGCAAAGCATTACATCACGGACGCAATCTAATTCAATCTTCATAATTTCACCTCCCTTCATTGGTTATTGTACCACCCAAGGGAGTGAACGTACAGGAGGAGCCAAGATGCCCTCGCAAGAAATCAAAACAAAAAATCCCCTTGGCGCATCTGATGAACATATGGAAAATTTTGCGGCGGCCTTTACGAAGTGCTTCTACGCTTTTATGGATCGCCCCGATGCCAAGGAACGGATGGACGAAATGGAAATCAAACTCAAAGCTCGCGGGATTTTATGAGAGGAGGATAGAAAATGATGCGAGGACTTGTGATCGCCACCAACGGCGATATGCGGGTGCAGACCTTTACCGCACCGGCGCTGGAGGATGTGCAGAAAGTTGTCGGCGGCTATGTGGAGACCGTTCCCGTCCGCAACATCGAGGGTCACTACCTGCTGATGGTGGACGAGGACGCCCGCCTTCAGTGGCCGAGGGCCGTTGTAAACGAGGTTGCCAGTTTTCTGGCCTGCACGAAGATCTTCGGCACTGTGGTTCTGACCAGCGCCTACGGCCCGGAACTGGGCCTGCCCGATGACATTGCCCATGTTCTGGGGGATGTCATCATGGCAACGCTGCCGGGCCGGTGCAGATGGGAGGATGAAGCATGATCCGCTTACTGAAAAAGGCAATGCAGCTTATCTGCCTTGCGCTGATGCTGGTGGTTCTGATGGCCGTGGTTTCTGTGGCCGATGGCGATATGCCTCTGCTGAACGGCGTGATCCTGTTCATCAGCTGTCTGCTGGGCGTAAATACCTGCCTTGGAATCTGGTTCAAGCTGGACGATAAGGAGCGTGGCCGCCGTGAGTGATCTGCCCGATGCCGCCCACATCCGCAACCTGCGGAACACGGGATACCGTGACGGCAAAGACCCAACCTACCCGGTCTGCCCAATCTGCGAGCAGACCTGCGAAACCATCTACATCAGCGCTGATAACGAGATTGTTGGCTGCGACCAGTGCATGACGACCCGCAATGCGTGGGAAGTCACCGAATGCTTCGGAGAATGAGAGGTACAAAATGATTGAAGCAAAACAAACCCACTGCGGACAATATAAGCCGTATGGCGATTTTTTCCGCATCTGGAATGTCCAGACGAATCTGCCGCAGGATGAAGTCGTCAAATGGTGCTTTGAAAAGCTCTATTACGGAAAGGTTCTTCCGATTCACGCAGAATGGAGAGCAAACATCGCCTATGGAGCGCCCCATTTCAGCGATCCCGGCTATTACTTTGCTGGTTACTACGCCATCAGAGAGATTGATGGCGGTTTCGAGTTCAAAGTCTGCGAACCGTTTTGCGACTGACAAGGAGTGTTTTGATGAAGTTCTATTTCACCTACGGCAGCAGTGGCATGGCCTACGAGGGCGGCTGGACGGGGGTTGAAGCCCCATCCAGAGCCACCGCCGTGCAGGCATTTTCCGCTTTTCACCGCCCTGTCAACGGCATGACGGCCTGCTCGGACATCTGGTACGGACGCCGCCTGGCGGCACAGATGGATCTGCTGATTTCGGGAAGTTCACGGAAAAGCCCCGAAAATGTCAATTCGTTCACGGAAAAGCCTGAAAAAGTGGCAGATTCGCCCGCGAAAGACACAAAAAAGCCCTGTTCGTTCACAGAACCTGCAAAAGCAGCAGCGCCGGTTTCCACCCCAGTTTCCACTAAAAAAGCGGAAACATGGAAACCCGCCGAGTTGAACGAAACCAAGAACGGGCAGCTGACTTTTTTCTAAGGAGGTTTGACCATGAAAAAGGATTCTGCGGAAATTCTGAATCAGTATGAGGATTTCTTGCGGGAGCGTGAGTTGGCCGAAAACACGATTGATGCCTACACGATGTCGGTTCGTGATTTCTTCTCCGCCCACACCGAGGTCACCAAACAGGCCGGGCTTGCGTGGAAGCGTGAATTGCTGGAGCAAGGGAAAAAGCCCCAGACTGTGAATGTGCGCTTGAACGCCTACAACAGCCTGTGCGAAATGCTGGGGATGGAGGGCAGCAAGTGCAAGACCATCAAGATCCACCAAGCAACCGCCGTGAGCAATGTAATCCCGGTTTCGGAATATGAACGGCTGCTGCGGTGTCTGGAACAGGATAAAAATTGGAAATGGTTCTACGGCGTGAAGCTGCTGGCGATGACCGGCGCTCGCGTGAGCGAGTATATACGCTTGCAGAAAAAGGATTTTGACCGGGGATATGCAGAAATGTGGACAAAGGGAAAAATCCGCCGCATCTACATACCTAAGCAGTTTCGGGATGAAGCTGCCGCCTATTATGCCAATGCCGAACCGGACGACTACCTCATGCCGAGTCGATACGGCGGGCAAATGTCGTCAAGAGGCGTGGCCGAAATGCTTCAGAAGTACGCCATAAAGTACGGAATCGACCCGAAATATATGCACCCGCACTCGTTCCGCCATCTGTTTGCCATTGAATTTTTGAAGCGAAACAACAATTTGTCGCTGCTGGCCGATCTGCTTGGCCACTCCAGCGTGGCAACAACAGCCATCTATACCCGGCTGACCCGCGAGGAGCAGCAGAACGCGCTGGACGATGCGGTGAACTGGTAGGAGGTGTTATCCATGACACAGTTGTATGTTCTGAGCCAGAGCGGCGATTCTGCCGTCAATCTTGGCCGGTTTGAGTATGTCTATGTTGGCGATGACAACAAAATCAAAGCTGTCTGCGGCCAGAGAGTGATCCGCTTGGGGGATTACGACAGCCGAGACAGTGCAAAGTACGCCCTTTCCATGATGCTGTACTACGCCGGCAAGAATCCGGGCGCTGGTTGGTATCAGATGATGAGCAGCGAGAAGGCAAACGAAGCTGTTGAATATCATGCGAATCACTTCGGCTTCTTCGGGGATTACCTCTGGTTTACCATCCAAGCCTTTTCGGTAGCCAAGTATCTGTCCATAGGGAAACGGGAATTTTCCCTGCCTAAACCCCATTCGTTTACCGCGTGCTACGTTCTGCGAAATCGACTCACTTTCCGCCTGTGCAAAGGCGCTCAGCACCGTCAGAATCATTTCGGAGTTCATTGTTGACGTGTTGATGTTTTCTTTTTCAAAAATCACCGCAATGCCGATTGCTTTCAGCATTCGGACATATTGGATGCTGTCCAGCGTGTTGCGGGCGAAGCGCGAAATGGATTTTGTAAGGATTAGGTCGATTTTCTTCTTTTTGCAGTCTTGAATCATCTGGTTAAATCCGTCACGCTTTTTTGTATGGATGCCGGAGATACCGTCGTCGGCATAAATCCCGGCCAGTTCCCATTCTGAGGTTGAGTTGATTTTCTCAGTGTAGTACAGTTTCTGCGTTTCAAAGCTTCCCTGTTGTTCTTCTTCCTCGGTGCTGACGCGGCAGTAGGCCGCCACTCGCATTTTTCGCATGGTGTTGTTTTTCCCACTGCGTATCTGTCTAGTGGCTGGAATTTCGATGATTCTTGCGTTGCTCATGGTGCTCTTCCTTATTATAATGTCTGTCCGTTTCGCAGTTTGATGTCGATATGTGTATCGAGGTGTAAGATGATTTTGCTGACGATGGAGCTGTAGAATGATTCTGGAAATGTATCTGTGGGTTTGAATTCTTTGCAGGCGCGCTTGATTTGCATTGTTGTCGGATCGTCATCCCCTGCTGCGCAGTAATTAAATTGCAGTTCTGCTCGGCGCAGAATTTTGTCGATGATTGCATCTGCATCCAGCTCTGGTAATGCAAGGGCTGTGTGAATCTCATGATCCAGCTGAGCAACTTCTATTGACCGGGTGTTGCATTGTTCCTTTGGATTGTGGATTATTTCCGGGTGCTGTTGGATTTGGTATAACCTATCCACGATTTGTTGTGCCATGTTTTCAGGTTGCATCGGCTTTGACCACATTCCGCACTGTCGGCAAGTCCATTGTTGGGTTCTAGGTCGCCAGTATAGGCGCTCACCGCAGCAGGCACACTGCATATCGCTTCGAAATGGTTTTAGCACTGCTGAATATGTTACGGTTTTGTTGCTTCGGATGCTGGCAGCTTGGCTGTAAACTTCTTTTGAAATAATAGCTGGGTATCCTTTGGCTCCACAGTAAATCTCATTTGCAAGTATGCGGGCAACGATATTTTTGTTCCAGTTATTATCTGAAAAGTGATAGGCTGTGCCACTTGTGGTCAAGTATTCTGCAATTTCCTTAAAACTCTGTCCTTCGGTATACGCATAAAATATGTGCTGTACAGTTGCGGCTTGTTCCGTGTTGATGACTGAATCTCCATTTTGCATCTGATAGCCGAAAGGGATGTATCTGTTCTTCATGTGGCTGCACGGCTTTCTGATAACTTCATGCCGTTGATGAGTTCGAATTGGATTGCCGTATTGCTGATCAGCACTTTTTTCACAAGCTCTTTAAAGGCAGACTCGTCAAATGATTCCAGCGGCGGTGTACTGGAAAGTTTCTTCTGGATGAGTCTTGTTTTTTGTAGAATTTTTTCCGATGTGTTAGGCATATCATTTCGTGAAAGCTGTTGTTTCTTTTCTCTGATTTGCTGCTCAATGGCTGCGCTTCGCTCTATAAATTGTGTTTCCTCAATGTAACCTAGTGTATGGATTCTGGTAAGATTGTGTTTCTGTTTTGCAAGATGCTGAATATCTTCTCCAAGTGCAAGGCGGTTTTTATATTTTTGTTCTTGCAAATGCCGTAACCCAAGCAGGTCATCCACAAGTGGTTCCAGAATCGTTTTCTGATTACATTGCAGTCGATTATAGATTGACAAAAACGCCTGTTGGAGTTCATCCTCACGGATTGATTTGAGTAGGCAAAGAACTTTCGATTGCAAATGTGTTCGGCAGCACCATACAAATCCTCGCGTGGGCGGCCCTTTTCTGGAGCATATAGCGCCACATATTGAGCAGTAGATTTTCTTTGAAAATACACAAGTTCTATCAATCTCCCCTGTAATGCTTTTCTTTGCAAGTAGGTTCTGTACCTTTTCGTAATCGGTCTTAGAAATTATCCCTTCATGCGTTTCCAACGCATAGTATTTCGAGCGCTGGCCGGTATTAAGATACCTTTTCAATGGGAGCGAATCCGTTGTGTAGGTTTTTTGGTACAAGCTGTCTCCAATATATTTCTCATTACGCAGGATTGCATGAATCGTTCGGGGATTCCATTTTCTATTTTCTTTTGGATATATTGTGTTTAAATGCTCAGCAATTTCATTTATGCCCATACCAGACAGGTAACTTTTGAAAATATCGTTGACAATCATTGCGTTATTTTTCTCTGGCACTAGCTGGTGATTGATTTGCGTGTACCCAAACGGTGTAGCGTTGGTGATATAGTTACCCGTACGCATCCGTTTGTGTATTCCCCACTTCATATTCTGTGAGATGGACAGCGATTCTTCCTGTGCTACGGCGCAGATTATACTCAGTAGCATTTCACCGTTGGAGGTCTCGGTATCGAAGCCCTCTTTTTCAAAGGCTACCGTCACACCAAGGCTTTTCAGTTCACGAACCGATGTCAGTGCATCCGCCGTGTTGCGGGCAAAGCGGGATGCCGACTTAACCAGCACACGGTCAATCAGTCCGGCACGGCAGTCGTCCATCAGGCGGTTGAACTGCTCACGATGCTTCGTGCTGGTGCCGGTGATACCCTCATCAGTGTAAATTCCAGCGAACTCCCAGTTGGGATTTTCCTGTATCAGGTGGGTGTAGTAATCCACCTGCACAGCCAGCGAGTTTAGCTGATCCTCGGAATCGCTGCTGACGCGGGCATAGGCCGCCACGCGCAGACGCTTCGGTTGTTGCTGGATTGGCTGGATAACTTGGACTTGTGGCATGAGAGTTCTCCTAAATGCTTGCACTCATTGCGCGAAGTGTGTCCAGTATCTTTTTCCCTGTAGGAGAATCGGTGGAGAAACGCTCTTTTTCAAAATCAGCTGCTATGCCAAGGCTCTGCAATTCTTGCAGGATTGTCAGCAGGTCTGCTGTACGGTGGGCAAGCTGTGTCGTTGACTGCACCACAATGCGGTTAACACGTCCTGCACGGCAGTCAGCCAGCAATCGGTTGAGTTCCGGCCGTTGGCGCGGGTCCGTACCTGTAACGCCATAGTCAGCATAAATCGCCATATGTTTAGGTAATTCCTCACGTTGCAATGCAGGGTGGGTTGCACCTTTATCCACACGGATGTAACGCGCTATGGATTTTCTTTCTGCTGTTTGTGGCATGACTTTCTCCTTTGCATTCGACGCTGTGACATTCTTTTTATCACATACAATATACCCGAAAGGCAGGTCAAAAGCTATTCACGAGAACCACTAAACTTCTCGGCGCAAAACGC
>OLPR01003685.1_pt1 | contig 9998 bp, 7 predicted proteins | sample 1672761 | NCBI WGS metagenome assembly OLPR01 (sample SAMEA3136721, study PRJEB25190) | human gut metagenome | biome: human gut; feature: human-associated habitat; material: faeces | place: Austria | collected 2013
GGCGGTGTCTATAACCTGCTTATACATACCTGTCGTCCTCCTGCTAACGTATTTACTTAAAGCTGTGAGACAGCCTTATTCGCTAACATATATTGTAACGAATAATTGTCCGCTTGGCAAGAGCCATTATGAAAATCGATCATATATAAGCCTGAAAATAGCTTGAGGAAATTAATAGCGCGTTTGCTTTTAGCCGCTTGCGCCGTGTGATATAATTTAGGCAGAGGATATTCCCTTCAAAAGGAGGTTTTATATATGATGATAAAGATTCGGTTCGCCGTGCCCGAAGACGCGGCGGAGCTTATCGCGATGAACCGCGAGTTTAACGAAGTGGACGATTTGGATGTTGAGGCGGTTAAGAAGGAACTGGCGGACGGCCAAGAGCTGGTCGTCGTCGCCGACGCGGGCAAGGAGGGTCTGGCGGGCTTTTGCTGTGTGCAGCACTATAAGTCGTTTTGCTACAACAGGCCCATCGCCGAGCTGACCGAGCTGTACGTGCGCCCCGATTACCGCCATAAGGGGCTGGCCTCGCGCATGATTACCGCGCAGGTGAACGCACTGAGGCCCATGGGCGTAAGCGAGCTGGAGGTAATAACTGCCGCCGATAACGCGCAGGGCCACGCCGTATACCGCGCTAACGGCTTTAAGGACGAGAAATGGTCGTGCCTTGCGCGCCAGCTGTGACGCGGCGCACGCAGTATATATCCCATTTTATGCGAGGTGACGATATATGCAGGAATACTGGCGCAGCATACTGCGCGGGCTGAAGCCCGAGATACGCGATTCGCTGACGCTCGAAAAGGCATTGGTCAACCGCGAGGGCACGCGGCTTATGGTGTGCTTCCATGCGCCCGGCCTGATCGTGGGCGACGACTATAACGACATAAAGCGCAGCGTGCGCGCGGCTTTCCCCGGCCGCGAGGTGGCCGTGCGCGTGAGCTGCCCTGAATTAAAAGAGCAGGTCGAGCGCGACATAACGCCCTATTGGGAGTTTATAAAGAATTGCGCGCTCAGGCAATTGCCCGCGTGTAAGCCTTTTTTTAAGCACTGCACGATAAGCCAGACCGGAACCAGCGTGACAGTAAACTTCCCCGACGAGGCGGTAATCGCGTTCATGCTCAATTGCAAGGCGTCGGAGCTTTTGAGCAAGCTCTGCCGCGAGCTGTTTCAGGCCAACATCACATTCGACTTCACATGCAGCGGCGAGATGGACGAGCGCCTGCGCTACATAAGCGAGATGCGCAAAAAGGACGAGCAGCTGCTGATGGAACGCCTGGCGCTGGAACAGAAGGCCAACGCCAAGACGCAGGCCGAAAAGAAGCCCGAACTGCCGCAGGTGCTCTATGGCCGCTCGATCGCCGATCCCGAGATCGAGATCAGGGAGCTGACCGAGGACGCGGGGCGCGTGGTGCTCAAGGGCGAGGTGCTCAAGGTGGAGACGCGGCCGCTGAAGAACGACACAACGCTGCTCATCACCTTCGCGCTGACCGACTACACCGGCACGGTGAACATGAAAACCTTCGCGCGGATCAAGGGCGACGAGAGCCACGGCGCGCAGCAGCTGGAGGCGCTCAAGGAGGCGCTGCATCCGGGCGCGTGGGTCAAGGCGCGCGGCAAATATCAGATGGACAGCTTCATGCACGAGATGGTCGTCATGGTGGACGACATCAACCGCGAGGAAGCGCCGCGCCGCGTGGATACGGCGGTGAAGAAGCGCGTCGAGCTGCATATGCACACGCAGATGAGCGCCATGGACGGCGTGTCCTCCGCGTCCGATCTGATCGCACAGGCCGCCAAGTGGGGGCATCCCGCCGTGGCCATCACCGATCACGGCGTATTGCAGGCCTTCCCCGAGGCGTTCGGCGCGGCCAAGAAGAACGACATCAAGCTCATCCCCGGCTGCGAGGCCTATCTCATCGACGACGCGGCGCAGATCGTCGATATGCCGGACAATCGCCCGCTCGACGGCGCAACCTATGTCGTTCTGGACGTTGAGACGACCGGCCTGAACACCGCGACCGATATGATCATCGAGATCGGCGCGGTGCGCATCGAGAACGGGCAGGAGGTGGCGGAATACTCGAAGCTCATCAATCCCGAGCGGCCGATTCCCGACAAGGTGATTGAGCTGACCGGCATTACGCCCGGCATGGTGCAGCACGCGCCGACCATCGGCGAGGTGATCGGCGAGTTTGCCGAGTTCTGTAAGGACGCCGTGCTGGTGGCGCACAACGCGTCGTTCGACATGGCGTTTTTCGACCGGGCGTTCCGGGCGGCGAATATTCCGTTCGATCATCCCAAGCTGGACACGCTCACGCTGGTGCGCAACGTCTATCCCGAGCAGAAAACGTTCAAGCTGGGCGCGATGTGCAAATTCCTGGGCATCAACCTCTCCAAGGCGCACAGAGCCGTCCACGACGCGCGCGCGACGAGCGAAATGCTGCTCATCGCCCTCAAAAAGCTGCGCGGTGAGCACGACGCGGCCACGCTGGACCGGCTTAACGAGGTGTTCGTGGGCGATTCGGGCGGACAGTCGTATCACATCATCCTGCTGGTGTGCAATCAGCAGGGCATGTTCAATCTCAACCGGCTGGTCAGCGAGGCGCATCTTCACTATTTCCACAGAACGCCGCGCATCCCCCGCGGGCTGATTAAGCGCTATCGCGAGGGGCTGATCGTGGGCAGCGCCTGCGAGGCGGGCGAGCTGTTCCGCGCCATGGTGGCCGGAAAGGATGATAAAACGCTCGAGCGCATCGCGAAATTCTATGATTATCTCGAAATCCAGCCGATCGGCAACAACGAGTTCATGATCCGCAACGGCACGGCGAAGGACGAGGAGGCGCTGCGCGACTACAACCGCCGCATCGTGGCGCTGGGCGAAAAGCTGAATCTGCCCGTCTGCGCGACCGGCGACGTTCACTTCAAGAACCCGACCGACGCGATCTTCCGCGCCATCATCATGAACGCCAAGGGCTTTGAGGACGCGGACAAGCAGGCCCCGCTCTACTTCCGCACGACCGACGATATGCTCAATGAGTTTTCCTATCTCGGCCCGCAGAAGGCGATGGAGGTGGTCGTGGACAACCCCAACGCCATTGCCGACCGCGTAGAGAAGGTGAGCATATTCCCCAAGCACCCCGAGGGCAAGGAGACGTTCCAGCCGTTCTGGCCGGACGCGGAGAACTTCATCCGCACGGAGTCCTATCGCCGCGCGCACGAGCTGTACGGCGATCCGCTGCCCGAGATCGTGCAGGCGCGTCTGGACAAGGAGCTTGGCTCGATCTGCGGCTACGGCTTCTCGACGCTGTACAACATCGCCGTCAAGCTGGTCAAGAAGTCCATGTCGGACGGCTATATCGTCGGCTCGCGCGGCTCGGTCGGCTCGTCGTTCGTGGCGCACATGACCGGCATCACAGAGGTCAACGCGCTGCCGCCGCACTACGCCTGCCAGAGCTGCCATCATGTCGAGTTCGACGTGCCGGAGGAATACACCTGCGGCCTTGATCTGCCGCCGAAAAACTGCCCGGTCTGCGGCGCGCTGATGATGAAGGACGGCTTCAACATCCCCTTCGAGGTCTTTCTGGGCTTCAAGGGCGACAAGGTGCCCGACATCGATCTGAACTTCTCCGGCGAATATCAGCCGGTGGCGCACAACTATGTCAAGGAGCTGTTCGGTGTCAAGCAGGTCTACCGCGCCGGCACGATGGGCACGGTGGCCGAGAAAACGGCCTACGGCTATGTGCTCAAGTATCTTGAAGAGCACAACCTGACGGCCAGCGGCGCGGAGAAGGATCGTCTGGCGGCGGGCTGCACCGGCGTCAAGCGCACCAGCGGCCAGCACCCGGCCGGCATGGTCGTCGTGCCGGAGGAATACGAAATCTATCAGTTCACAGCGATCCAGCATCCCGCCGACGATCAGACCAGCGACGTGATTACCACGCACTACGACTTCAACTCCATGCACGACGTGCTGGTCAAGCTGGACATACTCGGCCACGACGATCCGACCATGCTGCGCAAATTGCAGGATCTGACCGGCATCGCGCCGCAGAAGGTGCCGCTGGACGATCCCGAGGTGTATCGCAGCATCATATCGCTGTTCAGCACGCCGCAGGCGCTGGGCGTCACGCCGGAGCAGATCAACTGCCCGACCGGCACGCTGGGGATTCCCGAGTTCGGCACGACGTTCGTGCGCGGCATGCTGGTGGATACGAAGCCGTCCTCGATGGAGGAGCTGGTGCGCATATCCGGCCTGTCGCACGGCACGGACGTATGGCTGGGCAACATTCAGGAGATCGTCAAGAGCGGCACGGCGACGCTGAAGAGCGCCCCCTGTACGCGCGACGACATCATGAACCAGCTGATCGCCTGGGGCGTGCCCAGCAAGATGGCGTTCGACATCATGGAGTTCACCCGAAAGGGCAAGGCGGCCAAGGCGGGCGGCGTGTTCAAGGAGGGCATGGAGGAGGCCATGAAGGCGGCCAACGTGCCCGACTGGTTCATCGACGCGTGCCGCAAGATTGGCTATATGTTCCCCAAGGCGCACGCCGTGGCCTATGTGACGATGGGCCTGCGCATCGCCTATTTTAAGATATACTATCCGACGGAGTATTACGCCTGCTATCTCAAGCGCAACATCGAGAAGTTCGACGGCTCGAAGATGGTCTGCTCGCTCGACCACGCGAGGAACTGGATGGCGGAGCTGCAGGCGCTGCCCAAGGAGGAGCGCGACAAGCAGGACGACGTGATCAGTATGCTGGAGATTCTCATTGAGATGCTGACGCGCGGCATAAAGCTGCTGCCGGTGGACGTGTACAAATCGCATCCGGAGGATTTTGTCATTGAGGCGGAAAAGAGCATCCGCGTGCCGCTCAACTCGCTGCCCGGACTGGGCCTGAGCGCCGCCGAGAATATCGCCCGGATTCGCGAGGACGGCCCGTTCATCTCGCAGGAGGACATGATCCGCCGCAAGGTGTCGAAATCCATCGTCGAGATGCTCAAAAATGTCGGTGCGCTGGGTGATATGCCCGAAAGCAGTCAGGTTAGCCTTTTCGATATGCTCTAACCGCTGCGCGGCTCTCCCGCCGTTTCGCGTGTGAATCCGGCGGCTGTGCCGGTTCCCCCTGCTGCCCGCGCAAAGCGGGAAATGACAGATATAGACAGTACGACCTGACCGGCCCGCCGCTTATCGGAGCCGGTCAGGTCTTTGTCGTATAACGCCCTCATGCCGGGCATGGGGTTCGGTGGAGCATGAAGCGATAAGCGGGGAAAAACTCCTTTTGCGTATAAAAAGGCGCGGTTTGCCAGCCGCATGAGGAAACGCAAAACAAGGGCATTGGGAGGCCGAATGGCGTCAATAGCCGGGCGCAGATGAAATGGAATTGCCGGTAACACACAGCGTTTGCGCCGAAGTACAGAAGAAAGGCGCTCTCTGGAGAAAAAGAGAAGCGATCGGAAAAAATGCCGAGGCGGCTGCGCGAATGGAAGGGCTTAGAAATCCATGCGGCGGAGATCCGCCCGGAGCGTGCGCATATGCTGGGGAGTATACCGCCGAAGATGTCGGACTTTATGGAATCGCTGAAGGGGAAAAGCGGCGTCATGCTGTATGCGCAATTTGGCGAGTTGAAATACAAGCGTCGAAATCGAGCGTTCCGGCGCCGGGGCATTATGGAGATACGGCGGAATGTATTTGAACCATGGTAAGTCCTCGCTCGTAAAGCCCTTGAAGCGCCGTTTTCTCAGCAGATCGAAACGTTTATTGCGGCTGAAACACAGGTAAATGATCTTGAAATCCCTGATGCTCGGCCCGCTATGAAAGCAGGCAAAATCCTGATTGGGCGGAAAATCTGGCCGGTCAGCCCTTCCGGGGGCAGCTGTAATGAATCCGTGATTCTCAATGCCAGGTCGGAAAAAACGATTGAGGAATTTGTCTGTTAATTTTATTCCGGCCAGATTGACAAGTCGCGTTCACTGATATATAATTCGTATTATACATAACTTGGATTATTTATTGAGGTGTGGTTATGCCCGCGAAGGCAAAGGTTACAAAAGAAATGATTATTAACGCAGGATTTGCGGTTGCCCGCGAAGCGGGCGCAGAAAATATCAGCGCACGAACTGTTTCGGAACGGCTGCATTGCTCCACACAGCCCGTCATGTATCATTTCGCGACGATTGAAGCCCTGAAAAGGGCGGTCTATGCGAAGGCGGATTGCTATCATTCGGAATATCTGATGAATATGAAAAAAACGCCAAACGGCGCTGCGCTTGGGATCGGAATGAATTATATCCGCTTTGCAATCGAAGAACCGCATTTGTTTCGTTTCCTTTTTCAGTCGGATTATTTCAGCGGAAGCACCTTGCTTGAGCTGATTGACGCCGAGGCGCTTAGTCCTGTTCTCTCGGCGATGCAGGGCGCTTTGGGCATCGGCATGGAACAGACGAAAAGGGTTTTCCTGACGGTTTTTCTGTTTGCCCACGGGTATGCAAGCATCATCGCCAACAATTCGCTGAAATACGACGAGGAGCTTATCAATTCTCAGCTGGAGCAGGCATATAGAGGCGCAATACTGGCAGCGAGAGAGGAAACGGCATGAAAAAGCTCGGCAAAGGCTCTGTATGCGCATTGGTTGACAGGCGAGGCGAGGTGTCGCGAATGGGCGCCCCCTGAAATCCAAATTGGATTGGCTGGAATATGTCCGACCGCCGTCAGCGCGGCCATCATCCTGTCCGCGGCGATCCGTTTTCCTGCATCCATAAGCCCAACGAAAGGCGAAATGGAAGTCTGTGAGCATCCTCAGGGGTTCTTCTGTGCAGGCGCAGAAAATCGTATCGACGACCAGACGGATGGAAAATGCGCGGCCTATGCCGCCGCGTATCTCCTGCGGTGCTTCGGGGAGGATGCGGACGGAGAGGAGCGGTTTACGGAAAAGACCGCCCGGCTTCGGTTCGTAAACCGCATCGCGGATGCTTTAGCGCGCGATGGGCATCGGACAAAAGCCTGCCGCGGAAGCGTTGACACGCTGAAGCGGCGATTGGCCGAGGGGCCTCCCGTTATCGTTTTCATCCGGATTCCGGGAGGTACGCGCTGCATTTATCGGGCGAGTTCTCTTGCGGAGAGACGCCAGCGCATCGGAAGCGCCATACAACCGCGTACTGGCAACGGAAGATTTTGAAGCTGTATGGGAAGCAGGGACGCCGCTTCCCGACAATATTTATATCGTTACATATATGACGGAGAATTGCGAGGGCAAAAGTGGATATTGAATTATATAATCAGGAAAAGGGGAGCGGCGAGCCGCTGATACTCCTGCACGGGAACGGAGAGGACAGAACCTATTTTGAAAATCAAATGGAGTTTTTCCAGAGCGGCTATCGCGTGATCGCGCTGGATACGAGAGGCCACGGCCAATCTCCGAGAGGCACGAAGCCGTTTACCATAGAGCAATTCTCATGCGATTTATATGACTTTATGAAATCGCGCGAGATCTCAAAGGCGGTGATTTTGGGCTTTTCGGACGGCGCCAATATTGCTATGAAATTTGCGATAAGGCACCCCGGCATGGTGAAGGCCCTGATTCTGAACGGCGGCAATCTGAACGCGGCAGGCGTAAAGCGAACCACGCAGCTTCCCATTGAGATTGGCTACAGAATCGCAAGGCATTTTGCCAAAAGCTCGCCGAAGGCCAAAAGGAATGTCGAGATGCTCGGCCTGATGGTCAATGAGCCGAATATTGATCCCCGCGAATTATCTCGAATCACCGCGCCGACCCTCGTCATTTGCGGGACAAGGGATATGATCAGGGAATCCCATACAAGAGAAATCGCAGCTGGCATTCCGAACGCAGAGCTGACGATCATCAGGGGCGACCATTTTATTGCGAATAAGCATCCTGAGGCGTTCAATCGCGCGGTTGACGCCTTTCTGAAAAAGCTGCCGGAGCAGGGCTGATCGCATTTTAACGTTGAGGAACAGAGAATGAAAAAGGCGCGCCGGCCGTAATTGATCTTCAAAATGACATGGAAAAAAAGCGCGGAGGAACGGACTGCCCGGCGCTTGAAACCGCAGCATGGGAGGAAACGACATGAAGAAGCTGTATGAGAAAAACGAACTGACATTTGCGATCCTGTGGATCGTGGTTTACTGCGTTCTGCAATCCGTGGGCAATCCGCTGAATAAAGTAATTGGGATTGAATACGCTGCAAGCGCTGTCTTTTGCATCCTGCAGACGATAGTTCTTTTTACTTTTATCCGAAAAAACAACTTACAGAAGCTGTACGGACTTTGCAAAACTCCTGTTCCCGCCTGGCGCTTCCTTTACTATGTGCCGCTTGTGATTCTGGCGTCAGGGAACCTCTGGAACGGCGCTGCGCTCACCTGTTCGCCCGCAGAAACGGTCTGCCGGGTCGTTTGTATGCTCTGCGTCGGGTTTTTGGAGGAGGTGATCTTCCGGGGTCTGCTGTTTACGGCCATTGCAAGGAACAATATCAAATCCGCCGTTATCATCTCAAGCGTGACGTTCGGCATCGGGCATATCATCAACCTGTTCAACGGCAGCGGCATGGATCTTGTCAATAACCTGTGCCAGATCGTTTTTGCCATCGCGGTTGGATTCCTGCTGGTCACAGTCTTTTATCGCGGCGGCAGCTTGCTTCCCTGCATCCTCGTCCATTCCGCCATCAACACGCTCGGCACCTTTGCGAATGATATGAATCTTACCACGGAAACGCACCTGCTCCATCTCGCCACTCTGATTGTCATTACGGTCGCCTATACGCTGATCCTGACACGGACGCTCCCGAAAGCTCAGCAGGAAAAAAGGAATTGACGTGGATAAGGGAGAACGATATGCAAATCAGTCAGTTTTTTGTGAACGGAGATATAAAAGGCGCGATTGCCTATATGCGCAATCACGAGGAATTCAAGGACATTCTTCCTGCGTATGTGGCGATTTTTGAAGATCAGAAGTACCGTACATACGAAATACCTGACAATCTCAACGACATCCTGCGTCTGTATCAGATTTATTTTCGGGACACCTTTTATTGCAGCTCACCGGAGGCGGAGGCCGCAGACAAACTGCGGACAGGGCTGAAAGCACTTCTAAATACACCGGATGCAGGCGAAGGACTCCTGACAGAGCAGCTTCAATCGATGTTTGGGTCGGAGGGCTATCATGCTTTTTTCGGAAAAACGCAGGGATATTACGGCCCTTATGTCTGGCGGAATACGGTTCCAACTACCTACCGCGTTGAACTTCCGGACGGAACGGCAGAATATACGGTCAACATTCTGAAAGACTTCGTGTTTCGGGGCTGGATGGATTATCTGACCTTCGGCCGGTATGGTACGGGCGGCTGGGCTTCACCCGACGGCACGATCAACTGCATCGAGCAGGCGTATGACTTTGCAAGCGAACGTTTCCTTGTTTCGCTCCTGAAGCACGAAGCGCAGCATACCGTGGATATGAAACGATTCCCGGAGATCACCCCCGCAGAGCTGGAATACCGGGCAAAACTGGTGGAGCTTCACTATTCCAGCGATTTGAGCCTGCTGCAAAAGTTCTTATCGGAAGCGGATGAGAACAAAACAGACGACGCTCACGCGATTGCCTCTGTGCGGATTAAGCGCGAGTTTGCAGACACGGATCAAAGGTCACTGCCCTGTGTCCAGACGCAGGCGCTAACGCTGCTTCATGCGCATACGAGAGAAATGGAAGAAAAATATGGAGGTCAACGGAATGAATAACAAAGCCAGCATTACCGCCCTGATGAGTGCGTTCGGGCGGGCGTTTCATGCGGAAAATGAAGATCATCCGGTTTTTGCGGATTATCTGGCAAAAAAGCTGATGACGGCGGAGGAATATGCCGCCTATACCCAGGAGCAGACCGGCAACTATGTGGGCATCGGCGTAACGGTGCAGCAGAACACAGAAACCGGCGGGATTGTAATTACCCATGTCATCGCTCACTCCCCGGCGGCAGAGGCGGGGAGTGAG
>OLPR01003687.1_pt1 | contig 9993 bp, 7 predicted proteins | sample 1672761 | NCBI WGS metagenome assembly OLPR01 (sample SAMEA3136721, study PRJEB25190) | human gut metagenome | biome: human gut; feature: human-associated habitat; material: faeces | place: Austria | collected 2013
ATTTGCGGTTCGCGAGTTCGAATCGTCAAGAGTGGATATCTTTAACGCTTACGTTGCAATTTAAATTTTTTTAAGAAAAATGTTATTAAATAAAAAACTGCTCAATTGAGCAGCTTTTCATTTTTGATATTATTAACTTTATTCAGCAGATGGAATGTAGGAAATCTCCATTTGAGTTATTCTTACTTGTTGTTTGGAAGCAGTAAGAGTTAGTGATGAAGCTCCTGCAGCAAGTTCCCAGGTTCCTGTTTGCTCTTCTCCAGCTGTGTAGTTAGTTCCTGTGAAACATCCAGGTCCATATTTTGCATCTCCGCTTGCTATACATGTGAATACTACTTTTGTCATTAAACCAATATTTGATGTCAATTTTAAAGTTTGGCCTTTATAAACTCTAATATTAGCAACATTGACAAGACCGGTGGAGATTTCAATTTTTATACCTTTTACTTCTTGATTTACTGCACCTGCTACCGCTTCTGTTAAATCTGAGGCACTAATTGTTACTTTAGTTATATTCTCATCTACTACAGTAATCTTAGCTTGAACAGAAAGAGTTTCGCTCTTCTTTGCAGTTATTATTGTTTCACCAACAGCAACACCAGTTACTAAACCATTTTGATCTACTGTAGCAACACTTTCTACACTGGAAGACCAAACAATTGGAGCGGTATTAGTTCCACCATAGGTGGCATTTAACTGAAGAGTCTTATCATTGCCGTGAATGTTGATTGTGCCTTCTTCTTTATCCAATGTAAGCACTTCTTGCTGACTGGTAATTTCTATATTTGAAGGGCAGAAGAAGTTACTAGCAGCTGCAAACACATCTGCATTAAATACAGCACCAGCTGTCAGTTTAGTGAAAGGATCTTTAGTAATGTCGTAATCACGTGAATCCATGAATAATTCATATTCATTTGAACCGAGAGTAAACTTGACAGTCATGTTTCCACTTGAGTCTTCGGTATTAGAAACGACTACACCCTGATTGATTTTATAGGCTTTGGAAATGTTGGCTTGACCAAAAGCAAAAGCGGCACTTGTAGATGTCAATTCTGTGGCTGTTGGCTTGACAATAGAAGAATCAGCTTCAGTCAACTTTGTTATTACATTATTTTTTGTTTCGTAAGTGGTAACATCGCCCTGCTTATAATGTTGAATATCTCCAGTAAACTCAATTAAATCACCTACATTAATTCCATTTAATTGCTCGGGTTTAACCTTATAAAGAATAAAGTAATCCTCTCCATCTGCAATAAATACCTTATCGTAGAGTCCAGAGTCGATTCTAGGAGTTCCGGTATAACCCATGACATAACCACGTGATTTAACTTTTCCTGAAGTCATTGACTTCAATTCTGAAAGCTTAGAAAGAGCAAGGGCAGTAGCATTGATAGTTACTTCAGCAGTCAATGTTTTACCATCTTTGACATAAGTGGCTTTTACCTTGATAGTTCCTTCACCAGTGATGGTCAAGACATCATTTTCAAGTGAAGCTAAATCGCTTCCTTCTTCTATTGTGTATGTTACACCTTCAGTTACTTTAACTCCGTTAGCAGTTGTTACTAGGGTAACTTCTTTTCCAACATATGCATCTCCAGTATATGAAACTTCCAAAGGTTTTGCATCAGCATCTACAATAGAAACACCGGAAGAAGCATATGCGAATTGTGCACCATTGAACCAAGATAAAGGTGCTGTAATCTTGTATTTCTTTCCAGCCACTAAAGTGTCGGAAGGTGCAGCGGGGTCAAATTTGTCAGTTCTTAAAACTATGTCAGTGTTTCCTAACTTAAATTTTACATTTACTCCTGTGCCTTTGGAAGGTTTTCCGCTCACATATTCAGCTTCGAATGTGTAGAGATTTCCTACTTTATCATAAGTCAATGCTTTATATCCAGCTTCATCCAATTCGATAGGCTTCATGGCCTCGACTTCTGTGGTAGAAACTATAGCGGATGTTCCACTTACTCTACTTCCGGAATTATAGTTGCTTATCTGAAGTCCTCTTTCATTTTGATTTCCGTTTTTATCTTTTGAGTTAGAGTGAACGATAAAAGCAGTGATATCAACTGTTTGGCCGACAGTGAATGACTTGTTAGTAATAGCTGTATCGGCGTTATTGAATGACCAGTTGTAAATATAAGCTCCACCAGTTGAATCGGAGATGTAGGCTGAAGTTCCTAAAGAAGCTGTCACCTTTCCTCTCATCTTTATTAATTTATTTGCATTGCTATTAGCAGCCTTAGCCTCGGCTATGGTGTAGATATGCTCACCCTCAGCTACTTCTACTGTTTTTTCGATTGTTTCACCTTTGTAAGTGGCTGTGATCTTGACAGTTCCGTTTCCAGTGAAGGTGATCTTATTTCCAGAAACAGTGGCCTTAGAAGCATCATCTACAGAGTAGACTACACTTGCTTGCTCAACTATAGCTGAACCATTGTTCTTGAAAATCAATGTGACTGTCATTCCCTCTTTCAATTCACCATTCACATCGAAGGTGTAAGAGTTCTTTACAGAAGGGGTTTGAGAGTTGTTGGAAGGAGTAGTAGGATTGTTGGAAGGTTGTGATGGGTTGTTTTCATTTCCGCAAGAGACTAATCCGATAGATAATACGGCAAGAATAGCAGCAAACAATGACTTGGATTTTTTCATTTTTTTCATTTTTCCTTTATTTTGTTTTTACATCTTGAAGTTGTCTAATCTCGGCTTTGACTTGACGTCTTTTCTTAAGAGAGACTAATATCCTGATAATTCCATATATTAGGAGCAATGCTCCAATACCCAGGCATATGCACATCAGGATGAAGGCAAGAGAGGAAGTATCGATTCCTTGTATCTTGTTCCTTACCATTTTATAAGAAAGAGGTAGGAAAATACACCCTATTATTATAAGAATGACACCGATTACAACGCTACAAGCCCCACTTCTTTGTTTCTCTAATAAAGCTTTGCTTTTATTGTGTAGGTCATGGCTTTGCTTTCTTTTCTCTGTTTCATCCATATGTCTTTTTCTCCTTTATGGTCGAATTGTATCATTTAACCTTAGGCTACGTAATCTTCTAATTCGTTGAAATCTTTAGTGTTTACTATTTCGATAGAAGGCTTGTTATTTCCACCAGCAGAGATATAGTTGTTGGACATTCCGACAATTTTTCTAGCTATTTGTTGTTTATAGGTGTTCTTGTACACAGACAAACCTTTAGTAATGGTTGCACTGCTTGATGCATTCAACATCTTTGCATATCTAGCATTGGATACTTTCATATCCATTCCATTTTGTTTTTCTGTTTCTGAACCAGGTACATAGTAAGATACTCCACCACAGAAGAACTTATATGAACATATCGCTTGTTCTTCGGTGACTGTCATATGTTCATCATCGCTTCCAAAAACATAGGATTCTGTAGTGTAGTTTCCTTTTATGATGGCATCTCTATTGATCTTGACTCTGACGATACTTGCATCAGAAGCACCGATTCCACCAATCGATGAATTGACTCCGTATCTTCCGAATAAAACCATGGAGTTGTCGGTGTTATAGAAAGGATATGCTTCGTTATAGGTGTTTACTTCCTGGGTTCCACCATAAGTGATATCGCCAAAGCTATTGCTAGCTTTTTGGAATATCAATCCTTTGTTTTTGTCGGATTCTGTTCCATCTCCGACTAATTCTACTAAGCAGGAAGGATATTTCAAGTCGTAGATATCTTTAGAAGTTGCTTTGATAGGTGTGACAGTCTCTTTCTTCACTTTAGTAACATCTTCGGTAGGATTTCCATTTTCGTCCAAATATTTGATATCTTTATCTTCATGGTTAAAGAAACTATAGGAGACACCTTTCAATTCATACATTCCGCTGTAGTAATCCAAAACTCCGGTTACTCTCAACCAGTTTCCTACTTGGACAGGTTCATATGTTTTAAGTGTGAAGACATATAAGCCGTAGTAGTTATCTCCGATTTTGTTTTGAATGTAGAAAGCTGAACCTCCTACTACTCTGGTGACGTATCCATCAAATGAGTACCAGGTCTTATCGTCGCAGAAACTAGAGTAAGTTCCAAGGCTTTCGTTGGTATTTGGGTCGAAGTGCTCGACATAATAAGTCTTATCATAAAGCATGTCTAAAGGTAAGACTTGAGCGGGATTGTAATCGTAGTTAGGATCTTTCTCATTCGAGAATTTGTGCTTCTTATACTCTTGAGCGATGGTATAAGCATCGGAAAAAGCATTATAGAAGCTTTCTTTCATATCATCCGAAGGTGCGTTGAATCCGGAGTATCCGTTGTAGACCAACTCGAGGTTGAGGTTTCTAAAGCTTTCCTTAGTAGGATTGTCTTCGTTGCTATACCAAACATAAGCCAAGGAACGCTGATATCCATCGAGATCGACAGGTGCTCTTTTTCCAGTCTTTGCAGAGCCTGCAGATTGAATTATGACATACTTAGCTTTCTTCAAGATGGATTTATTGAAAAGCGAGGCGCTTCTTCCCCATTCCTCGACTTCGGAAGTGGATTCAGGAGTGTCGACACCTAAATATCTGACTTTGACAGTGTAGTTTCCGTTGTAGGAAGTGAATTGAGTCGTATCTCCATCGACATAGTTTGTGAAAACATCTTTAGCATCGTTAGGTGCATAGTCAGTATTGGTCAACATTCTTTCAACACCATCTCTGTTGAAGTCCATTAAATTTTTATCGTAGGCGGAAGTCTTTTTGTTGGTCATCAAAGTATTGAACAAGTCATCATCTAAATTCAATTTTGTTTGTCCTACGACATCGTAATCATCGATAGAGCGAGTTGAAATTGTGGATGTAGTATTATTGTTTCTTCCACAGCTTCCCAACAATGTTAAGGAAGAAGTTACTAATAGAAGACTGACTAATAACTTTTTGTTTTTCATTTTTACTTTTTACCTTTCTTTACTTAGAAGCAAGAACACTGTTGTTGTAAACCTCTTGGATAGCTTGATCGATGTCTCCGTTCTTTTGGTCGACATATTTGAGAATGTTTCCAATTTCCGTACGGGCAGCAGATGATCCGATGAAGACAGGCGAGGTGAAATAGTTTTCTCTCAAGGTCTTTGTGAGATTAGGAATACGATATTTCAACTTCTTGGTAGGATCGTCTTTTCCATTTTCATCGAGTCCCAAAGCAGTCCAAGCAGAGTATGATTTGCTGTCATAAGAATTCTTTCTAACTGGATCGTATGAGTTTTCCAAAGCCAATGCGACATTTAATTGATCATTTGAAAGATATTTAGAATAGTATTCCCAAGCGACTTTCTCCTTAGCGGAATCATCAGTGTTGAAGAAACATACTGAAGGTCCTTGCAAGATATATTGTTGGTTATTTTTGTAGGCAGGAACCTTTGCTAATCCAACACCATCGGACCAATCCAATCCAGTAGGATCGTTATATGCGGATCCTCCGGTAGAACCGATGGTAAACATAACTTTTTCTTGCAAGAACAAGTCTGAGCTATAGCTTCCGTAGGTTGTTTTTGTAGCCATTATTTTTTTGGAAGTAAGATTGTGAATTTCAGTTGTCAATTCCTTAAGAGCAGCTTTTGAAGATGCGTCGTTATAGAAGGAATAGTGAGCGTCAGGAGTATTTCCCAAAGCAGTGGTATATTGGATTCCTCTTTGTTTCATCTGAGAGATGAAGAGGTTGGAGTCGGAATCATATCCCAATGCATAAAATTCAGAGAGACCTTTCTTTTCTTCCTTGATGGCTGTACAAGCAGTGACCAAAGTTTCCCAATCCCAAGTGTTAGGATCACCTAAAGCGACAGTATAGGAACCTCCGTTCACATCGGTTTTATTTTCTGTCTTGTCTTTGTTTGTCTTGTACCAGTTGGTCTTATGGAATTCACCGATGTTGTAATACATGGCTTCGGTTGATTTATACATAGGAACTGACCAAGTTCCTTCGTATTGATAATGTTTTCCTTCATCCCAATAAGCGGATACGAAAGAGGATGAATCAAAGTCAGAATCGCCTTTTATGAAATCATCAAGATTTAAGATCTGTGAGTTTGCTACTCCACGGCTTCCCATATATCCTGAGAAGGAATCGGGGTATCCCATGGTGATAGAAGGTGTCTTACCTGCATTCAACTGTTTCTTCACATAATCATCCAAAGTATCGTAGGAACCTCCTAAAGCTACAAGTTTTACTTGATAGCCATCAGTGTTCTTATGATCTTCATTAAACTTTGCAGTCAATATTTCGAGGTTACGTGTCTTTTCGTGACCTAAGCAATGCCAAAATTCGATAGTTTTACTTCCAGTCTTTGTTCCATTTCCACAAGAACTTAAAGATCCAGTCAAAGTAGCAATCAAAGAAACGACTACAAATAATTTTGTATTTTTCATGTTTGTTTATCCTTTTCTATTAGCCTTTAATACCAGCTCTACCAACACCACGCATAATATATTTTCTGAAAATCATGAAGATGATGAGCAAGGGGAGTGTTACTAACACTGTAGCTGCCATCTGTCTTCCGTATTCGTCGAAGTCTGTTCCTGTTTGGAAGGAATCTCTAAGTCCGTTAGAAATCAAAGCATATTCTTTATGACCGGCTGTGACGAGGTTAGGCCAGACATAGGCGTTCCAACTTCCCATCAAGCTGAGAATTAGGATTGTAACCAATGATGGCATAGCCAAGGGAACCATTACTTTCCACAAATACTGCCAGTCGTTCTTTCCATCTACTTTAGCAGCCAAATACAATTCGTTTGGAATTTGCTTAAAATTTTGTCTTAACAAGTACGTATAGAAAACTGAAGTCATGAATGGAATGATCATAGCCATGTAGGCTCCACTTCTACTTCCATCCAACCATCCTAATCTAGAAACTGAGACGAAGTTTGTAATGACCATCATCTCGCCAGGAATCATCATGGTAGATAATAGCAAGGCAAACATTGTTTCCTTACCTTTGAAGTTTAATCTAGCAAAGGCGAAGGCTGAGAGAATACAGGTCAATACAGTTCCAATAGTAGTACAGACACCAACTATCAATGTGTTCGATAGGTAAGTTCCAAAATCAAATCTTTCGAACAAATTTGCATAGTTGTTTTGAAAGTTTACAGGCCAGAATGTCTGCACACCTTCATATCCAGGAAGAAATCCTCTGATTTCAGCACCGGATTTGAATGATGTGATGATCATCCAATAGAATGGGAAGATGAATAACAATGCCATGGCTATCAAGAAGACATAAGTCAATATCAAGGTGATTACATGAATTACTTTCGTCTTGACTTTCTTTGATTGTACAGACATTCCTTCATCTTTGATGACTAGGTGGAGCGATTTAGTTTCGGATACTACGATTAAAGGGGAGTTGTCATCAATCTTTTCTTCACCTTTATAAGTATAGAGATCGGAGTTTGCCAAGACTTCCACCGGTCTTTGCATCACGATTTTGTTCAATTTATTTTCCATCAGTAGTACAGCCTCTTTTTAGACCAAGCGTTCTGGATCATCGTGAAGATAAATATGATTATCAACAAGACGACTGCAGATGCTGCAGCATATTGAAGAGTCGTCGTATTGCTCATCTGGTTATAGATATAGTAGACGACAGTCAGCATCGACTTAGGCATTCCCTGAGTTGAGAAGCTACCTTCGTTTCCAAATAATCCAACCACTGAGGTGTATTCCTTGAATGCGCCTATGAATGAAGTTATCATGACATAGACTATTTGAGGAGATAGCAGAGGAATTGTTATCTTTCTTACTATTTTCCATTTGGATGAACCATCGATTTTTGCAGCATCGTAGTACTGAGCGTCGATGTTTTGCAATCCGCCTAAGAATATCAGAATCTTGTAAGGTAAGGAGTGCCATACGATATAGGTACATATTGCGAATAATCCAGACCAATATGTAGGAGCCGCACCTGATGTACCTGCGTATATCCACGCCTTATTCCCTAGTCCGAACAGGAAGTTTATGACACCATTGTTATCGAAGATGACTGAGAAGACCATACCGATAGCGATGGCGTTTGTGACATAAGGCATAAAGAAGATAGTTTGAAGTATCTTCTTCAACCATTTGACAGAGTTCAAGGCTATAGCTATTGCAAGTGCTAATATGATAGAGACAGGCACTGTGATAAATGTGAGTATCAATGTATTTGGAAGAGCAGTCATCACGAAGTCTTCGATATAGATGTTCACACCTGCCGCAGTGGTAACCTTAGGCTTTATCATCAAGATTTCCAAATAGTTGTCGAAGGTGAATCCGTCGCTCATTTGAAGTGCGGAATCGTAGTTCTTTTGAAAAGATAGAATCAGTGTATTTAGGATTGGATAAAACGTGAAGATAGCCATTAGGATTATGGTAGGAGCCAGGTAAAGCCAGGCTTTCCAATTGTTCTTCGAGTCCATTTTGGCTTCTCCTTAAAGAGCTATTCTCTTCTCGGTCTTGCCGTCGAAGACATAGACCTTATTTTGACGAACTATGAAATGTTTCTTTCCAAGTCCGACATTTTGGTCGGAATCCACCAAGAACTTACAGGCTTCTTCACCAGAGTAGCTTTGGTGGTCGCAAACCAAGGATGTATCTTTTCCTTGCGTTTGGATTCTTTCGACATTCAAGGTGAATCTACCGTTATATCCGGGAATTATTCCTTCTGGACGAATTCCTACAAATACGTCATCGTTATCCTCAGCTTTTGTATCTAAGATTGCTTCATCACCGATATAAAGCTTATGGCCTTTGATTTTTCCTTTGAATACATTGATAGGAGGAACGCCTAAGAATTTTGCAACGAATAGGTTGGCAGGATCTCTATAGATATCTTGTGGAGCACCTATTTGCTGAGCGACACCATCTTTCATGACGACTATTTCATCACAAATAGACATAGCCTCATCTTGGTCGTGAGTGACAAAGACTGTAGTGATTCCTACATCTCTTTGAATTCTTCTTATCTCTTCACGTGTTTTCAAACGAAGACGGGCATCGAGGTTACTCAAAGGCTCATCCAAGAGTAAAACTCTGGGCTTTTTGACCAAAGCACGAGCGATGGCAACACGTTGTTGTTGACCACCGGAAAGCTCGGATGGCTTTCTATCGAGATATTCATCTATTTGAACCAATCTCGAAGTCTCTTGAACCAAGGCATCGATTTCATCTTTTGTCAAACGGCGGAAAGCTTTTTTAGGTTCTCCGTTCGAATCCAAAATTTGTCCTCTTTCATCAATCTTGATGTTCTTCTTCTCATAGGAAGTCTCTATCTTGCTCTTCTTTTTCTTGAGCTTAGAGCTGATTTGCAAAGCTTTAGCTTTTATGGATTCATCATCATTCTCTTTGTCCAAACGATAAGAAAATAAAGTTTTAGCTAAGCTTGTCACCACGTGGTAGTGAGAGCAAAATGCTCTGATAGAACCTTCTTTTGAAATCTTACCCTTGTGTTTAGAATTTCTCATCAACTCAACAATCTTCAAAGGATCTTCTAAAATCTCTAGAAGTGCGTTGATTTGAATTAAATCCAGGGCTTTCTCGGTTGTGCTGACTTTTAAGTTAGTTAAGGGGAAAGCTACATTTTCATAAACCGTGAGATGAGGGTATAGAGCATAATTTTGAAAAACTAATCCTATACCTCTTTTCTCAGAGGGTAAGAACGTCACATCGTCATCACCAAACCAGATTTCTCCATCTGAAGGATCTTTCAATCCAGCTAACATATAGAGTGTAGTGGATTTTCCACATCCTGATGGACCTAGCAAACCTAAAAGTTCACCATCCTTGACATCGATATTTAAATCATTTACGGCAATCGTGTCTGGAATGTGTTTTTTAGGGTCTGCAGGAAACTTCTTCGTCAAATGCTTGATTTTGATTTCCATGTTGTTGACCTTTCACAACAGATAGACATTCGTCATAACACCCATTTAATAATAACACTTAAGAAAGAAAATTCATTTAATCCTAAGCTTTTAATGCGTAGGTATTGAACCGAATGAGTCTATGTCGAACA
>OLPR01003689.1_pt1 | contig 9991 bp, 9 predicted proteins | sample 1672761 | NCBI WGS metagenome assembly OLPR01 (sample SAMEA3136721, study PRJEB25190) | human gut metagenome | biome: human gut; feature: human-associated habitat; material: faeces | place: Austria | collected 2013
GGGGGGGCAAGTGCGATTTCAAGCGGGTGGCGCTGGGAGTTTTGAAAAATCCCCTGATCTGGGGCTGCGCCATTGGCTTTCTGGTGTCAAAATTGCCCTTTGATCTGCCGGATTTCGCCCTGTCCACCGTCAACAAGCTGGCTTCCGTAGCCTCGCCTCTGGCGCTGTTCGTGCTGGGCGCGTCCATCGATTTGAAGAAAATTCGCGGCAACAAGGGTGCGCTTCTGTGGGGCACGGGGGTGCGGCTGGTGCTTGTGCCGGCGGTGCTTCTGACCATCGCGTATTTCCTGGGCTTCCGGGGGGCGGAATTCTCCGCGCTGATGATCGCCTTCGGCAGTCCCTGCGCCGTGAGCAGTTATACCATGGCGGCCCAGATGGGCGGCGACGAGGATCTGGCGGGGCAATTGGTGATGGCGACCACGGTGCTGTGCTCGGTAACTATGTTTTTGATGATCTTCTGCTTTAAAACCTGGGGCATTTTCTGAAACAAATCAGACATGCGCCTTCTCCTTCGGGGGAGGGCGCATCTTTTTGTCGAATTTCGAAGAAAATATGAAATCCGTGTCGTATTGTGGTACAAAATGTATGGTTGTGGTATAATGTGGTGTATTCAGAGGACGGGAGGCGGCGCAAAGTGGGTAGAGCGGAATTCTCCGGCAACTATTCGCATAACATTGACCCCAAGGGTCGCGCCACCATTCCGGCCGCTTACCGGGAGGCGCTCAGCGAGGGCTTCACCATTGGCCTGAACAACGATTTCAACGCCATCGCCCTGTATCCCGCGGAAAAATGGGCCGAGATCGGCCGCCGGCTGGATCGGATTCCGGATTCGGACGCGAGAGGTATGGCCTATGTGCGGCTGATTAAGGCGTTTTCCTTCACGGATCAGGCGCTGGACGGGCAGGGGAGAGTGCTTTTGCCCCAGGCGCTGCGCCAGCAGGCGGGCATGGACAAGGCCGTGCGCTTTGTGGGCGTGGGAAAGTACCTGGAAATCTGGGATGAGGACCGATTTGTGAAGCAGTATCTGGCGGCCCGGGAAAATGTGGAAGACCTGATGGCTTACGTCAACGACCGTTATTTCGCCCGACCGGGGGCGCAGGAGGGACAGGAATGAGATTTTGAGTAGATACGCGTAGATTGCTGAAATGCCTGGTTTGCCTGATGCTGGTGGGCGGGTTGGTGACGCAGATTTGCCTGCTGGCGGAAATTTCCGGTAAAACAAAGGAAATTTCCCGGGTGAACGCGGAAACGGAACGGCTCAGCGCCCAGAAGGATAACCTGGAGGTGCAGCTGGCTTCCTTCCGAAGCACCGAACGCATTCGCCGGGAGGCCCTGGAACTGGGCATGCAGCTGCCCCAGGAGGATCAGCTGCGGGTGATTTCCATTCCTCAGGAATATCAGGAGGCGTCCACGCATACAGCTGAAATTGCGGGAGTGCAATAAAAAGCTGGCGGGGAGGGATGCGCGTGGTTCTGACAGGGCCGCTGATCCGTCGCCGCCTTGCCTTGTGCATGGCCGCATTTTTTGCGCTTTTCGGCGCGTTGGGCGGAAGGCTTTTCTATTTGCAGGTGATTGCCGGGGAAAGCCTCCAGCGCAGAGCCCAGGCCCAGTGGACCAGCGAAAGCGTGGTTTCCCCGCTGCGAGGCCGCATTCTGGACCGGAACGGCAGCGTGCTGGCCATCAGCGCCACGGCGTATACCGCATCGGTGAATCCCCGGCAGGTGAAAAACGCCGCCCGGTTCGGAGAGATTCTTTCTCCGGTGCTGAACATGGAGGCGGAAAAAATCGCCGCCAAAGCGGCCCAGACCGGCCGGTCTTCCGTGGTGCTGAAGCGCCAATTGTCCCGGGAAACCGCCCAGCAGCTGAAGAGCATGCTGGCGGAGCACCGGCAGAAAAAGTCCGACGCGCTGGAGGGACTGGTGCTGGACGAAGACAGCCAGCGATTTTATCCCTACGGCGAATTTCTCAGCCAGGTAATCGGCATTACCACCATCGACGGCGTGGGCCAATCCGGACTGGAAGCGTCTCTGAACGATTTTCTTTCCGGAAAAAGCGGCAAGGTGCTGGGGGAGATTGACGGCAAGGGCCGGGCCCTTTCCTACGGCAAAAGCGAATACATCGCCGCCGTGAACGGTTCCGACGTGACGCTGACCATCGACGCCACCATTCAGGGATTTTGTGAAAAGGCCGCCCGGGAGGCCATCGAGGTCAATTCCGCCCAAAGCATTCGCATATTGGCCATGAACCCCAATACCGGGGAGGTTCTGGCCATGGCCATGCAGCCGGCATTTGATCTCAACGACCCGCCCCGGGACGACGTGGCGGAATTAAACCGCCGCATGCGCAACACCCTGATCTGCGACGCGTATGAGCCGGGTTCCACCTTCAAGGTGCTTACCATGGCCGCGGCGCTGGACGCGGGGGCCGCGAAGCTTTCGGACGGGTTCTACTGCTCCGGTTCGGTGTATGTGGAAGGTGGGCGCATCAAGTGCTGGGGCAAGCCCCACGGGGCGGAAACCCTGGCCCAGGGGCTGCAGAATTCCTGCAACCCGGTGTTTGTGGAACTGGCTCTGCGGCTGGGAGCGGACCGATTTTATGATTATCTGGAAAAATTCGGCATCGGTTCCGCCACGGGCGTGGACCTTTCCGGAGAAGCGGACGGCATCGTCATTGCCCGCAGCCGGGTGAAAAAGGGCGATCTGGCCCGCATCGGCTTCGGACAGTCCGTGGCCGTAACGCCCCTGCAGCTATTGACGGCGGCATGTTCCACCGTCAACGGGGGAAAACTGATGAAGCCCTACGTGGTGCGGGAAATCCTTTCGCCCCGGGGCGAGGTCATCGAACAGGGCCGGGCCACGGTGGTCAGCCGCACCGTTTCGGAAGACACCAGCCGCACCATGCGCCAGCTGCTCACCTCCGTGGTGGAAAAAGGCGGCGGCAAAAACGCCCGGGTGGAGGGCTACAGCGTGGGCGGCAAAACCGGCACCGCCCAGGTATATGTGGACGGCGTGGTTTCCTCCGATACGCACATCGGCTCCTTCATCGGCTTTGCGCCCATGGAGAATCCGCAGATTGCCGTGATGGTGATCGTAGATCGGGCGGAGGTGGCCATCGATTACGGTTCCACCACCGCCGCGCCCTTTGCCGGGGAAATTCTGGCCCAGAGCCTGGCGTATCTGGGCTGCGCCCCCACGCAGAGCGCCGAGACCCTTGAGAAGGTACAAGTGCCGGACGTTACGGGCATGAGCGTGGGCCAGGCCAAGGCCACCTTGCAGGAAACGGGGCTGGATTGCGTGCTGGACGGCGTGGGCGCACAGGTAATCGCCCAATTGCCTGCCCCTGGAGCGGATATGGCGGAGGGTTCCCTGGTGATGCTCTATGTGGAGGGCGCACAGGCGGAGACCGAGGCAGTGTCCGTACCGGACGTTACCGGGTTATCCGTGGTGGAAGCCAACCGGCTTTTACGTTCCTATGGACTTTCAATGATTGTATCGGGCAGCGGGATGGCCGTCTCGCAGATCCCCGCTCCGGGAGAAATGGCCGCGCCCACCTCACAGGTGCGGGTGGAATTTCAACCGCCATAAAACACAACAGGGGGTTTTCCTATGAAACTGAGCGCATTGCTTGAGAGAGTACCGGATATTGTTGCGATTCACGGCGACGCCCAGGTGGAAATTGACAATCTGTGCATCGATTCCCGGAAGGTGAAGCGGGGTTCGCTGTTTTTCTGCACCCCCGGTTTGCGGATGGACGCGCACGACTTTGCGCCTCAGGCGGTGCAGGCGGGAGCGGCGGCGCTGATTGTGGAGCGCCATTTGCCCATCGATTGCCCCCAGGTGGAGGTGCGCAGCGTGCGCAAGGCCACTTCCGTTATCGCAGCCAACTTTTACGGAAATCCCGCCGATCATCTGAAGCTGGTGGGCCTTACCGGCACCAAGGGAAAGACCACCGGCAGCTACCTGATGAAGGCGGTAATCGAGGCCGCGGGCCACAAAACCGGCTACATCGGCACCGTGGGCTCCATGATCGGCGACGAAATGATTCCCACCAAGCTCACCACGCCGGATCCGCTGGAGGTGCAGGCCCTGCTGCGGCACATGCTGGATAAGGGCGCGGAATACGTGGTGATGGAGGTCTCGGCCCACGCCCTGGCCATGGACAGGCTGTACGGCATGCGCTTCGCTGTGGGCGCGTTCACCAATTTCTCTCAGGATCATCTGGACTATTTCGGCACCATGGACGCTTATCTGGCGGCGAAAATGGCCTTCTTTTCTCCGGAAATGACGGACAAGATCGTCTACAACGCCGATGACGAAACCGCCAAGGAGGCCTTTGCGGCCCTGGGGCGGCCTGCCCTCAGCGTGGGCATTCGGGAGGCTTCCGAAGTGTACGCCAACGATATTGAAATCGGTGAGCGGGGCTGCAGCTTCATGCTGACCTATCACCGGCATTTCCGGGTGGCCATTGCCCTGAAGCTGGCGGGCATTTTCAACGTGTACAACGCCCTGCTCACCGCGGGCGTGGCCTGCGCCCTGGGCATTGACGGAGAGGACATCCGCCGGGGCCTGGAAAGCGTGCGCAACGTGCCGGGGCGCATCGAACTGTTGGAAACCGAAACGCCCTATCGGGTGATCTTGGATTACGCCCATTCGCCCGACAGTCTGGAGAACATTCTCACCGCCGTGCGGGGCACCACCAAGGGGCGCATGATCGCCCTGTTCGGCTGCGGCGGCGACCGGGATCGCAGCAAGCGGCCCATCATGGGCGAAATCGCCGGCCGGCTGGCGGATCTGTGCATTCTTACCAGCGACAATCCCCGCAATGAGGATCCTTTCGAGATTTTAAAGCAAATCGAGGCAGGAATCCGGGGCACGGGATGCGAATATATCGTAATTGAAAACCGCCGGGAGGCCATTCGTCACGCCCTGGAAATCGCCAGGCCCGGAGACGTGGTGGTGCTGGCGGGAAAAGGACACGAGACCTATCAGGAAATCAAGGGCGTAAAGCACCCCTTCGACGAAAAAATCGTGGTTTCCGAACTGCTCGCCGTCCGCTGATATTTGGAGGGAACAGAAGATGCAAAAGCTGATATGGACGATCCTTGCTTCCTTTGTCATGGCCATTGTGTTTGGCCCCGTGGTGATTCCCTGGCTGAAGAAGATGAAATTCGGCCAGACCATTTACGACCTGGGCCCGGAATCCCACAAGAAGAAGCAGGGTATTCCCACCATGGGCGGCATTATCTTCGCCGTGCCCGCGGTGATTGCTTCGTTCATCTTTGCTTACAACGACACCCGCTGGGATTTTCTTCTGATCTGTCTGGTGTGCGCCCTGAGCTTCGGCCTCATTGGCTTTGTGGATGATTTCATCAAGGTAAAGTTCAAGCGTTCCCTGGGGCTTACCCCCAAGCAGAAGATGATCCCGCAGATCATTTTCTCCATCGGCCTGTCCCTCTGGGCCTATTATCACCCGGCCATCGGCCCGGTGCTGAAGGTGCCGTTTACGGACGTTGTGTGGAACCTGGGCTGGTGGTACATTCCGATCATGACATTCATTCTGGTGGGCACGGTGAATTCCGCAAACCTGCTGGACGGCCTGGACGGCCTGCTGGGGGGCTGTTCCCTGTTTGATTTCGCCACCATGGCGCTGATCTGCGTGTGTCTGGCTGGCGCGGCGGGCAATTCCACCAACCTTCTGAACGTGGCCATTTTCTCCGGCGCCATGGTGGGCGGCCTGATGGGCTTTTTGCGGTTCAACGCGCATCCCGCCCGGGTGTTCATGGGGGACGTGGGTTCCTTCTTCATCGGTGGTGCGCTGATGGGCACGGTGATGGTCACGGGCTATGCGCTGCTTCTGCCCATTATCGCTCTGGCGATGATGGTTTCCAGCCTGTCGGATTTGATTCAGTTTGGATATTTCCGCATCACTCACGGCAAGCGCATTTTCCGCATGGCGCCGCTGCATCATCATTTTGAACTCAGCGGTATGCCCGAGACCCGGGTCACGGCTATGTATTATATTGTGACGGCGCTTCTGTGCCTGGTGGCGCTGCTGGGATTTGTGAAATAAGAAAATGATATTTACCGAACGGGGGAGCTGTGCGTTCCCCCGTTCGCAGTCAAATGGGGTGTGAAAAAGATGGAACTCAAAAAAGCGTTGGTAGTGGGCATGGCCCGCAGCGGGATCGCCGCGGCAAAGCTGCTGGTTTTTCGGGGCGCAACGGCCGTAGTAAACGACACCAAGGCCTGGGAACAGTTTGAAGGCGGGCTGAAGGAACTGGAAGTGCCCGGGGTGGAATTCCGTCTGGGAGAGGATCCTGTGCCCATTTTGAACGAGGGCGTTGAGGCCGTTATCCTCAGCCCTGGCGTGCCGGTTTCCGCGCCGGTGGTGCGCGCTGCCCGGGAGAAGGGCATTCCCGTGCTGGGCGAACTGGAATATGCATATCGGGAAAGCTGCGGCTATCTGGCGGCCATTACCGGCACCAACGGCAAAACCACCACCACCACCCTGCTTTCTGAAATTTTCAAAAACAACGGCAAGCGGGTACATACCGTGGGCAACATCGGCAATCCCTATTCCGGGGAAGTGCCGGGCATGCGGCCGGAGGACGTGACCGTCTGCGAGGTGTCCTCCTTCCAGATGGAGACCGCGGAGCAGTTCCACCCCAACGTGGCGGCGGTTCTGAACATTTCAGAGGATCATCTGAATCGTCATGGCACCATGGAGGTGTATATCTCCATGAAAAAGCGGGTTTTCCAGAATTGCACCGGCAACGACAGCGTGGTTTTGAATTACGACGACCCCGAAACCCGGGCCATGCTGACGGACGTAAAGTGCCGGGTGGTGTGGTTTTCCACCCAGGGCCCGGTGCCCTTCGGCGCGTTTGTGCGGGACGGCGTGATCGTCTATGGTTCCGAAAATTCCGTGGTGCCCGTGTGCCCCGCACAGGATCTGAAGATTCCCGGCCGGCATAACCTGGCTAACGCCCTGGCGGCGACGGCCGTGGCCATGGCTTCCGGCGTGCCCGCGGCGGTGGTGCGCAATACCCTGCGGCATTTCGAAGGAGTGGAGCATCGCATTGAATTCACCCGGGAAATCAGCGGCGTGAAATTCTGGAACGATTCCAAGGGCACCAACGTGGATTCCACCATTCAGGCGGTTCGGGCCATGGACCGGCCGGCGGTGCTGATCGCCGGCGGATATGACAAGCACACGGATTTCACCCCCATGGTGCAGGAAATTCTAAAATCCCAGGTGGAAAAGGTGGTGCTCATCGGCGATACCGCCCAGCAGATTGCCGACACGCTGGAGAAATGCGGCTTCACGGCCTACGAGCACTGCGGTTATGATTTTGATTTCGCCATTCGGCGGGCCTACGAACTGGCCCGGGAGGGCGGCAGCGTGCTGCTTTCTCCCGCCTGCGCCAGCTTTGACATGTTCTCGGATTATGAATCCCGGGGTCGGGAATTTAAGCGGATCGTAAAGGATCTGGAGCCGAAACAGGCCTGATCCCCCGGGGAAAGGCCCGCCCGGCGGACCGGGGGCTGATGCTGTGCACGGCGCTTTTGCTGATTACGGGGCTGATCGTGCTGTTTGCCGCCAGTTATTACAATGCCCAGGATAAGGGCAGCGCCCTTTCGGAGGTATGGTCCCAATTGCTGGGGGTCGCCGTGGGCGTGTGCGGCATGGCGGTGGTGCTGCGGCTGGATTACCGGCTGCTGAAAAAGCCCTGGGTCAGCGGCGGGCTGGTGGGCATCAGCGTGGTTTTGCTGATTCTGGTGGCGATTCCCGGCGTGGGCCGATATGTCAACGGCTCCCGGCGCTGGCTGGTGGTGGGGCCCATTACCTTCCAGCCTTCGGAAATGGCCAAATACGCCGCCATCGTGTTTATGGCCCGGGCCCTTTCCTCCGGCACGTGCGGAAATTCTTCACCCGGGTCGTGCCGCTGTTCGCGGTGCCGGGGCTGATGTTTCTGCTGATTCTGATGCAGCCCAACCTGTCCACCGCTGGAAGCATTCTGATCGTTTCGGTGATCCTGGTGGCCATGGCGGGGGTGCGCTGGCGCTATCTGGTGATGCTGGGGGTGGGCGGCGCGTGCCTGGGCACCTTCTACGCCCTTTCGGAGGATTATCGCCGGGCGCGGCTGATGTCCTTTACCCATCCCTTTGATTTTCTCACCAACGAGGGTTATCAGCTTTCCCAATCCCTCATGGCCTTCGGCTCCGGCGGCTGGTTTGGCATGGGCCTGGGCAAGGGCCGCCAGAAATACGCCTTCCTGCCCTATCCGGAATCGGATTTCATCTTCGCTGTGGTGGGGGAGGACCTGGGGTTTGTGGGCTGCTGCGGGGTGCTGTGCCTGTTCTGTGCCTTTGTGTTTTTCGGGCTGCGGGTGGCCATGCGCTGCCGGGATCGATTCGGCAGCCTGCTGGCGGGAGGCATTACCGCCATGATCGGCGTGCAATGCGTGATGAACGTGATGGTGGTCACCGGAATGATGCCCACCACCGGCCTGCCGCTGCCGTTTTTCTCCTCCGGCGGCACCTCCGTCGCCATTGTGCTGTGCGCCGTGGCGGTGCTTTTGAACATTTCCAGGGACGTGCCCTGATGAATTCAGGAGGCCTTTGTGCGAAGAATTTTTACTGTCCTGGGCGTGCTGCTGGCGCTGGGGATATTGGGCGTTTTTCTGGATAATTCGGTGTTTGTGCTGCGGGACGTGGAAGTAACGGGCGTGCCGGCGGCCCAGGTGCAGGACGTGATCCGTTCCTCCGGTGCACAGTTGGGAGGCAAGATGCGCAAGATCGACGCGGCGGCCCTGAAGCGGGGCGTGGAGCAGAGCGGCCAGATCAGGTGCCTTTCCGTTCAGAAGGAGATGCCCTCCCGGGTGATTTTGAACGTGGAAATTCGAGTGGGCCGGGCGCTGACGGAATGCGGCGGGCTGATTACCCAATTGGATGCGGATATGGTGGTCATGAGCTCCACCAAGCAGATGCCGGAAGGAGAATTCCTGTACATCACAGGCTTATCCGCCGGAGAGGCGCGTCCGGGGCAGACCCTGGGGGCAGAATCCGGGCGGCTCAGCGCCTGCCGGGCGGTTATCGCCGCCCTGGACGCGGCAGGAGCCTGGGACTACGTTTCGGAACTGAATGTGAAGGACACTTCCAATCTGTATATCTATTCGCGCACGGGTATGACGGTGCTATTGGGAACGGAAGAGAACATGGAGAAAAAATTGGTGTGGATGAAATACGCCCTGGCGGATCTGGAAAGCCGGGGGCAGACCTCCGGCATTCTGGACGTGTCCAGCGGAAACCAGGCGGATTACCGGACGAACTGAAGGGTTTGCCCGGTTTTTCTATGATCGTAAAGCGCCGATTTTTTGAAAAGAATTTGACAATCCTGCAAAATGCGCATTTTTCACGGAATTGTGTTTGCACTTTTCGGGCATAAAATGTATAATGTAAACAAGTATCGGGAAACTATGCGGCGCTTTGCCGCGTCTAAGGACAGAGTGCGGAAAAGGCGCGATGCATGCCTGAAGGTTGGAGCGACGGAAACATGAAGACACAAGAGATTGCCGCAATTGAATTTGGCACGTCCAAGGTTGTGACGGTGGTCGCCCGCAGCGGCGGTCTCAGCCGTTGCGACATTGCCGGCTCCGGTACGGTGCCCTATGCCGGCTTCAATGACAAGGAGTGGAACGAATACGAAGCCCTCACCGACGTGGTGCAGGATTCTGTTTCCGCCGCCGAGTTGGAGGCCAACACCAAAATTACCGAAATCTACGTGGGCGTGCCCGGGGAGCGCATCCGGGTGCTGACGACGGAGGCGGAAATCGAAACCTCCGGAAACGAAATTACGGAAGAAGATATCAACACCGTGCAGGATATGGCGGCTGAAAAGCTCCATATCGGCGGCGAGGACGATTACGTGCTGCACCGTTCCCCGGCGTGGTTCTCCGTCAACGACGGGAAAAAGACCATGGAGCCCATGG
>OLPR01003695.1_pt1 | contig 9973 bp, 9 predicted proteins | sample 1672761 | NCBI WGS metagenome assembly OLPR01 (sample SAMEA3136721, study PRJEB25190) | human gut metagenome | biome: human gut; feature: human-associated habitat; material: faeces | place: Austria | collected 2013
CGAAAATCTATTCCACAAATAGTAATATGTCTGGAATAGATTTTCGTTGTCTCTTTCTCAATCCCAATTCTGCGGAGGTAAAGCATGCGCATTCGCAACAGGATATCTTTTTAGAAGAACTTAAAGTAACTATCCGGCGAGCAGAAAACCAAATTGGTGATAACCAAGTAATCAAAAATTGTTTTCGTATGTATGAAAACAGAAGAGAGGAAGTTATTATTCGTTTGGATAACTGTATTATTTATTCTAAACCTCATTTTGACAAAAATGGTTATCCACAATTTATGACGGATTCAAAGTTCGAGGTTTTTAGTGCATCCTCTGATCGAGGAAAAGAGTGTATTCAAAAGTTTTGCGCTATTTGGGATGCATCTACTAATTTGTTTTAAAATAGTGTGCGAAGGAATTTTGCTACTTCAAAGAGCGTTTCCTCGGATGAAAGTCTACTATTGTTCAGCGAAAGCACATTGGGATGGGCTTTCGCCAGCAGACTTGTCTGCTTGTGTAAATCAAGATTCATTCGATATAAAAAGGGAACCCCTTCTTTTTTATATTTTTGCGGATCCCTATTGCGTAACCGAGTCCATAATAAGTCTTCAGATTCTATAAACAGATTAACATAAGCAATATGCGATGAAAACAGCATATTGTCGTACAAAATTTCGGGAATAATATGGACTCCATTAATAATTGTTGGGATTTCTTTCCTTTGCTGGCGATGTACAATAGCAATAATAGAATTCATCATCACCTCACATTGCCGTGAAGCTGTAGCGTAGTCTAAGAAAACATTATGCGGTGTAATTTCATCAGGAATGGATATTCCCATTAAAGCCAAATGTTTTCTATATCCACGTAGAATCTCTCGTATAATATCTGTTTCCTCGACAATTCGAAAATCACAATAGTTCTTGAAAAGTTCATATGCAACAGTTGTTTTCCCAGATCCTGGAACGCCGGAAATAAATACAATTGTATCTTTAGGCACTTGAAGATACATACCGCGGTCTCTCCTCTATGTGAAATAATCCATATAAATACCAGATAATAAGTAGTTATTCTTTATTCCTTCCTGCGTTTTCAAAATCATCACGAAGCGATGTCAACCAGTAAGATAAGCAAAGTCGAAAATTATAAGGTGGTCTATATGTCAAAAGCGAGCCTTTTATGCAAGCGGATAAAGAAATCTTTACGTCTATACGGATTTCACAACCTCATCATGGACGTTCTTACTGTTTTCAGTGCTTGCATGAGTATCTTCGCTGCCTTTTCACGAAACGACATTGTGTTAGGTCTTTCCTGCCTATTGCTATTTTTTCTTCTTATAATTGTTAGTATTTCGTTCTACCTATATAAGAAGGACTCTGTGAAATTAGATCACCTATATATTGACAATTATGTTATATCACCTGATGGAAGTTACAAAATCAAAAAAACACCTTTAATAAGTACAATTACATATCTGATTCTTACACGCCATGAGGAGCGAAAGCTTTTTAACGATCTCTCTGTAAGTTCTATTTCAACGGACTACTCATTTTCAGGTGACCCCGCGCATACAGAATTTGACGGAAACCGTATGCCAATTTCTGAGCAGAAGATTAGTTACACTATAAATTCTATGAATCGAACCTCTCATCCAATTTTTCATTTTGACTTCTATCAGATTTGGTCAATTCTCGCAAAAGGCAATAATACAACTTACGCCGTATCTTGCAAAGATGTCTCCGGTAATGATATTCCCTGTCAATGTTCGTATGTTAACATTCATTCTATGTGTAATCGGGTCACTGTAAAATTCGAATGTTCTGGTATTTCTCCTCAGCAATGCTTGTCCCTACATTTTAATAGAACTAATCGTCCCGCTGGTTTTCATAATTCAGAGGCCTTTGTATTCGATCCAGCTCAATACGATGACACCGCAAATTTCCAATGGCATCCGTCTGTCAACAGTGACAGTATCGTTATAAACGAAAGTGATATAACAATTTATACTATTAACCGTACAACATTTGAGAAAACTAAACTATTTAGCTGCAAATTCAAGGCTTTCAATGCATATCTTCAGCAATCAAACAATCATGGGAATTTAAAGTGTTCTCCTAAAGAAATTTTTCTCATTAATATTACGCAGTCAAAAGAAACATTTGTAAATACAGTGCACTGTCAATCTACAGATGAAAATCACTCATTCTCCCTACTGTAATATTTTATAAGATACGCAGCAGTAAAAATATATTTCATCTTTAATAAAAAATAGATGTCAGCTTTGATTGCGTGCGTCTCCATCTCCTACACATCCCCCTGATGTCAAGATAGGGGCGAAAAATTTTTAGAAAAAATCGCAAAAAAAAAATAAGCCCTACAAGGCTTTCAGTCAGTTCTGAACCGACCTGAGCCTTATAGGGCTTTACTCACTATTCTATTTTCAATGCTATTTCAGTAGCTACTTATCGAATCCAATCCATCAATTTTCTTACACCTCTTATTACACTGGCATAATCAATATCTGCTGCATACGAGTATTTCTTCTGATATGCTCTCCATAGCACTTGAATCTGTTCATCTGCTTCGATAATTTTGACGATCTCCTCGGCCTGCTCCTGCAAATTATCCGTTCCTCTCTTTTTGCAAGTTGCCGCAAAAGCATCTTTCAAAACAGCCTTATTGACTTTATCTTCGTATGTATCAACCAGCATCCGTATATCGTAAAAATCTCTCATTCGAGTATTTAAGATACCCCTCGCCAAAACCGTCTGCAACTTCTCGGCTAGTATAGTTTCCAAATTATAAGACCATAGCTTAATAGAACGATCCTCAAGTAAAAGGTCATAATTAAACTCGATTGCTCGTGGGGTAATCACGTCGCCCGTGGAAATATCAATTTTCAAGGGCGTAATCAATCTTCCCACATTGGCGTTCATGGTAACGCGGATTCCCGGATACTCCATTTCATCCATAATATTGGAAACGTCTTTAACCTCAAAAGAAACACCGTCGTCAAGGTCAATATCTTTGACCTGATTGACAACTCGCAGAGCATCCTCCGCAGACAGATTTAGATTCTTCATGCTGGTGTCAATGTCCATCGTGGAACGATGCGCAACGCCAATCATTGCAGTAACCAGTATTCCACCTTTGATAATGAAGTTATCCCGATATTCTGATTGTGTCAGCCTTTCCAGAAAACGCTCCATCATATAGATTCGCATGAGTGTCCTTGCGTCTGCATTGTTCTGTTTTGCAACGCTCTTGATACGCCCTTTTATCTGTTCAGGTGTAAATCCCATTTACAGTAGTACCTCCATATAATTTCGGATGATCTTATCCACTCGAAATAGTTTTGCATACTTCATCAGTCTATTAAGGTCTTTATCTTTTCTCCCGACATACGTTTTTAATACTGCATTGAAATCCTGCACTTCTATGGAACTTCTACTCCGCACCAAGTCGCAAATTGTCCGTTCCAAATCGTACATGGGAATTTCATTTCCCTGATTACTCTTTACAGTTCGTTTGCCAACATCAAGGAGTTCTTTTTTTACTGTATAAACCTTATAGCCATCCTCTTTCAAGCGGTGAGCATTATACCCACTATAAATCGTGAGTGTATGAACAAGCGGTTCCCGATCTGTCAGTCCATAATAGTAAAACGCTTCATCATGAGAAAATACTCCCATCGGGCAGCGGCGGTGCAGTATTTCTAATTCGTCAATCCAAGTATCTTTTGCTGCGTATACGCCATGCCCGACTTGTTCGTATTCATTGGCCTTTACATATTTATAAAATTCAAATTTCGTTAAGCCTACTTTTGTTGCAAGCTGCGGTGTTAAAATCTCATGTGTTCGAGCCAAATTGTTCATGTTCATTATAAGCGTCACCTCACTTTCGTGCTTATATTGTATTCTAAACGAGCACAAAAGTCAATGTGAATTTTCTTTTCTGCTCATTTTATTTGCAATATTAGCACGTTCGTCCACTTAGACTTGCTTGATGCTCCCTATTCAACGTGCTATACTTAAATTATAAAAATCAATCAAGGGAGTGCATTTGTCATAAGCAAACGACTTGTTGCTTACTTCTCTGCCAGCGGCGTTACTGCAAAGGTTGCTGAAAATTTGGCTGATGCTATCGGTGCAGACATTTTTGAGATTCAGCCGGAAGTTCCGTACACTAAAGCCGATCTGAACTGGATGGATAAGAAATCCCGCAGCACTATCGAAATGAGCGATCCTGCCTCGGTGCCGTCAAGATTTATGCGCAAAATTGTTTGCAGGCTCCGGCTGAATGAAGTCAGCCGGCAATGAAGGCGTCGTCCAGAGCCGCCTCCAGGTGCTTCATGTTCATGTATTTTTTGCAGCCCCACTGGGTGCCCGCCACATGGCGCAGCCTGGCGCAGACCAGTATCAGGGCGGAGTTGCCATCGGAGAATGTCCCCACCACACGGGTGCATCGGCGGATCTCACGGTTCAGCCGCTCGATCACGTTGTTAGTGCGGATGCGGGTCCAATGCTCGCTGGGAAAATCGCAGTAGGTCAGCGTCTCCTCAATGCCGTCCTCGACCTTCTTGGCAGCCTCCTTCAGCTTCATGGCGCGCAGCTCGGCGACCACGGCCTTCGCCTTCTCGCGGGACGCTTTCTTGCTCTCCTGGGCGTGGATCGCCTTGAGCATTTTTGCCACAATTTTGACCTTGGATTTTGGCACAACAGAGAAAACATTGCGGTAGAAATGCACCGTGCAGCGCTGGTATTTGGCGTCCGGAAACACCTCGCCCACGGCCTCCAGCATCCCCATGCACTTGTCGCCAACGATGAGCTTCACACCATCCAAGCCGCGTCCGCGGAGCCACTGGAAGAAGCTGACCCAACTGGCCTTGTCCTCCTTCATGCCCTCGGCAGCGCCTAAAACCTCACGGAAACCATCCTCGTTCACGGCGATCGCCACCAAAACAGCAACATTTTCGTACTCTCCGCCCCAGTTGCGGCGCAGATAAATGCCATCCACGTAGACATACGGATACCGACCACCCTGCAAAGGGCGGTTGCGCCAGTCCTCGATGTGGACGTAGGCTTTCTTGTTCAGCTCGCTGATGGTGGCAGGCGAGACCTTGCTGCCCCACAGTGCCTCAGTGATATCCTCCACACGGCGCACGGAAACGCCAGCCAGGTACATCTCAATGAGCGCCTCCTCCACGCTGCTCTCCCGGCGGCGATATCGTTCGATGATGGCGGTCTCGAAGGACACGCCCTTGAGCCGCGGCATATGGAGCGTGACATCACCGGAAGTGGTGGTAAGGTTACGGTCATAGTGGCCGCTGCGGTAGCCCTGACGGGCCTCGCTGCGCTCATAGCGGGCCGCCTGCGTCAGGGACTCCGCCTCCTTTTCCAGCAGCTCGTTCAGGGTTTCTTCTACGCTGCCGCGAACCAATTCCTTGATTTGGCCCTTGATAACTTCCTCGTTTAGCTGTACAATTTTCTCGGACATAGTTTGCTGTCTCCTTTCGAATGTTTGTGTGGTAACTTCATTCTACCGGAGCCTGCAAGCTATCCTCAAAGCCATTATTTAAGTCGATAACTCTTCCTGAATAATGTTGCTGGAAACGACCTGCTCGGCCAGCGATATTTTTGGCATCAAATTGTCTAAGGTTTTTTGTACCTTTTTTACCCGAGGTAATGATTATATTTTTAGCTGATGTATTAACACCCTCGGTAATTGTAGTGGTCGAAAAGAGGCAAATCAATGCACCACAGTTAAATAAACTGATGATTTCTTTTTGAATATATTTGGGCACAAGGCTGTGATGAATTCCTATTCTTCCTTTTAATGCTTTCAATACAATCCAGTCGTCTCCAAAAGTATTCTGTAAATGCTCCAAAAATATTTCATAAACAGGTGCATCTACCACTGAACATCTCTCCTGAAATATGGAAATGAGTTCTTGGTTGTTTAACAACTGTCTGGCATACGATTCTGTGTCAGATTTTCGATTACAATAAATTATAGTGTTTTCTGTGGGTGAACTTAACGCCAGAATAATATTGGCAATCTTCTGCGTTTTACTCGCTGAACCGATTTCAACCGGAATATTGTCGATGATGTATTGCTGTCTGCTTTTAACTGTTGTATATTCTTTTGAGACGATTTCAAATTGATTATATCGCAAGAAAACAAAACCATTATCGCGAGCAAAATCATTAAAGGATTTATGTAGTTCTGTTTCTGCTGTCGGCAGAGCCATATACGGACCTGCCAGTAACATATTGTCTGTTAGGTTGCAAATAAATTCTAATGCCAGACGATAAGCTGTATCACGCTCATTTTCTCCCGATGTTTCCTGATCGATAACAAAGCTGTTATCAATTTTATAGACTTCATCAATAAAAGCAAAATTGAAGTGAAGGTGCTGATGTGAATCCATAAAGGACAAAAAACGCTCGGGAGTAAAAATGAATATATTCTTCTGAGTAATATCAAATTCTTCTTCACTTAATGAGTGAATGGCATAGTCACTAAAGGCTTCCCAACTACAGAGGCGAGCATAGTTTTCGGATAATAGGCTTATTGCAGGAAAGATCAAAAGTACATTCTGATATTGCATCTTTTGGATAATCTCGTAGACCAAGAAAGTTTTTCCAAAGGATGTAGGTGCAGTTAAAACATAACGGTTTCGCTGCGTGGCCACAAAGCTATCAAGAACATGTTTTTGATAACGATGCAGTTTACTATCACCCCTAATCAGACTAGCATCATGGAACAAAGCACTCATGGTAAGTGAATTGATACTTTCATCACCAATCTCGGCATTCGTGAACTTTGATTTTAGCAGATCATAGTATTGAGGAATACCAGCTTCATTTGCTAAAAATAAGAGCAAATGCTTTTTGACCCTGAGCTGCTGCTGTGGCAATAGGTTCAAAAAACACATTACCAAAAATCGTTTCCTCGGAAGAAGATACGAAAGCAGCAAGGATTGCATCAATTATTTGAGCCGCACCATTCATGGCTTTGGCTCGGAAAAGATACGGGTTTTTGCGCTTCATTACAGCTTTAATATTCAAACTGTCCACTTTCTTAATCAGGTTGGTGTAGAAATTATCCAATGCAACGGCAATAGCCTCTACAATAGCTTCTTCGTTGTAAGAATCATTTATGGACATAGCAACTTCCTCCTATTTCAAGCGCAATCTTAAGTTTTTGGTGGATATCTGTTCCTCTGAATCTTTTTGTTTGAATTGCAGCAGTTTGATCCGCAACAGATAGGACAGCTTTGCCTAATGCTTCAGAAAGGCCAACCGGGACAGCGTTACCGATTTGTCGATATTTCTCTGCACTTGTTCCCATGAAAATCCAATCATCAGGGAACTGCTGGATTCGAGCATATTCTCGTATGCTCAAAGGGCGATTTTGCGTGGGATGACACATCATAGTTGCCTTTTGTACGGGTGATGTAACCAATGTAGGAGAGGGCTGATTATAAGATAGCCTACGGTAAAAACCTACTTTACCCCCGCCCGATTCAAAAGCACCTCCCATAGCCATTTGCTTCAAATCGACGGGGAGGTCGCGCCAGTTCCCACCCTCGGGAACGAGTTTTAGAAAAGATAACCGATCTTCGCCAAAAGCAGCACACTCACCACAATCATGCTCTAAATCCCGTATGGTATCTCCCAATGTTTGCCAGCGATAGGATGCATCCTGATGCATTTGTATGAGGACAATATCACGGGCAAACTGACAGACGAACGGTTCAAGAAACTGTCCGCTGACTATGAAGCAGAGCAGGCAGCCTTGCAGACCCAAGCAAACAGCCTCCGGGAAGAAATCCAGGAGGAGGAAAGCAAGTGTGCCAATGTGGAACGGTTTCTGTCCATTGTCCGAAAGTACACAGAAATCCCGGAACTGACACCCCATATCCTGCATGAGTTTGTGGAGAAGATCGTCGTACACGCAGCCACCGATCCCCACAGCAAAACCAACCGCAAACAGGAAGTCGATATTTACTACAAGGGCATCGGTATCTTGGAAATGTCCAAGGTATTCGATATCCGGCAAAATGAAGAAACGGCATAGCCGAAGCTATACCGTTTCTTTCAAACCCAACAATGTTTTCTTATTGGGACACCCCGTGCGCCGTCTTTTTTATCATGTCACCATGTTGATGATCTCCTGCATGGAGAACTGTTCCTTATAATAATTCAGCTCGCCTTCGATCAGCTCGTCCAGCGCCCGCATGCCCAGCAGCTCCACCGGGGCCTTGTCGTCCGTCAGGATGTGGTCGCCGCCGGTGTAGTCCTGCAGATTCTGGGCCACCTTTTCCATCATGGCGGCGTAGCTGGCGTTCTGCAGCAGCGCCCGGTTGGCGTCAAAGGTCTGGCGCAGACCGTCGGCGTCGGTGCAGAACACCACCGTGTTGGTGTTGGAGGGCACGTTGACCCAATAGGTGTGGGCGAACACGCTGGCCATGGTGTCGCACAGGTACTGGTTGATGGAGCCCTCCTGCTGGGAGGTCATGTTCAGGTTCACCACCATGACGCCGCCGGGCTTCAGGTGCCGCTGCACCTGGGTGAAGAACTCCACGCTGGAGAGCTGGAAGGGAATGGTGATGTCCTGATAGGCGTCCACCATGATCACGTCAAACTGCTCCTGGGAGGCGGTCAGATACGCCCGGCCGTCCTCCACCGCCACCTCCACGCTGTCCGGCAGGCCGAAGTACTCCGTGGCGATGTCGGCGATCTTCCGGTCGATCTCCGCGCCCTGCACCGACACGCCGGGATAGTACCGCACGCAGTAGCTGGCGTAGGTGCCGGAGCCCATGCCCAGGATCATGACGCTGCGGCTGTCGTTGTCGCTGCCGTTCATGCCCGCCATACAGGGGGCCGCCAGGGCGTAGTCATAGTACATGCCGGTCAGCTCCGTATCCTTCCGCTGGATGGACTGGACGCCGAACAGCACATTGGTGGACAGGATCGTCCGGGTATCACTGTCCTTCACCTGCAGGTAGTTGTAGATGGACTCGTCCTCCAGGGTGATGTCGCTCTCCCAGAAGGCGAAGCTGTAGGTGGGCAGGGTAAAGCACAGTCCCACGATGACCACCGCCGCCACGACGCCCTTGATCATCCGCTTCCGGGCAAAGGCGAAGTACACGATGCTGATGGCCGCCAGCACCCCGGCGAAGATCAGGAACGTGGCCGCCGTGCCCACGGCGGGGATGGTGATAAAGGTGGGCACAAAGGTACCGATGATGCTGCCGATGGTGTTCAGGGCGTTCAGCTTGCCCACCGTCTTGCCGGTGTCGTCCAGATTGTCCACCGTGAACTTGGTCAGCGACGGCGTCACCGTGCCCAGCAGCACGCAGGGGAAGGCGAAGATGACGAGACACGCCGCCAGCGCCGCCCAGACCAGAAAGTTCTTCGTCACGAAGGTGGCCAGCAGCAGGCTGACCCCGGCGATGAGCCACCGGCCCACAAAGGGGATCAGCGCGATCCAGATGGCGGCGATGAGGATGCGGCCATAGAGCCTGTCCGGCGAGTTGGTCTTGTCCGCCAGCTTGCCGCCCCACAGATTGCCGATGGCCATGGCGATCATGATGACGCCGATGATCACCGTCCACACGATCTGGGAGGAGCTGAAATAGGGCGCCATCAACCGGCTTGCCCCCAGCTCCACCGCCATCACCGACACGCCGGCGAAGAATTCGGTGATATACAGAAATAATTTGTTGCCCATCAGCTTGTTTTCCATGCTGGTGTTCCTCCTGTTGTATGATATCGTATGTGATGCTTCCGGCCTTTACAGCGCCTGGAAGAAAACGAATGTCACGCCCCGGTTCTCCCTGTCCAGATCCCGATCCAGCCGGAGCTGGGGATACTGCTGCAGGGCACGGCGGGCGGTGTCGTCAAAGATGGTGAACCGTTCCCCCGGCAGATACAGCGCGATCCGTCCCTGCCCGGCGGCCTCCTCCAGATAGCGGCGG
>OLPR01003696.1_pt1 | contig 9971 bp, 7 predicted proteins | sample 1672761 | NCBI WGS metagenome assembly OLPR01 (sample SAMEA3136721, study PRJEB25190) | human gut metagenome | biome: human gut; feature: human-associated habitat; material: faeces | place: Austria | collected 2013
AGCGCGTGGATGGGGCAGTCGGCCGGCTCGACGGGAAGCGGCGCGTGGCGGTCGATCGTGGCCAGCCACTTGCTGAACAGCGCCGAATCGCGCCCGTCCATCAGGCGCTCGCGCAGCTTGCCCTTCTGATCGGCCTCGGCGCGGTCGAGCACGTTTTCGAGCGTGCCGTATTTTTCGATGAGCTTCTGCGCGGTCTTTTCGCCCACGCCGGAAACGCCGGGGATGTTGTCGGAGGTATCGCCCATCAGCCCCTTCATGTCGATGAGCTGCGCGGGCGCGAGGTTCCACTGGCCTCGGATAAAGTCGGGCGTGACGCGCTCGGTGTCCTTGATGCCCTGCTTGGTGTAGAGTATGGTGGTGCGCGGGCCGGAGAGCTGAAAAGCGTCGCGGTCGCCAGTGATGATCAGGCAGTCGATGCCCTGCTCCTCGCACTTGAGGGAGAGCGTGCCCAGCAGATCGTCGGCCTCGTAACCCTCCAGTTCGACGATGCGGATGTGCATTTCGTTCAAAATGTCGTGGATCGTGCCAAACTGCGCGCGCAGCTCGTCGGGCGTGGGCGTGCGGCCGGCCTTGTACGCGTCATATTTGATATGGCGGAAGGTCGGCGCGTGCAGATCGAACGCCACGGCGCACAGATCGGGCTTTTCATCGGCGATGACGCGCAGAAGCATCATCAGAAAGCCGTGCAGCGCGTTGGTGTAATCGCCGCTCTCGCTGGTCATGACGGGCAGGGCGTGAAAGGCGCGGTGCATCAGGCTGTTGCCGTCCACAAGGAGCATTTTAGAGGCCATGGCGGTCCCTCCGTTCACATTATATGATGCGGCCCTCGAAACGCCGCCCAATATCCTATACTATAGAATACCGCAAAGAGTGGGACGGAGATTGCTCTTTTGTGTTATGATTTGAGAAACTCATGGAACAAAAAGGATTTTTTTCGCGTCCTGTATATAGACAGAGCGGGGCGCGCATGGTATGATTGTGCGGGATAACAAAAACGGGGAGACGGATAAGAATGAAAGCGTTTGTCAAATTTCTGGCGGTTGTGACGGTGCTGGCCGTGCTCTTTGCGGGCTATGTGGTCTGGGCGGCCGACGCGTCGGTGTCCTATCAGGGCTATCAGGTGGAATCCGCGCTCGACCGCAGCGACGCCTTTAACGGCGTGATCAGCGCGGCGAGAAGCGGCGGCGATTCGGTCGTGTGCTATGATATTTCAAACATCGGCGCGGCGGAGCAGTATGAGTTCGTCACCTATACGGTGAAGATCAGCAACCGCGACGTTCTCCCGCTCGAGTGGATCGACATTCAGCTGACCAGTCAGACCGGCGACGTGCTCATGGTCAAGCCCACGATCAGCGACGTGCCCGCATTCAATCAGTCGCTCGTGTCGTTTTCGCTGCTGGTCGACCGCAACGCCGCCTCCGGCTATCAGCGCTCGGCCACGCTGACCTACTATATCTACGGCCACGCCAAAACTGTGAAGCTGGAACTGCAATAGGGCGTTCAATCAAAGAAAGACCGCCGGTCAGGGAAATGTTTCCTCGGCCGGCGGTTTTGCTGGCAGCCCAATAGACGTTATGCCTCCCGCTTCAGCTGAGAGTTATGAAAAAGCGCTTCAGCAAAAGCCATTGCGCCGCACGAGGGATGCGGCTTCACGGGGTAATGGCAAGATATTGACAATGCAGGGTACGAGAGAAGTTCGAACGAATCTCCAAGAAGGGGATTTGCGAAGCGGGAAGTGCGATTGATCATTTTTTCGATGCTCTTTTTAGAAGGCGACCGCAAGAGCTAAGCCCTTATAGGGCAGGAGCAAACCACCCGTTCAACGGGCGGTTTTGTCGTAACGGGTCGAAAGTGTGAAAAGTGGCGGCGTTCTTTCGTCCTGGCTGTCGAAAGCCATGGCATACGCAAAAAGGAGACTGCGCCCTTTTATGGAGACAGTCTCCCTTGGTATTTATGGAAAATTATTTCGCTGTGCGTTCGGGCTTGAAGTATTTGTCCTTCATCGTGCGGGGCAGCAGCACATATTCGCCGCTCTTCAGGTCTTTGGCGCGGCGGCCGTCGTCGAACTGCCAGTCCTTATCCAGCAGAATATCGCCGCGATAGCCCTCGGGGACGGTCAGCGTCAGGCGGATCAGCGCGCCCTCGCGCTTCCACGCGGAGACGATCTCGCCGTGAACGCCCCTGTGCCGCCCCTCGGCATGGCTGAGATCGGCGATGAAGTGCGGATGGATGCGGATTTCGGCGGGATCGACGCAGCAGGGGTTGACCTGTATGCCTGCGATGCACTCGATCATGAAGGCGCTTATGTCGCCCCACATATGGTGGTTGAGCGAGGCCGGCGCTTCGTCGTCGTCCAGATCCTCCCACAGGCTGGTCGCACCCTTTTTAATCCAGTTGCCATAGGAGGGGTTGCGCGGCGTGACGATCATGCGGTAGGCCAGATCGGCATGGCCGGACTGAGCCAGCAGCCGGAACAGCACGCGCCCGGCCAGCATGCCCACATCCATCAGCTCGTCGTTGTCCTCGATCATCTCGAGCAATACCTGCATGGCGGCGCTCTTCTCGGCCGGATCGAACAGATCGTAGAAGATCGCCATGGCCTGGCTGGCCTGGCAGCAGCCGTAGGCCGTCATGGTGTCCGGATCGATGAGGTATTTGCGGGCGGCGGCGCGGAGCGCGTCGTAAACCGCCTGCGCGTACATCCGCTCCGGCTCCAGATCTGCGGCGGCGAACATCATGGCCGATTTGCGGCTTATGTCCATGCACTCGATGGTGTCGGTGAGCACCAGCGGCGCCTTGGGATGGTTGGAGTGCGCCGTGTGCACCCAGTCGCCCAGCCCGATGTGGATCAGGCCGCGCTCGTCGCGGCGGGTCATGATGTATGTGAGATAGCGCATCAGCGCGGCGGCGTTCTCACGGATGATCGCTGTGTCGCCGCGGTAGCGCCAGATGAAGAAGGGCAGATTGGCCAGCACGCAGTCCCACGCCGGGCCGTTTCCCCACTCAAAGCCCCAGCCGGTCGTGGGCACGATGCCGGGAATGCGGCCGTCCTCCAGCTGAGAAGCGCGGATGTTGTTGAGCCACTCGCGATAGGAGTTTTCGGCGGTCAGGTTCATCAGCATCTGCTCGGCGGAGAGCGCCGCGTCGCCTGTCCAGCCATTCTTTTCGCGGTGCGGGCAGTCGGTGGGGAAGTAGTAGAAGTTGGCCAGATCGGAGACCAGCGTCGCCTGATAGAGTTTGTTGAGCACGTCGTCCGAGCAGGAGAAGCCGCCGATGACCTTCAGATCGGAGTTCATCACCTGATAGGTCAGCAGTTCGCTTGTGGCCTGAACGTCCTCCAGCCCCAGCACGAGGCAGTAGCGGAAGCCGTGATAGGTGAAGGAGGGAACGTAGATTTCCTCTCCGTCGCCCTTGCAGATGTAGATGTCGCGGTGATTGCGGCAGTGGGGCAGGAAGGTCATGCCGCGCAGGTCGAGATCGCCGTTCTCGTCCAGCGCTTCGCCGAATTGCAGCACGATCTTCTGTCCGGCATGGCCGCGCACCTTCAGGCGGCACAGTCCGGCGGCGTTCACGCCGAAATCATACAGCCAGCCGCGCATGGCCGCTTCCGTCTCATCCGCGTAGGGCAGCACGGGCAGCGTCTTGCGGGTGTCCGGCAGCTTGCCGATGGCGGCGCGGCGGATGGAAACGGGCGCGAGCTCGTGCGTGGTCACGATGGGCTCGGCCTGGCACAGGCGGCATTCTCCGCGCGGCGTTTCGGCGGGAAGGGCGCTCGTCCAGCCGCTGTCGTCAAAGTCCGGCAGATTCCAGCTGGGGATTTCGCGGCGTGCGTCGTAATATTCGCCGGCGCGCAGATCGTCGTAATAGATAGGCGAGGGCGCGCAGCGGAAGGTTTCGTCGGCCTCGAACACGGTCTTTTCGCCGTCCGCGCTCTCGGCCTCGTAGGCAAGCGCCACCTTGGGCGCGGAGCGGAAGCGCGCCAGCTGGAAATCCCAGATGTCGCCGCCGGGGCAGTTGAGCATGCCGTTGCCCAGCAGGACGGCAATCACGTTTTGGCCGGTCTTGAGCAGCGGCTTTACGTCGTAGCGATCGTAATAGAGGATGTCGTCGGGATTCGAGATGTAGGGCGCGAGCAGCCCCTTCGTAATGCGCGTGCCGTTGACATACAGCTCGTAGAAGCCCAGCCCGCAGATCGTCACGGATGCGGCGGTGGGCAGCGCGCCGATCTCGAAGGACTTGCGCAGATACGGCGCGGGCACCATCTTTTCGAACGTGGAGTAATCGCGCGTTGCGCTGACAAATTTCGTTGAAAACATTATATTCAACGCTCCTTTGCATTTGCTGCTGTAAATATAGCATATTTTGCGCCCAGAAACAAGCTGAAATTCACGCGGCCGGCAAGCTCGCATCGGATGCGGACATAACGCGCCGGAAACAGGCAAAAAAGGCGCTGAAAACAGACTAAAGTCGATTTACGACAAACAAAAACAGACCGAAGTCCGCATGAAAAACGCCGCATTGCGCCCCGAAAAGCGCTGAAACGTCCCGCGAATACAAAAAGGAACGCCCTCGAATCATCAAGGGCGTCCCATGCCAAATGCAGCTGAAAAGTGTTGAAACAGACTGAAGTCTGTGCGCTTTACTCAATGGGAAAATCGAAATACGTCTCGGGATACGGTTCGCGCGCCAGCCGGTAGTGCCACCATTCGTTTTCGTAATCGGTAAAGCCGCCGCCGGTCATGAGCGCGCGCAGAATTTCGCGGTTGGCAGTCTGAGCGGCCGAAACGAGCGGGGAGCCGTGATGGGAGCGCTCGTCCATCAGATCGAAATCGCCGCCCATGTCCAGCGGCTTTCCGTCCAGATCGGTCAGCGTCAGGTCGATCGTGCCGCCGCGGCTGTGGCCGGATTTTGCGGCGACATAGCCCAGCGGGATGAGCTGCGCGCGATCGATGTTCGGATAGTGCGCGGCCTTCGTTTTGCCGTCCTCCGGCGCGTTCGACCAGCGGATGAAGTGATCCACGGCGCGCTGCGGCCGATACGCGTCCCAGAACAGCAGCCGGTAGCCCATTGCGCGCGCCCTTTCGGCGACGACGGTCAGCGCTTCGGCCAGCTCCTTCGATCCGGCGACGCGGGCGACGCGATAGCCGTCCACCGGCGCGCCGACAAAGTTGTCGCATCCGGCGTATTTGGCGTCGCTCAGCGAGCCGGGCACGGCCTCGTCCAGAAAAACGAATCCCTCGGGAAGCATGGCGGATTCCTCCTTATATAGCTGCGAAGAGCACATTGACGGCAAAAGCCGCCGCGACGAAAGACGCGCGGCGGCTTTTGTTTTATGCGTTGGCTCAGGCCTTCGGTTCAGCCTTGATCTTCTTGAGATGGACGAAGCGGGGCAGGCCGTTTTCCTTGGTCAGCTTGGTTTCGCCCTGGATCAGCGGCAGAGCGTAATCGATGAAGCCCTGGTTGATGCCGTCGCCGGTTTCGTTGATCCACTCGAGGGGCAGCTTCTTCTCGGTGTTGGCCACGATGGTCAGCGGGAAGAGCTTGATGTTGCAGGTGTACTTGCCGTTCTCACGGGTGCACTCGAAGCCGACCATCTTGTCGGTTACGCCCGCGATCGCGTTCTCGACGGCAGCCTTGCCGGAGGCGAAGGACTCGTCGATGTCGGTCTGGGAGGCGCAGTGCGCGGCGCAGCGCTGCAGCAGGGAAAGCTCGATGCCGCGAACCTTCGCGCCGGTCTGCTCCTTGATGTAGTTGGCCAGGAAGGCCGCGGTGCCGCCCAGCTGAGCGTGGCCGAAGGAGTCCTTGGCCATGTTCTTGTTGGCGTACTCGGCGATGAAGGTGCCTTCCTTGTCGTGGATGCCCTCGGAGACGACCACGAAGCACTTCTTCTGACGGGCGTAGATTTCCTTAACCTTGGCGGTGAAGGAATCCAGATCGAAATCGACCTCGGGGACGTAGATCAGGTCGGGGCCGTTGCCGCCCACGTTGGCCAGAGCGGCGGAGGCGGTCAGCCAGCCGGCGTGACGGCCCATGCACTCCATGATGGTGATCATGCCGGTGTCGTACACGCGGGAATCATGATACACTTCCATGACGGAGGTGGCGATGTACTTGGCGGCGGAGGCGAAGCCGGGGCAGTGATCGGTGCCGGCCAGGTCGTTGTCGATGGTCTTGGGGATGCCCATGCAGCGGCACTCATAGCCGTTCTTCAGCATGAACTTGGAGATCTTGTTGCAGGTGTCCATGGAGTCGTTGCCGCCGTTATAGAAGAAATAACGGATGTCGTACTTCTTGAACATCTCGAGGATGGTCTTATAGTCGGTGTCGTCCTCGTCGGGATCCTTGAGCTTGTAGCGGCAGGAGCCCAGCGCGGAGGAGGGGGTGTACTTCATCAGCGCCAGCTCGTCCGGATCTTCCTTGGCCATGTCGATCAGGTTGTCGTCGAGCAGGCCGCGGATGCCGTTGCACATACCGTAGACGTTGGTGATGACGTCGCTGTCGAGCGCCGTTTTGATGGCGCCGTAAGCGGACGCGTTGATGACGGAAGAGGGCCCGCCGGACTGGCCGATGACGGCCGCGCCTTTGAGTATGGACATTATGAGTCATTCCTTTCAATAGATCATTCGCATGGGACTTACGTTTCTATTTTATCCCACGGGGCGCAATAAGTCAATTTAAGTTTATTAGACAAAAAGGGCGCGGCGGAGCGCATATAGGGAACGAAAGGGTGACAATCGCGCCGGAATGAGAAATTGAGGCGGAAAAATGGCGCGAAGCGGGACGAAAAACGCGAAACAAATCCGTTTCCGAATGAATATTTAATATGCAAACGGGGGACGGGCGCTTGATTTTATGCGGAAAAACTGGTATACTGAATTCTAGAATTCCATCTGAAAAGGAGTTGTTTTTAATGCCTCTGGTTACTTCGAAAGAAATGTTCAAGAAGGCCTACGACGGCGGCTACGCCATCGGCGCTTTCAACGTCAACAACATGGAAATCGTTCAGGGCATCACCGAGGCCTGCCAGGAGGAGCACGCTCCCGTCATCCTGCAGGTGTCCAAGGGCGCGCGCGCCTATGCCAACCACAACTATCTGGTGAAGCTGGTTGAGGCGGCCGTCATCTGCTGCCCCGACATCCCGATCGTGCTGCACCTGGATCACGGCCCCGATTTCGAAACCTGCAAGGCCTGCATCGACGGCGGCTTTACCTCCGTCATGATCGACGCCTCTTCGAAGCCCTTCGCCGAGAACGTCGAGATCACCAAGAAGGTCGTCGAGTACGCGCATGACCACGGCGTTGTCGTCGAGGCCGAGCTGGGCACCCTGGCCGGCATTGAGGACGAAGTGAAGGTCGCCGCGCACGAGGCCTCCTACACCCATCCCGAAGAGGTTGAGGAGTTCGTCTCCAAGACCGGCTGCGACTCTCTGGCCATCGCCATCGGCACCAGCCACGGCGCCTACAAGTTCAAGCCCGAGCAGTGCACCCGCAACAAGGACGGCATACTGGTTCCGCCGCCCCTGCGCTTCGACGTGCTGAAGGAAGTCTCCAAGCGCCTGCCCGGCTTCCCGATCGTGCTGCACGGTTCTTCTTCCGTGCCGCAGGACTACGTCAAGATGATCAACGACAACGGCGGCAAGATGCCCAACGCTGTCGGCGTGCCGGAGGATCAGCTGCGCGAGGCTGCCAAGCTCTCCGTCTGCAAGATCAACATCGACTCCGACCTGCGCCTGGCCATGACCGGCACCATCCGCCAGTTCTTCAACGAGCATCCCGACAAGTTCGACCCGCGCGAGTACCTCAAGCCCGCGCGCGCCAACATCAAGGAGCTCGTCCGCCACAAGCTGGTCGACGTCCTGGGCTGCAACGGCAAGGCCTAAGCGTCAATACTGCGAGGGAGCTGCAGCCTGAGTTGCGGCTCCCTCGCTTTGATTATTTCGAAAAATCATATTCCCCGGGCGACCGGGAGGGGCGGGAACAGTCATGAAGAAGAGTGCGGTCTGGGTGGTCATCCAGATGGTCCATGGCGAGGCGAAGGCGCGCGAGGCCTGCGAAAGGCTGACGGGCGAGGGATTTATGATCCGGATCAGATCGCTCTCGGGCGAAGCCGAGGAGCAGGTCTACGAGGTGCTGGCGCTCTCCTCGGAGGCGCGCGAGGCTCGAAGGGCGCTGCTCGAATGGGGACTGTAACCGTCTGTGCGGGAGGATAGCTTACATGAAGAGAATCGGTGTTTTGACGTCCGGCGGAGACGCGCCGGGCATGAACGCGGCCATCCGCGCCGTCGTCAGGACGGCCACGGCCAACGATATGTCGGTTGTGGGCATCAAGCGCGGCTACAACGGCCTTTTGATGCAGAATCTCAATCCCGAGGACGATTACACGCTCATGACGGCGCGCAAGGTCAGCGGCATCGTCCATCGCGGCGGCACCGTGCTGATGACCGCGCGCTGCAAGGAGTTTTTGCAGCCCAAGTATCAGCAGCTGGCCATCGACAATATGCGCTCCCTGGGCATCGAGGGCCTGGTGGTCATCGGCGGCGACGGCTCCTTTGCCGGCGCGAACGCCCTCAACACGCTGGGTTTTCCAGTGATCGGCATCCCCGGCACGATCGATAACGATCTGTCCTATACCGACACGACGCTGGGCTTCGATACCGCCGTCAACACCGCCTGCGAGTGCGTCAACCACATCCGCGAAACCAGCGAATCGCATGAGCGCGCCAGCCTGGTCACGGTCATGGGACGCGGCTGCGGCGACATCGCCATCCACACGGCTCTGGCCTGCGGCGCGGAATTTGCGCTGGTGCCCGAGGTGAAGTGGTCGGTCGAGGAGGTGGCCGCGCGCATCAAGTGGGGCGTGGTCAACGGCAAGCGCAGCACCATCATCATATTCGCCGAGGGCGCGTTCTCGTCGCTCACCAGCGATCTGCCCGCCATCTGCGAGCGCTATGAGGCGCTCTCCGACATCCGCGGCGACAAGCTGACCAGCTCCAAGGTGGCGGAGATCATCGAGGTGCTCTCCGGCCATGAGACGCGCGCGACCGTTCTGGGCTATATCCAGCGCGGCGGCACGCCCTCGGCCTACGACCGCATCCTGGCGGCGCGCCTGGGCAGCCGCGCGGTGGAGCTGCTGCGCGATGATCGGGCCGGTCTGGTGGTCGGCGTGCAGGAGAACCGCGTCATCGAAGCGCCCATCGCCGAAATTCAGGGCGTCAAGCGGCCGCTCAACGCGGAGCTTAAGCAGCTCGTGACGACGCTGTCTCTTTAACGGAGGGAAACGGATGATTCTGGAAATCACCGGCATTGGCACGGAAATGCAGGGCGTGGGGCGCACGGAGGACGGCCAGGTGGTCTTTGTGCCCATGGCGCTTCCGGGGGAGACGGTTGACGTTGAAATCGTTCACAGGAGCGACCGTATTCTGGAGGGACGGATCCGGGAAATTCTCACGCCGTCGCCCGACCGCGTGCAGCCGATCTGTCCGCTGTATGGGCAATGCGGCGGCTGCAAGACGCAGCATATGTCCTATGATCTGTCGCTGGCGCTGAAAAGGCAGATCGTGACGCAGCAGGTCGAGCGCATCGGCCAGCTGAAGGATCCCTGCATCTATCCGACGGAGGCCTCGCCCAAGCCGTGGAAATACCGTAACAAGGGCGAATTTGCCGTGGCCACCGACGCGAGGACGGGAACGCCCGGCGTGGGCGTGTTCGAGAGAAAATCTCACACCGTGCTGCCGATGCAGGACTGTCTGCTGCACGACGACCTGAGCACGCGGGCGCTGCGCGTCATCAATAAATGGATGCACGCCTACTGTATTCCGGCTGCGGACACCCCCGGCGCAGGCGGCGGCGTGCGCCATGTCGTGACGCGGGTCAGCCGCGCGGGCGGCCTGATGCTGATCCTTTCAACCACGTCGAGGCGAATCAGGGCGCTGGATCCGCTGATCAGTATGCTTTCGACGGAATTTGGCGAGA
>OLPR01003702.1_pt1 | contig 9957 bp, 5 predicted proteins | sample 1672761 | NCBI WGS metagenome assembly OLPR01 (sample SAMEA3136721, study PRJEB25190) | human gut metagenome | biome: human gut; feature: human-associated habitat; material: faeces | place: Austria | collected 2013
GTCGACCTTAAGGGCGGCCTTCGGGGCGGCAATCGCGTCGGTGATGCCCTCGGAGACGATGTTCAAGCAGAGCACCGTGATCATGATCATAAGGCCCGGGAACAGCGCCTGCCACCAGCGGCCGGCGAGCACGCCGTTGCGCGCGTCGGCGAGGATGTTGCCCCACGTCGGCGTCGGCTCGGGGATGCCGGCAGAGATGAAGGAAAGCGATGCCTCGAACACGATGGCGTCGGCGACGAGCACGATGGTGAACACGAGCACCGGGGCGATGCAGTTGCGCACGACGTGCTTCCAGAGGATCCAGGGGGCGCGAGCACCGGAGACAACGACGGCGCGCACATAATCCTGGTTGTACTCGCTCATCACGTTCGCGCGCACGATGCGGGCGATCTGCGGGATGTAGAGAAAGCCGATAGCGAAAATAAGCGAGGGTACGCTGTTGCCGAATACGACGATGAAGGTTGCGGCGAGCGCGATGCCAGGGAAGGACATGATGATGTCCAGGATGCGCATGATTATGTTGGAGATGCGCTGGCGCACAACGGCGGCGATGGCGCCGATGATGGAGCCAACCACGAGCGCGAACGCTGTGGCGCCCAGGCCGATGGTGAGCGAGTACTTGGCGCCACACATCAGACGCGACAAAACGTCTCGTCCCTTGTCGTCGGTGCCGAAGAGGTGCTCGCCGTTGGGCGCGGTGAACGAGGTATAGATTGCGTAGGGATCGTAGGGGGCGATGAAGTCGGCGAGGATGGCGACGGCGATGATCGCGATGAGCACGACAAGCGAGATGCGCGCGCCGATCGTCATGCTCTTCCAACGACGGAAGCGCACTTTGCCGGCGCCGGCCTCCATCTTCTTAGTGAGGTTGCCACGAAGTTGAGCCATGGTGCTACACCGTCCTGATTCGCGGATCGATAAGGATATAGAGCATGTCGACGATCACGTTGACGATGATGAAGGTGATGGCAACGACGAGGACGACACCCTGGACGAGCATGACGTAGTTCGAGGTGACGCCAGAAAGGATAGCCATGCCCATGCCGGGAAGCGAGAAGATGACCTCCAAGACGACAGCGCCGCCGATCATGTAGCCGAACTTCAGGCCGAGCACGGTGACCGGCGTGATGAGCGCATTGCGAAGCACGTTGCGCGCGACGACGGTGCCGTAGGGGATGCCGAAGCCGCGGGCGGTGCGCACGTAGTCCTTGTCGAGCTCCTCGACCATCGACGTGCGGATGATGCGCGTCATCTGGCCGGTAAGGGGAACGGCAAGCGCGATGCCCGGCATCGCCATGCGGGCCAGCCAGCCGGCGGGGTTTTCCGTCAGCGGGGGAAGCGCGCCGGATGCGGGTAGCATGTGCAGCGTGGAAGAGAACAAAAGGATGAACAGCACGGCGAGCCAGAACGACGGCGTTGCGATGCAGGCGATTGAGAAGATGCGGATGACCTGGTCAGGCCAACGATCGCGATAGAGCGCCGAGATGACGCCCAAGATCGCGCTCGCGATGATCGCGATGATGAAGCCGAAGAACCCCAACTGCAGCGTGATAGGCAGCGCCGTTGCGATGCGGCCTGCGACGGATTGGCTTGCGGGGCCGAAGGTTCCCAGGTCACCATGGAAGAAGCCCGCCATGTAGTTGCAGTACTGCACGACAACAGGGTCATCGAGGCCGTGTTGCGTGCGGTAGGCTGCAAGTTGTTCCGGTGACGCGTTTTCGCCCAGGGCTGAGTACGCCTGATCGATTGGCGATAACGACATCAGGAAGAAGACGAGAACGGTGACACCGAAGATCATGATGGGCAGCCAAATCAGGCGGTTGCCAATCAATCGCAACAGGTTATTCACTGATGTCCCCTCCTTTCGATTTCTGCTCGTGAGAGCATTCCTAAATATTGTTCGGCACCTCTTCGAGCGGTGCCGCGCCCAAGAATTGCCAACCTAGCATTATAACGGTCGGTCTCATGGCAAAGTCCATTTTTTATCGCAAGCGCATAACTCGGCTAGCATTATCGCAGCTGTTTCTCGCAAACGTGCCACCAGTTGTTGCCCGTGCCCTTCGCGTATTCGCACCCTACGCAGGGCTTCGTGCAAAACTCGACGGTCCTCATGTCGTCGGTGAGAAGCTTGCTTCCCTCGTAAGGGGTGCGGGGGAGAGCTTCGTCCGCGGCTTCCATTCCCCTTATGTACATCGCTGCAAGCTGCTTCATGCCGCGATTCGTGGGATGCGTGCCGTCGACCGCCTCGTAGTCGAAGCCGAGGGCCGCTGCGTCGACGGGCGTGCAGTTGGGCTCGTCAGCTGCGGCGCTATGGATGGCCTTGTTGTACTCGTCGACGCAGATGCCGCGAAACCACCGCGGCGAGGTCGACTTCGCCGCGCCCTTCACGCGCCCGGGGAGAAGCGTTGCTGCCCAGATGTGCGCGTTCGGCCACTCCTCGTGCATGGTGCGAAGCATGCGGCGATACGAGCTCGCGAACTTTTCGACTGCCCCATCGGGCGCGAGTCCCGCAACGTTCCCCTTGTCAGGGCAGCTCGCCACAAGCTCTGCCGGCGCGTTCGGCGATCCGCCGCAAATCTGCGCGTAGGCCGATCCCCACCCGTAGTCGTTGATGCCGATGTAGATGAGGATGTCGTCGGGCGTCTTCCCGTCGCGCTCGAGCGCAGCGATGCGGCGCTCGCTTGCGCCCTGGGGAAACACGTTGCCCTCGCACACGCAGCCCGACCATGCCGCGTTTGCGAGGAGTTCGCCGTCGAAGTGGTTGATGACCTGCATCCACCAGGTGTCGGCGGGCGTTTGCACCCCCGTCGCCTCACGTTGCTCGCCCGTATAGAAAATGCTCCAGCCATCGGGGGTCACTCCCTCGTAAGTGCTGATGGAGTCCCCGTACACTGAAAAAAGTCGCTTCATGCGAAACCTTTCCTCCCTCTTTCGACTGCAATGCAACCAGTATAGTTGCGCTTGCCCGCTTTCCGCGTTTCGCGGTTGTTTCGCAACAAAAAAGCCCGCCTGGGGGAGGCGGGCTTTCGCGCAATGCAAAGCAGGCTGTCAGGCGAGCTTACTTGAGCTTTGCGTCCTGGAAGTACAGACCGGTGGTCGGGCTGGGCTCGAAGCCTTCGATCTTGTCTGCCCAGTAGCCGGTGAGAACCTTCTTGTGGAACAGCGGGTACAGCGGCACTTCCTCGGCGATGATGTCGAAGCACTTGTTGTAGGCTTCCTGACGAGCGCCCGCATCGGTGGCGCGGCGCGCCTCGTCGAGGTACTGGTTGAATTCGGTGCACTTGCCGTCGCCGGCCTTCGCCCAGCAAGTACGGCCCTGGCACCAATCGGTGTTCTCGCCGTAGAACCAGGCCAGATGCACGTCGGCGTTGGTGCCGAAGCAGGACACGTCGCCGGGGGCCAGGAACACGTCGTAATCGAGCACGGAATTGTCTTCCTTGGCGGCGAGCGACGGATAGGGGGCAGCCTGGACGTCGAGCGTGCAGGTCAGGCCGACTGCCTGGAGATCCTGCTGAATCTGAGCAGCGAGATCTTTGATCCAGTTGTCGATGACGAGGAGCGTGAAGGAGAGGTTCTCCTGGCCCGCCTCCTTGAGCAGGGACTTCGCCTTCTCGGGGTCGTACTTGTAGACGGTGGAAGCCTCATGGTAGGCCGGGTTGTCCTTCGGCAGGTAGGACGTGAGCGTCTCCGCCTGGCCGCCGAGCTGGTTGGAGATGAGCTTGTCGTAGTCGATGGCGTAGAAGAAGGCCTGACGGACGCGCTTGTCGTTGAAGGGCGCCTTCTGGCAGTTGAACATGAGGAAGCCGATGCCGTAGCTGCTGACGCTGTCGACCGTGACGCCGGCGTTCACGAGCTGGTCGCTGTTGGCGAACGGGATGTTCTCGCCAGCGACAGCGGTGCCTTCCTGAAGGGCGGTCACGCGAGCGGTGTTGTCAACGCGAACGAGCCACTGCATGGCGTCGGCGTTTGCCGGCTTTGCGCCGTTGTAGTTGGCGTTCGGCGCGAAGTTAAGCTCCCCGCCGTCCTCGCCGTTGCACTCGCCGAAGGCCCAGGCGCCCGACCCGATCGGCGGGGTAGACATGGATTCCTTGGTGATTTCGCTTGCCGGGAACACACGGCACAGGGACAGGCGCTCTTTGAGCAAGCTGTCGCTGTCGACCGAAGGATAGGCGAGCTTGAAGGAAACCGTGGAGGCGTCCTTGGCGGTGACTTCGTCGATGAAGGAGAGCATATCCTTGTAAGTTGCGTTGGCCTTGTTGGCCTCGACCACGGCGACGACGTCGTCGGCGGTCACTTCGGTGCCGTCGGAGTACTTGGCACCCTGGCGAAGCGCGACCTCGTACTCGGTGTCGGAAACCTTCGTCGGCTCGCCGGCTGCGAGGGCGGCTTCGGTCTTGCCGCTGAAGTAGTTGAGCTCATAGAGGCCCTCGAGGCAGTGCTGGATTGCGGGGAGCATGAGGGCAGAGCTTGCGCCGATGGGGTTGTAGTTGGCGTTCTTGTAGCTGCAAGCAGCAACGATGGTGCCACCACCCTTCGCGCCGTCATCGGACTTCGCGCCGTCATCCTTCTTTTCGCTAGATCCGCCACCGCAGCCGGTCAGCGAAAGCGCGGCGAGCGCGCCTGCGGCAGTGGCGCCGGCGACGAAGGAGCGACGAGTGAGTTTCACTTGTTCCATGGATTACCCTCCAACTTTTATCGTTCGGGGACGGCCCCCGTACGCTCGTGCGCCTTCCTTTTGCGCACGAACGTTTCACATTATCTTCGAAATCGCTTAATAAATAAAGGGAAAGTAGAGGATTTTGCCCATCTTGTTCGAAAGTTGTAACGTTTCGGCAAGGGGGACAATTCTAAGCACTGCTATCTCATTAGTCACGTTTGACCAGCGATGAAGTGGCCATGAGGTTCCTTTATGTACCCGAAACATCCCTCTTGGCTCCCGTGTGCTTGCCTGTGCGCTCTGGCGCGCCCATTTACCGAAGCGTAACAACCCTTGCAAGCGCCGTTTCGCGCTGCAGGCGGGTGGAGCGCGCCTGCGCTGCTACCATTCGAGGTGTCTTTATGAACAGACGAGATTGTGCACGAGGGCGCAGGGGGCACGCCTCATGCGTCTTTGCCCTTCCGTAATAATCTGAGGAGAGTGAGCATGGCACGAGAATTCAAGTCGATGGACGGCAACTCCGCGGCGGCGTACGTTTCCTACGCGTTCACCGAGGTGGCGGGAATCTATCCCATCACGCCGTCGAGCCCGATGGCTGACCTGGTCGATCAGTGGTCCGCCCAGGGCAGGAAGAACATCTTCGGCACGCGCGTGAAGGTGTGCGAGATGCAGTCGGAAGGCGGCGCTTCGGGCACGATGCACGGCTCGCTCGCAGCGGGCGCTCTCACCACGTCCTACACCGCATCCCAGGGCCTCCTCCTCATGATTCCCAACATGTACAAGATGGCAGGCGAGCTGCTTCCCGGCGTCTTGCACGTCTCCGCCCGCACCGTGGCCACCCAGGCCCTGAACATCTTCGGCGACCACTCCGACGTCATGGCCTGCCGCCAGACCGGCTTCGCCATGCTCGCCGAGGGTAACGTGCAGGAAATCATGGACTTGGCTCCGGTGGCGCACCTGTCCGCCATCAAGGGTCGCGTCCCGTTTTTGAACTTCTTCGACGGCTTCCGCACTTCGCATGAGGTCCAGAAGGTCGCATGCTGGGATTATGCCGATCTTGCCGATATGTGCGACATGGACGCGGTGCAGGCGTTCCGCGACCACTCGCTCAACCCTGAGCGCCCCTCCATGCGTGGCTCGCACGAGAACGGCGACATTTTCTTCCAGCACCGCGAGGCGTGCAACTCCTTCTACGACGAGCTTCCTGCCATCGTGGAGGACTATATGCACCAGATCAACGCCAAGCTCGGCACCAACTACGAGCTGTTCAACTACTACGGCGCGCCCGACGCCGACCGCGTGATCGTTGCCATGGGCTCGTTCTGCGACGTGGCCGAGGAGGTCATCGACTACCTCAATGCCCACGGCGAGAAGGTGGGCCTTGTGAAGGTGCGCCTGTACCGTCCGTTCGTGACGAGCAAGTTCGTAGCGGCGCTTCCCGAGACGGTGAAGAAGATCGCCGTGCTCGATCGCACGAAGGAGCCGGGCAGCGTCGGCGAGCCTTTGTACATGGACGTCCTGAACGCGCTTGCCATCGAGGGCCGCTCGGGTATCACCGTCGTCGGCGGCCGCTACGGCTTGGGCTCTAAGGATACCCCGCCCGCATCCGCGTTCGCTGTGTTCTCCGAGCTTGCGAAGGACGAGCCTCGCCGCCAGTTCACCATCGGCATCGTTGATGACGTGACCAACCTCTCGTTGCCTGAGGACCCCAACTGTCCGAACACCGCGGCGCCGGGGACTATCGAGTGCAAGTTCTGGGGCTTGGGCGGCGACGGCACGGTCGGCGCGAACAAGAACTCCATCAAGATCATCGGCGACCACACCGACAAGTACGCGCAGGCTTACTTTGCCTACGACTCCAAGAAGTCCGGCGGCATCACCATCAGCCATCTGCGCTTCGGCGACACGCCCATCCAGTCGACCTATCTGATCGACTCCGCGGACTTCATCGCCTGCCACAACCCCAGCTACGTGACCAAGTACGACATGGTCTCCGCGCTGAAGGACGGCGGCACCTTCCTGCTCAACTGCCACTGGACGGCCGAGGAGCTGAACGAGCAGCTGCCCGCCTCCATGAAGCAGGCTCTGGCCAGGAAGAACGCCAGGCTCTACACCATCGACGCCATCAAGCTGGCCAAGCAGGTGGGCATGGGCGGACGCATCAACACCATCATGCAGGCCGCGTTCTTCAAGCTGGCCGAGATCATCCCCTACGAGAAGGCGGATGAGTACATGAAGGCGTATGCCAAGAAGACCTACGGCAAGAAGGGCGACGAGGTCGTCAAGAAGAACTGGGACGCCATCGACATCGCCATCTCCGGCCTGAACGAAGTGAAGGTTCCCGCCGAGTGGGCGACCTGCACCGAGGGCGCGGTTCCCGTCAAGGTTGAGGGCACCACCGAGTACTTCGACACCTTCATCGCTCCGATCCTGGCGCAGGCCGGCGACAAGCTGCCCGTCTCCATGGTCGACGCCGCGGGCCGCGTGCCCACCGGCACCACCAAGTTCGAAAAGCGCGGCATCGCCGTAGCCGTTCCCCAGTGGAACATCGACGCGTGCATCCAGTGCGGCAACTGCGCCATCGTCTGCCCGCACGCCTGCATCCGCCCCTACCTCGTCTCCGAGGAGGACATGAAGAACGCGCCCGCGTCCTTCGAGACCAAGCCCGCCATCGGCCCCAAGTTCAAGGGCTATCAGTACCGCATGCAGGTTTCTCCGCTGGACTGCACCGGCTGCGAGAACTGCACCCAGGTCTGCCCCGTCAACCAGAAGGGCGCCAAGGTGGCTCTGGAAATGAAGCCCCTCGAGACCCAGACCGCTCAGGAAGCCAACTGGGAGTTCGCCCAGAAGCTGCCTGAATTCAAGGGTGAGCTGAACGTCAAGACCGTCAAGGACAGCCAGTTCAAGAAGCCCCTGTTCGAGTTCTCCGGCGCGTGCGCGGGCTGCGGCGAAACGCCCTACGTCAAGCTGGTTACCCAGCTGTTCGGCGACCGCATGATCATCGCCAACGCCACCGGCTGCTCCTCCATCTACGGCGGCTCCGCGCCCACCTGCCCCTACACCGTCAACGAGGACGGCCATGGTCCCGCCTGGGCCAACAGCCTCTTCGAGGACAACGCCGAGTTCGGCTTCGGCATGCAGCTGGGCATCGCGCAGCGCCGCGAGAAGCTGGCTGACACCGTCCGCGCGCTGATCGCCGTGGAGTACTGCCAGCCCGCCATCAAGGAAGCCGGCGCTGAGTGGCTCGAGAAGATGAACGACGCGGAAGGCTCCAAGGCCGCCGGCGCGAAGCTGCTGGCCGCCTGCAAGGACGGCATCGACCTCAGCGGCACCGAGTATGAGGCCAAGTGGCTCGAGAACAACAAGATCTGCGACTGCGAAGCCTGCACGCTCGCGCGCGAGGTCATTGAGAACGCCGACCTGCTGACCAAGAAGTCCGTCTGGATCTTCGGCGGCGACGGCTGGGCCTACGACATCGGCTACGGCGGACTGGATCACGTTCTGGCGCAGGATCAGGACGTCAACGTCCTCGTCCTCGACACCGAGGTCTACTCCAACACCGGCGGACAGGCCTCCAAGTCCTCCCCGCATGCCGCCGTGGCGAAGTTCGCCGCCGCCGGCAAGCGCACCAAGAAGAAGGATCTCGGCATGATGGCCATGTCCTACGGCTACGTCTACGTCGCCCAGGTGGCCATGTCCGATCCCGCGCAGGTGCTCAAGGCCATGACCGAGGCGGAAGCCTACGATGGCCCGTCCCTGATCATCGCGTATGCTCCGTGCATCAACCACGGCATCAAGATGGATCAGGCGCAGGCCGAAATCAAGAAGGCCGTCGCCGCCGGTTACTGGCAGACCTATCGCTTCAACCCCGCTGCGGAAGGCAAGAAGTTCACGCTGGATTCCAAGGATCCCACCGAGGATTATCAGGCCTTCATCAAGGGCGAAAACCGCTATGCTTCCCTGCTGCGTCAGTTCCCGGACATCGCGCCCGAACTGTTCAAGCTGAATCAGGAAGATGCGGCTGCGCGCCTGGCCTCCTACAAGAAGCTGGCCGAATAACAAACGCAGGGCGTTTGATCCCAGTAGCTACCGCGCTGGCAGGCTGAGCCTGCACCCAGTAGCTGCCGCGCTGGTTTATGCTGCCGGTAGATTATGGGCAGCATAAAACGACGTTTTTGAAGCCTTATATTTAAGCTTCAAAAACTGCGCAGGTGCAGCGACCATGGTCGGCAACTACCGCGTTCATAAAAACGAAGCCACGACCCCATAGATTTAAGGGTCGTGGTTTCTTTATTTCTATCCGATTCTGACTTATTCGAAATTCACGTTTTGATGCCCGTAGATTTAAGGAATCAAAACTTATGTGGGTACGCGGGAAACGAAAATCTTGCGCCGGATACGCTAATCGTGGTATACTGATAATTGAAAGGAATTGCAGCTTTGAACAGGAGGTGTGATCGTGCCAACAGAGGAAAGCATTCGCAATACGCTGATGAACTTGAAATCAACCTATGCTCTGCGGACGGTCAGCATCTTTGGTTCCTATGCAGAGGGACGGGCGACCGCGAACAGCGATTTGGATTTGCTGGTGGAATTTGAACAGCCCGCCGTTTCACTCATCAAGCTTAACGCGCTCAAGTATGATCTGGAGGATGCGCTGGGTCTGCCTGTGGATATAATCCATGCGCCATTGCCAGCGGACAGCATGATACGGCCGGGAAGGATGGTTCGGGTGCTATGAACAATCGAGATCACCAAATCTGTGAAAAACTGCTGACGGAGATCGCCGTTATTGATGATTTGCTCAAGGGCTTTTCGTTGGAGAATTTCCAATGCGATGAACGTACTGTTCGCGCTGTATGCATGACGCTTATCAACATCGGAGAACTGGTGAAAAACCTGACGCCGGAACTTCGGAACGCGCATCGGGAAGTTCCGTGGCGAGCTATTTCAGGTATGCGCGATGTTACGGCACATAAGTATCAAACCCTTCGCAGAGAGGACGTATATCGCACTTGCATAGATGATATTCCTGATTTTAAAAATAAGATACTCCAACTGCTGACAGTGACGACCTCCAGCAGCTGCCCCGTTGCCGGCAGTGACGGCCTCCAGTAGCTACCGCGCAAGTCGGCAGTGCCGACAGCCAGTAGCTACTGCGCTGTTGATTGCGGTCGGCAAGAATGACCGCAATCAAGCGACGTTTTTGAAGCCATAGATTTAAGCTTCAAAAACTGCGTGAGTGCAGCGATCTATGGGTTTCTCTCCCTCAGTCAAAACCTGTGGTTTTGACAGCTCCC
>OLPR01003705.1_pt1 | contig 9949 bp, 7 predicted proteins | sample 1672761 | NCBI WGS metagenome assembly OLPR01 (sample SAMEA3136721, study PRJEB25190) | human gut metagenome | biome: human gut; feature: human-associated habitat; material: faeces | place: Austria | collected 2013
CATGCGGGCAGTGTCTTATGTGTGCTTACCGCCGCTAAATCCGCGCCCTGCTCGATGGGAGACGGCAGACCGACCGCCTTGCAATGGGCACCATGCGCCGCATCGACGAGCAGCGGCACGCCGTGCGTATGACAAATCTCCGCCAACTGGGGGATATTTTGCAAAATACCATAGTAGTTCGGGCTGGTCACCAAAACGGCGGACGCCTGCGGGTTCTGCCTCAGCGCATGTTCCACATCTTGCGCGTCAAGCAGTCCCGGCATGCCGTCCAGCGGCTCCGGCACGACAAACACCGGTGTCAAATCCAGCAGTGCCATCGCGTGCGTGACGGATTTGTGACAATTCCGATCTAAAATCAACGTGCCGCCCTCTGGCACAGCCGCGCCGATCGCCGTCATCAGCGCCTGCGTCGAGCCGCCCGTCAAAAACAGACAGTCACGGGCGCCATAGTATCGCGCGGCATCGTGCTCAGCGGAGAGAATCGGTTCATCTCCCTCATACAAATTGCCGGTTCCCTCGATTTCCGTGTAATCAATCGGAAACGGAAAATTCAGCTCCGGCAAAACCGGACGCCCTTTGTGTCCCGGCATATGAAAACGGGCGGCCTTGCGAGCCGCCTGTTTCCGTAACTGTTCATACAATCTTGCGTCAGACATATTCCTTGGTTACCAGCGGGCTGAGATACAGCGGGTTGACATCGAGAATCGCGGTGTCACCGTTTTTAATATCCAGTCCTGTCACATCGCAGGATACATGGCACAGACCCACATGTCCCAGCACGCGGACGCGATGTCCGGCAATGCTGATGTAGATATTGCCCTTGCCCCTGCCGTCTTCCAAATCGTTCTTTACATAGCGCATGACATCGCGCGGACGGAACAAATCGCGCTTTTTTTCCACGGAAAAGCCGTCTGTATAGCCGACCGGCACAACCGCCACGCGTGTGGTGTCCTTTGCGACATAGCCCGCGCCATAGCCAAAGGTGTGACCCTTCGGCACGGTGCGCGTCTCAATGACGCGGCTTTCGAGATAACCCAGACGGGACAGTCCATACTTTGCGCCGTTGACAATGCGTCCGGTAAACGCAGAGCCGACGCGAACCGCGTCCAGCATCATATCGTCATAGCGGAACACACCGTTGGAGTTTGCCGCGTGGCGCATGCCGACACAAATACCGTCCGCTTCCAGCTGGCTGATGATGTGGCACAGCTGCTTATACTGTCCGCGCGTTGCCGCCTCATCCGCAAAGGAAGAATGAAAATGCGTATAAATACCGGTCACCTGCATGCCCGGGCACGCAGTATACACTTTTTTAATCTCCGCATACTGATCCGGCAAAAAGCCGTAGCGTCCCATGCCCGTGTCAATCTTGACATGCGCCTTTGCCTGCATGCCGCAGCCCTGTGCAACTTCATTCAGGCACTGCGCCGCCTCCGGCGAACCGACCGTCGCAATCGCGTTCGCCTGCACGACCTGATACGCTTCATCCGCCATCGCAGTGGAGCGCATGACGAGAATGTCTTCCTCGGTATAGCCCCAATCGCGCAAGCGCTGGGCGTCCTCCGGCTCGGTCACGGCAAACATGCGGATGCCGGTCTCCTTCAAGACCTCTGCCATCTGTTTCATGCCAAAGCCGTAGCCGTCTGCCTTGAGTACGGCAAATACCGGCACGCCCGCCTTTTTCTCAATGATGCGGGCATTTTCCTTGAGCTTTTCCCGCTCAATCACGAACTTTTTCATGTTACTTGTTCTCTTCCGGCTTCTTTTCTTCTTTCTTTGCCTGCGACTCGCCGCGATGATCGCCGGTCAAATTCTTCGGCTTGGAAGTATCCAGCGCAGCGTTCTTCTTCAGGAAGCGCTTGCGGCGCAGGTTGCGATAGGTGCTCTGACCGTGTACAACGGCAAAGTATATCGGCTTGTTGAATACCAGATCATATTCGCCGACAAACTGTACCAGATCGCCATTGAAATCCTTCTTGAAGCGGTACAGACCGTACAGCGGGTTATCCGGTGTCAAATCGCCGGAAACGCCGCGGAAGTCATAGATGCGGCACTTCTTCTCCAGAGACCACTGAATCATCATCCACTGCAATAAGTAGTTCGGCATCAGCTTGCGGACGTCAAATTCCTTGGTGCCGTTTGCGGATGCGCCGTACAGATACCAAACCTTGTCGCCGTAGTAAATCGCAAGCGTACCTGCAATCGGCTTGTCCTCATAAAATGCCATGTACAGACGGGCATTGTCCCCCATCGCATCCAGCATCTTATTGAAGTAGCTTGCCGGACGGGTGACAAAACCGTCACGCAGGCCGGTTTCCAGCATCATCTTTGCGAAAAACGGCATCATTTCCTTGCCAACCAGCTTGATCTTGACGCCGCGCTTGATTGCCTTGCGCACCTTGGTACGGGTATCCGTCTTAAAGTGCATGATGGCATCCTCGCCCTGCGTGTCGTCGACAGTGATGTCGAATGCCTCGCCCGGCTCAGCGGTATAAATCTTCTTGGCGTTCATCTCGGAAACGTCCAGACGGAACACGAAATTCGGCTGAATGCCCTCAAAGTTCTTGCCGTCGCCGGTGGCATTTTTAAAGCCCAGATGCTCCAGCTCCTTGATAAATTCCTTATCCTCAATCGAAACGTCCGGATCAATCTTGAGCACGTAAGAATGATACTTCTTCGCCAGCACGCGAGCGCCCTCGATGAGTTGCTCCATGGTTGCGCGGTCATGCGGATCGCAAACCGGACCACGGCAGCCGTACATCAGTGTCCACGGCATATGCGGCAGGTTGCGGATGAGCACGGCGAGAGAGCCGCAGATTGCGCCGTTCTCGTCGCGAACGATGACTGCTTCCCACTTCCAGTTATCCTTCAGGTTCGCCCACTTCTTGGACTGCGCGAAATGGCCAAACGGGTGGCTCATATTAAAGGCTTCGTATTCAGCCAGCGTATTATCATTTACAAATTCAAACATTTCCATCCTCCTGATCTGATTGGAACAGAATTTCATACTTATTTCCATTATAACACCGGAACAAACGAACGTCTATGCGCGTTCCGGCATATTTTTTAATTATATGCCATTTCTGACGTATGTACAAGGTGCAATCATCCGTATTTTCAGATGTTTTGCGCCGAATCCGGGTGCACATTACCGAAGGCACGCGCCGGTTCCTGCCGTCCTCCGTGAAATTCCATTCACAGCCACGCCGCACAGAACGTCATATCCGAGCAAAAAATTTGCAAAATCTGAACAACTTTGCCGTTTTTTTGTCATTCTTTGCAGGCACGATTTGTCCCCCTTGCAAAAATAGACAAAAATTTCCGCTTTCGCACGCTAAATTACAGCAGTCGGATGAAAAGGAGTCTGGCGTCTTGACAACCCCGCCTCAAATGCGATTTAATAAGAATGTCAGTTTGAACGAACTGGTAATATTATCTGATTACATAGGGACCGATATATGACTCTTTTTTATCCCTATGTACCGTTGAAAGGCAGGTATCACTCTCATGTCCGAAGGAAGAATTTATAACTTTTCGGCTGGCCCGTCCATGATGCCGCTGCCGGTCCTCGAGAAGGCCGCAGCAGAAATGACCAACTATGGCGGTTCCGGCATGTCAGTTATGGAGATGAGTCACCGTTCAAAGTACTACGACGATATTATCAACGGTGCGCAGGACGTTCTGCGCCGCGTCTATAATATCCCGGACAACTACCGCATTCTGTTTATGCAGGGCGGCGCAACCATGCAGTTCTCTGCGGTTCCGCTCAACCTCATGGTAACCGGTAAGGCAGATTACGCCATCACCGGCAACTTCGCACGCAATGCATACAAGGAAGCAAAGAAGTTTGGCGACATTCACATCGCTGCAACCTCTGAAGCTGACAACTTTACTTGGGTTCCGACCCCGGATCAGCTGGACATCCGCCCGGATGCAGATTACTTCTACATCTGCGCAAACAACACCATCTTCGGTACCGAATGGCACTACGACCCGAACGCAGGAGATGTTCCGGTTGTTGCTGACATGTCCTCCAATATTCTGTCCAAGCCGGTCGACATTTCCAAGTACGGTATCATTTATGCCGGCGCACAGAAGAACATGGGTCCGGCAGGTATGGCAGTTGTCATCATTCGCGAGGATCTCATGGGTCACTACCGCGAGAACATGCCGGTTCTGCTGGATTACCAGCTGATGGCTGACAAAAACAGCATGTACAACACGCCTCCTACGTACTCCATCTACATGATGAAGCTGGTCACCGAATGGGTCGAGCAGATGGGCGGTCTGGAAGCGATGGCAAAGAATGCGGATCTCCGCAGCAGCATGCTGTATGACTATCTGGATTCTACCGATTTTTACAAGGGTGCTGCACAGAAGGCTTCCCGTTCCCGCATGAACGTCACCTTCAATACCCCCAGCCCGGAACTGGACGCTTCCTTTGCAAAGGAAGCCGCCGCCCAGGGCCTCTGCAATCTGAAGGGCCACCGGCTGGTGGGCGGTCTGCGGGCCAGCATCTATAACGCCATGCCCGTGGAAGGCGTTCGCGCCCTGGTAGAATTTATGCAAAAATATGAAAGGGAGCACCGGTGATGATACAGATAAAAACCATGAACGCCATTTCCCCGGTTTATGAGGAAATTTTGAACCCCTCCGCTTACGCCGTGGGCCCGGAGGAAGCGGCCCCTCAGGCCATATTGGTGCGCAGTGCCGATCTGCACGCCTCTGAAATTCCGGATTCCCTTCTGTGCGTGGCCCGGGCGGGGGCGGGGTATAATAACCTGCCCATCGACGTTTACGCCCGGAAGGGCGTGGTGGCCTTCAATACCCCCGGCGCCAACGCCAACGCCGTTAAGGAATTGACCGTGGCGGGGCTTCTGCTGGCCAGCCGGAAGATCGCCCAGGGAATCGACTGGTGCCAGACCCTTGCGGAAAAGGGCGAGGCCATCCCCGCCCTGGTGGAAAAGGGAAAATCTCAGTTCGCCGGCCCGGAATTGATGGGCAAGACCCTGGGAGTTATGGGCCTGGGGGCGGTGGGCCGTCTGGTGGCCAATGCGGGCGTGGCCCTGGGCATGCGGGTGTTGGGGCACGACCCCTATATTTCCGTAGAAAACGCCTGGCAGCTTTCCCGGGAAGTGGAACATTCCACCGACCTGGACCAGATGCTTTCCCAGTGCGATTATCTTTCCGTGCACGTGCCCCTTACGCCGGATAGCCGGAATCTCTTCCGCCGGGAAATCTTCGAAAAGATGAAACCCGGCGCGGCGCTGCTGAATTTCTCCCGGGGCGCGCTGGTGAACGATGCGGACGTAAAGGCGGCCCTCTCTCAGGGAAAACTCCGGGCCTATGTGACGGATTTCCCCAATGCCGATCTGGTGGGAACTCCCGGCGTGGTGTGCATTCCCCACCTGGGCGCGTCCACTCCGGAAAGCGAGGAGAACTGCGTGCGCATGGCCTCCCGGCAAATTCGGGATTATCTGGAAAACGGCTCCATCGTCCATTCCGTCAATTATCCCGATTGCCCCCTGGGCCCTGTGACCAAGCCCCGGCTTCTGGTGCTGCATCAGAACATCCCCAACGTGCTGCAATCCATTCTGGGCCTGGTAACCCAGTCCGGGGAAAATCTGAATATCGATAACATGCTCAATAAATCCCGGGGGGATTATGCCTGCACCGCGCTGGATCTGGATCACGCTCCTTCCCAGGCGCTGGTGGAAAAAATCGCCCAATTGGAAACGGCCTATCGGGTGCGCCTACTGAAGGGGCCTTCCGATTGATTTGCTGCCAAATGATATTTTACATTTTCTTGATGTATTGCAAAATTGAATCCGATATAATAAAATTAATTCACCGGGCGGCTGGCGTTAACGCGGCCGCTCGGCCCATGTTTTTATGAAGGGGGATTTCCATGGAAAAGAAAACCATGGGCAGAGACCTGACCAAAGGCCACGTGCCTTCCCAATTGATGACCTTCGCTTTGCCGTTCATGCTCTCCAACGCCCTGCAGGCCGTCTACAGTACGGTGGATATGCTGGTGGTGGGCAACGTGGTGGGGGAGACCGGCCTTTCCGCGGTCAATAACGCCAGTATGCTGATCTTCCTGCTCACCGCCCTGGGCATCGGCTTTTCCAACAGCGGCCAGGTGCTCATCGCTCAGATGCAGGGGGCGGGCAAGCGCCGGGAAATGAATTTCGCCATCGGCACCCTGTTTACCGCCATGACCATCATGTCCCTTCTGATGACCGCCGTGGCCATCTTCCTGTGCAATCCCATGCTGAATTTGCTGGACGTGCAGGGCGGCGCGTATCCTCTGGCCCGGGATTATATGCTCATCTGCGGCGGCGGATTGATCTTCACCGGCGGCTATAATATGGTCTCCGCCGTGCTCCGGGGCATGGGCGAATCCAAAATGCCTCTGGTGTTCATTGCCATTGCCTCTGTGGTGAATATCGTGCTGGATATTCTGTTTACGGGCATTCTGGGCTGGTCCGTGGCGGGCGCGGCCTGGGCCACCATCATCGGCCAGGCGGTGAGCTTCATCGTTTCTGTGATCTATCTCTATCGGAAAAAGGAGGCCTTCGGCTTCGATTTCAAGCTGGACAGCTTCAAAATCCGCGGCGATATGCTCAAAACCCTCACCAAGCTGGGCGTCCCCTTCGCCATTCAGATGAGCGCCATTAATATCTCCATGCTCTTCGTGAACCGGCTGATCAATACCTACGGCGGCGTTTCCTGTTCCGCGGCCTTCGGCGTGTCCAGTAAAATTCAGCAGATTCCCGACATCATTACCCGCTCCATCGGCATGGCCTCCAGCTCCATGATCGCCCAGAACCTGGCTGCCCGGGAAATCGACCGCTCCAAGAAAGTGGTACATACGGGCATCTATATCTGCTGCGGCATTTATGCGGTGGTGGCGGTGTTCATGCTGCTGTTCCCCCGGGAAATCTTCCGCCTGTTTACCTCCGAGGAACGGGTGCTGCAATATGCCTGGTATTGCATCCTCACAGCGGTCATCGCCTATCCCGCCCACGCCCTGATGACCTCCACCACTTCCTTCATCCAGGGCATCGGCGACGCGAAATTCTCGCTGATCATCGCCCTTTTGGACGGCGTGGTGGCCCGCATCTCCCTGAGCTGGATTCTGGGCGTGCTGCTGGGCAAAAGCTTTTTCGGCGGGACCCTGGGCATGGGCGAACTGGGCCCGGCCTTCGGCTTCTTCCTGGGCTATAACCTGGCCACCTATGTCACGGCCCTGCCCAGCACGGCGTATTTCTTCATCGAGCGCTGGCGCAAGCGGGATCTGCTGGTGTAATCGAATAAACTGCGCCCTTCCGCATAAGTAAAAAATGCGGGAGGGCGTTTTTATGTTGCGAAAAATCGTTGCTTTGCTGGCGCTGTTTGCGGCGCTGTTCCCCGGCTGTGCCTTTGCCGATACGTCGGACGAGCCCCTGGCCATCGGCGCAAAGGCCGCCATTCTCATGGAGGCGGAAACCGGGCGGGTGCTGTTGGAAAAAAACGCGGATCAGCGCCTGCCGATGGCTTCTACCACCAAGATCATGACCTGTCTGCTGGCGCTGGAAAATTCCTCGCTGGAGGAAACCGTCACCGCCGGGAAAAACGCCGCCGGGGTGACGGGCACCTCGCTGTATCTTTCTCAGGGTGAAACCCTCACCATGGAGCAAATGCTCTATGGCCTCATGCTTCGCAGCGGCAACGACGCGGCGGTGGCCATCGCGGAGCATGTGGACGGCTCTGTGGAAGAATTCGTCGCCCGAATGAACCGGCGGGCGGTGGAACTGGGGGCGGACGCGCAGTTCAAAAATCCCCACGGCCTGGATCAGCAGGGACACGAGGCCTCCGCCCGAGCCATGGCGCTGATTCTGCGGGAATGTCTGAAAAACGAAACCTTCGCCCGGATTACTTCCACCAGGGAAAAGGTCATTCCCTGGCCCGGCAACGAATATAGCCGCGTTTTGAAAAATAAAAACCGCCTGCTCACCTCTTACGAGGGAGCCACGGGCGGCAAAACCGGCTATACCTCCGGCGCAGGGCGCTGTCTGGTGTTTTCCGCGGAACGAAACGGCATGCGTCTGGTGGGCTGCGTGCTGAATTGCCCCACCTGGTTCGATACGGCTCAAGCCATGCTGGATTATGGCTTCGAACACTACAGCATGCAGGAAGTGTCCCGCGCCGGGGATTCCATGGGTCAGGTGGCCGTTACCGGCGGCCAGAAAAGATCGGCCCCGGTTCAGACGGCGGAGGACCTGCGGGTTCCTGTGGGAATGGGGGAAAAGATCGTGGTTCAAACGCAGCTGCCCGATGATGCGCCGGCTCCCGTGCGCCGGGGAGACGCGGCCGGAGTGTATCAGGTGCGCTCCGGCGGGCAGCTCCTGGCCCAGGGCAAACTGGTCTACGGGGAAAGCGTCTCGAAAAATAACATGGAGGGCGCGCTGGAGCGGGTGGTAGGCCACTGGTCCCTATTGCGATAGCCCTTCCTCTCCGGAGGAATAGGTGTTGAGCACTTCTCCTTCGGCGTTTAGAAGCACCGCGCCGCCGGAAATGTCCCCGCAATACAGGCCCTGGGCCACCCAGTTGATGGCGTCATATAGCGCCGGGGTCACTTCCTGCCCCGCTCGATCCATCAGGCCGAATTTCATGCCGGAATCCCCCCGGCTGCCATAGGCCAGCAGCTCCCCGCCTGTGGGGTAAATCAAATCCCATTCCCGGGAAAGCACGTCGCCCGCCGGGGTAATCAGCTGATACGCGTCGTCCCTTTCCAGAATCAGCGCGTCTTCTCCCGCGCCGGAGACGGTGACCAGCCCGTCCCAGAAAGCCAGCGCTTCGCCAGAGACGCTGAGAAGCCGCGTAGAGGAGGCGGAGGACAGCAGTGCGTATTTGCCCGCCAGGGCGGCGTTCGCGCCTTCCAGGGGCACGCAGGCCGTCTGAGAAAGGTCTGCGTCCATCAGATACAGCGTGTCCTCCCGAACGGCGGCAAACAGCCCGTCGCCCCGAAGAATTAGGTCGTATTCCGAGGGCAGCAGGGAAGCGCCGGTTTTGTCGATTACGCCGTATCCCATTGCGCCGGCCACAATCGCCAGCCCGCCCTGAAAATCCCCCGCGTAGCGGTAGGCGGGGGCAATGACCCACGCGCCGTCCGTGTCCAGATATCCGTAAAGGTTGGACGTGGCGTCCAGCAGCGCCAGCAGCCCTTCGCAATACTGGCCCAGATTGCCCAGGGTGTAAATCCCCGTGTCAAAAACAAAACCGCTGGAATCCAGAATGCCCACCGGGTCGGAAACGTCGTCAAAAACGCTGCCGGTCAGGGACAGCAGCTTTCCGTTTCCGGAATAGGTCAGGCTGCTGTAGGCGGTTCCGTCCACCTCCAGCGAGGGATATACGTAATGGAATACGTTGTCCTTCACGGCGAAAAAGCCGTCCCCCGCGGCCCAGAGCCCGGTGAGAATGCAGTCGGAAAGGGCTTCCCCCTCCGGAGAAAGCAGCGCGTATTTCAATACGCCGTCTACAGCGTTTCCTGCGGCGTATCCAGTCACCCGTCCGTCGTCGCTGCGCAGAATCTGTATGCGCTGGTATCTGCCGGGGGGCAGTACCGTCTCGCCGGCGTCGTTTACCACCAGTGCGCCGCCGGTGTAGTTCATGGCATAGACCTCGGCCCCGCCGGAAAAAGCGACCAGGGAAAGAAGGCAAATCAGCACTAGCAGCCTGCGCATGAGAGAACCTCCTTTCGTGATGAAAGCAGTATAGCACAGAATCACAGAATTTACAAACAAAATTTCGTGAAAACTATAGACAAACGCGGAAAGAAGTGGTATAATTCATACCTGTCGGCGGGATGAACTTGACCGCTTGCGAGATAGGATGCGCCCGTAGCTCAGTTGGATAGAGCAACGGCCTTCTAAGCCGTGGGTCAGGGGTTCGAATCCCTTCAGGC
>OLPR01003710.1_pt1 | contig 9941 bp, 8 predicted proteins | sample 1672761 | NCBI WGS metagenome assembly OLPR01 (sample SAMEA3136721, study PRJEB25190) | human gut metagenome | biome: human gut; feature: human-associated habitat; material: faeces | place: Austria | collected 2013
CGACGAGCTCGCGGACGCGGAAGCAGCGGTCGCCGGCGCCTGCGACATTCTCGCTGAAGCCCTCGCCGACGATGCCGAAATGCGCGCGCGTCTGCGCGAAGAATTGGCTGCCAAGGGCGTCATCCACACCAAGGCCGGCAAGACGCCGGATCCTACCTACGACAATTATCTCGACTACAGCGAACCGCTGGCAAAAATGGCGGCGCATCGCGTGCTCGCTGTTGGGCGCGCTGAGCGTGAGGATGCGCTGGCAGTGAGTCTGGAATTTGACGAAGAGCGCGCCGTGTATCTGCTCTACAAACACATTTACAGAAAAGGCATGGCTTGGCAGGAGCGTTTACAGGAAATGTGCCGCGACAGCTGGAAGCGTCTGCTCAAGCCGTCCCTCGAAAAAGAAGTGCGCAAAGCGCGCACAGAATGGGCGGAGGATCAGTCGACGGTGCTTTTCAAGCGCAATCTGCGCGATCTGTTGCTGCAGCCGCCGGTGCGCGGGCACGTTGTGCTCGGATTTGATCCGGGCTTTGCCAATGGCTGCAAGCTCGCCGTCATCGACGCAACGGGCAATGTGCTTGAAACGACCGTCGTCTATCCCTTCAAAGGAAAGGGCGGCGAGGCCAAAGCGAAGGAAATCCTGCGTCAGCTGATCGACCGCCATCGCGTCACCCTCGTTGCCATCGGCAACGGCACCGCATCCCGCGAGAGCGAGCGCCTTATCGCCGGCATCCTCGACGGGCGCGCGGATTGCGGCTGGTACATTGTCAGCGAAGCTGGCGCGTCGGTTTATTCTGCCTCGCCGCTGGCTGCTGAGGAATTTCCGGATCTTGACGCCACGCTGCGCAGTGCCGTTTCCATCGCGCGCCGCGTGCAGGATCCGCTGGCGGAGCTTGTGAAGATCGATCCACGCTCCATCGGCGTCGGCCAATATCAGCACGACATCGATCAGAAAAAACTGACCCACGCGCTGGACGGCGTCGTCGAAGACTGCGTCAACCATGTCGGCGTCGATCTCAACACCGCCAGCGTGTCGCTGCTCAGCCACGTCGCCGGTGTGACGCCGCAGCTCGCGAAAAACATCGTCGCCTATCGCGACGAAGCTGGTAATTATCGCACGCGCAAATCCCTGCTCAAGGTGCCGAAGCTGGGGCCGAAAACCTTTGAACAATGCGCCGGATTCCTGCGCATCGCCGACGGCGACGAGCCGCTGGACAACACCCAGGTGCATCCGGAAAGCTACGCCGGCGTGCGCGCCATGGCCGCGCTTTTCGATTGTCCGCCGTCGCCGGCTCTCGCCAAAAAAGCGCGCGCAGCCATGCCTGCCGCTGAGCTTGCCGAGCGGCTCGATCTCGGCCCTGCGACGCTCGCAGATATTCTCGACGCCCTCGCCAAACCGGGACGCGATCCGCGCGACGATCTGCCACAGCCATTGCTCTCGCACGATCTTCTCGAGCTCGAGGATCTGGAGCCCGGCATGGAGCTTGAAGGCACCGTCACAAACATCGCTGCTTTTGGCGCGTTTGTCGACATCGGCCTACACGAAAACGGCTTGGTGCACATCTCCAAGCTCTCCGATCGTTTTGTCAAGGATCCGCTCACCGTCGTTCGCGTCGGTCAGATCGTGCGCGTCAAGGTTCTGGATGTGGACAAACAGCGCCGCCGCATCAGCCTGTCCATGAAAGGCGTCAAGCAACCGTAAATTTTCGCTCCGTCGTTCGCGACGGAGCGTTTTTTGTCTGGCGATGGGGCTTGACAAGCAGAGCGTGCAGGCGTAGAATGAGCACAAATAAAGATGACAAACTAGGGAATATTAAAAAGCATCTCACGTTTCCTACTATAGAAAGGAGGTCTCCATCATGAGCATGATGGATGCACTGCAACAACGTCGTACCTATTACAACATCAATAAAGAATTGCCAGTTTCCATCGAGGAGGTGCGCAGCCTTGTCGATCGGCTGACAGAGCTTGTGCCAGACGCGTTCAACATGAAGAGCAGCCGCATTGTCACTGCTTCCGGTAGCCAGCAGGATGTTCTCTGGGACGCCATTTATGATGTCTTCGCAGGAAAAGTTGCCCGCGAAAAGATCGACAGCTTCCGCGCCGGCGCTGGCACCATTCTCTATTTTTACGATCGCAGCGTCGTCGCAGCGATGCAGGAACAGTTCCCGCTCTACGCAGAGAATTTTCCAGTCTGGGCGAACCATTCCAGCGCCATGCTGCAGCTTGCGATCTGGAGCAGCCTGCGCGAGCTTGGCATCGGCGCGTCGCTGCAGCATTACAACCCTGTCATAGACGCGCGCGTGCGCGAATTGTTCGATCTGCCGGAGGAGTACGTTCTCGTCGCTGAGATGCCGTTCGGCGGCATTGTCGAAGAGCCAGCGCCAAAACCGGCAGAAAATATCCGCGAGCGCGTGCAGCATTTCTGATCCCTTGTGAGTTGCCGCGGCGCTGTGGTATGATGGAGCAAAGGAGGTGAGACCGATGACGGTCCGCAAACGTTCCATTTTGCCGCGGCTTCTCATTTTTATTGTGCTGCTCGTCTGCGCAGCCTGGATCTGGCAAAATTATTTCGCCTACGACGAAAACGGCCGACCACCGGACCGTTATCGTGGAGACATCCCCACCATCACCGGAACATCCGATGCTGACGGCGATGGCATTCCTGATCAACAGGATATTCTCCAGGGCGCGCTGGATTATGTCGCCACACGTCCGCGCTACAAGAGCGCGTATTTCGTTGGCGGCTGGCCGACAGACGGCACCGGCGTCTGCACAGATGTTGTCGCTTATGGCATGCGCGCGGCAGGATTTGATCTGCCGGCGCTTGTAGATAATGACAAACGCGCTGCGCCGGAAAATTATTTCGGTGTGCCGCCGGACAAAAACATCGACTATCGCCGCGTGCCAAATCTCGCCGTTTATTTTTCGCGCCACGCCACAGCGCTCACCACGGATACGAGCGCCATTGAGCAGTGGCAGGGCGGCGACATCGTCATTTTTGACGACGACCACATCGGCATCGTCAGCGATCGGCGCAACGCCAGCGGTGTGCCTTATCTCATCCATCACGCCCATCCGATGCAGCGCCATTACGAGGAAAACACGCTTGCCAGCTACAGCAACATCACCGGCCACTATCGCGTCGGCACCTGGCAGTGAATTTTGTGCCGGCGCACAACAATTCAGCGGAAAATTTGTCTTGTGCACACTGCTCTTTTCTGAGCGTTGTTCTATAATACAATCTGTGGCCGCGAGCCGCTAAAAACTTTTGAAAGGAAATGAATTACATGAGTGGTAAGATCAAAAACTTTATCGAAGAATTCAAAGCCTTTGCGCTCCGCGGCAATATGATGGACATGGCCGTCGGTATCATCATCGGCGGTGCGTTCACCGGCATCGTCACTTCCCTGACGGATAACTTTATCAACCCGATCCTGAACTTTGTGACCGGCGCTGAAACCTACACACTGCAGAATGTGGCTGGTTTTGCATCCAGCTTTGTTTCTGAACTGGTCAACTTCTTTATCATGGCCTTCGTTCTCTTCCTGCTCCTGAAGGGAATGAACAAGCTCGTTGCGCTCGGCAAAAAGCCAGAAGCGCCAGCAGCGCCAACCACCAAGGTTTGCCCATTCTGCCAGAGCGAGATTCCTATCGCAGCCACCCGCTGCCCACACTGCACCTCCAAGCTTGAGGAAGCAGAAAAGCAGGAAGCCGTCGCTGCTGCTGAATAATTTTAGCCGTTCATGCGCTCACGTATCCAATGCGATGCGTGGGCGTTTTTTGTTGCGCGCGTTTTGTCAGCACCGATGCTGCGACGCAATATCCATGCGCATTCGCTATGGTGAGCGGAAGATGCTTGATGATTTTCTGGGATATGATAAGATGGAGATAGAAAAAATGCGTGCCCTCATTTAGAAAAGGAGGACAATCCTATGGAAACCATGTTGGCGACGGCTCTTCCGCGCAGCACCTGGCTCGGTTCGTGCTCACAATGGCTGTTTTTTGGCGTGCTGTTCGCAGCATTATTTCTGTGGTATTTTGCTCAGCGTCGCAGACCGGCGATAGTGAAAGAGTGGCTGAAGATTGGCGCACTTCTGGTAGTCGCCTGGCAGCTGAGCTGGCTGATCTATTATGTGTGCTATGGCCGGCTGGGCTGGGAGGCGACGATCGTTTTTCTGATCTGGGCACTGCTCTTCGGGCAGTATATGAGAATGCTGCGAAAGCCTTTGGCGCGCGTATGCAATGATGAAAATGGTGGAAAAGGGCCAACGACCTTTAAGCAGCTGATCGGCTATGAGGATGACGGAAAAATAGATGAGCGTGACGAAGGATGAGGAGAAAAATTTTATTTTTCCGCGCTGTGAAAACGGCGCGGAATTTTTGTTGCGCAGTCGTGCGGCATTTCGTATAATAAAAGCCGATTTTCAAAACAGGGGGAAAAATTTTTGTTCTATTTACTTGGTATTCTCGCAGGCTGCTGCCTGCCGCTGCAGACGAGCGCGAACGCGCGGCTCAATGGGCGTACGGGCTCGCCGTACAGTGCAGCGTTTATTTCGTTTGTCGTTGGGCTGGTGTTCCTGGCGTTTCTCCTGATCGTGACCGGCGAAGGGATCATGCTGCCGTGGGGCACGCTTTTCACGCTGCCGTGGTGGATCTGGCTCGGCGGTGTCTGCGGCACGATCTTTCTGACGCTGAATATTTTGCTCTTTCCGCGCGTCGGCAGTGTGCAGACGGTGGTGCTGTCGACGCTGGGGCAGATTCTCATGGGACTTTTGGTCGATCATTTCGGCCTTTTCCAGGGCGTGCAGTCGTCGCTCACGGCAACGCGCGCGATCGGCGCAGTGCTTGTGATCATCGGTGTTGTGCTGGTGGCCGTCGCGAAAAAAGGCGGCGCCGGTGCGGCGTCTCGCGGCGGCGGACTGGTGCTCTGGCAGATCGTCGGCGTGCTGGCTGGGATGCTCTCGGCGACGCAGACAGCGGTCAACGGCACGCTGGGGCGCGAGATCGATTCTCCGCTGCAGGCGTCGCTGCTCAGCTTTATCGTGGGCACGGTGCTGTTGGCGCTGATCTCGTTTTTCATGCGCAGCGCCAAGGGTGAGCAGATCCCTGGCAATCGTCCATGGTGGATGTGGATCGGTGGCGCGCTGGGCGCGCTCTATGTGCTTGCGAATGTGGTCATCAGCGGCGCCATTGGCACGGGCTTGAGCGTGATCATCCTGCTGGTTGGCGCGACGGCTGGCGGCCTCGTCGTCGATCATTTCGGCATTCTCGGTGCGCAGCGCGATGCGCTGAGCGCAAAAAAGCTTGTCGGCATTGTGATCATGATCGCAGGCGCTGCAGCCATCAATATTTTCTGATCGGAAAAACCGGCTCTGACGTTTCGCTGGAGCCGGTTTTATTATTTGCGAGATTTCTTAAAAGAATAAACAAGATTTATTTTTATATATTATGAAACGGGTGTATTATAACAGCAGACAGAATGGCCATTCTGTTTGAAATAAAAAGGAGGAATCATTTATGGCTACATTCATCATTGGGCTCGTGATCCTTTTCGTAGGCGCTGCGATCTACGGAAAGTTCTGCGAGCACGTCTTCGGTCCGGACGATCGCCAGACGCCTGCGTACACAAAGCAGGACGGTGTTGACTACGTACCGATGCGCGGCTGGAAAAACAGCCTTATCAATTTGCTCAACATTGCCGGTACCGGCCCGATCCTGGGGCCGATCCAGGGGATCCTGTTCGGACCGATCGCGTTCATCACGATCCCGATCGGCAACATCATCGGCGGTGCGATGCACGACTATTTCTCGGGCATGATCTGCCTGCGCGACGGCGGCACACAGATGCCGGACATGATCCGCAAATATTCCAACAAGGGCGTCTACACCATCTACCAGATCTTCTGCAGCCTGCTGCTGCTTTTGGTTGGCGCGGTGTTCATCTACACGCCTGGCGATATTGCGGCAACACAGGTCTTTGGTTTTGACGGCGCAGCGACATCTGTATCGACATGGGTCATCTACGGAGTTATCTTCGTTTATTATCTCATCGCGACCCTCTTCCCGATCGACCAGATCATCGGCCGCATTTATCCAATCTTCGGCGCGATCCTGCTCTTCTCTGCGATCGGTGTGTTCATCGGGATCTTTGTCAAAGATTTTCCACTGCTCAATCTCTGGGACGACTGGAATGGCGCGATCTTCGCGTACGGCGATTATTTTGACGCCAACCACTTCATTCCAATTTTCTTCATTACTGTTGCCTGCGGTATTCTCTCCGGCTTCCACTCCACGCAGACGGCGATCATCAGCCGCACGATGAAGAGCGAACGCCAGGGCCGCATGACCTTCTACAACATGATGATCCTCGAAGGCTTCATCGCCATGGTCTGGGCAGCTGGCGCCATGGGCGCGTACAACCTTGGCCTGCAGGAAGCGAATGCGTCGCTGGCCACCGGCACCATCGGTATCGTCTGCAAATATGTCCTCGGCAACGTCGGCGGCATCATCGCGCTGATCGGTGTCATCGTGCTGCCAATCACCTCTGGCGACACAGCGCTGCGCGCACTGCGTATGACCATCGCTGACGCCTTCCACATCGATCAGAAATCGATGAGCAAGCGTCTTACCCTTGCGGCTGTCATTTTTGCGCTCGTCGCTGTCATTCTCGTCGTCGCCAAGAGCAATCCAGACGGCTTCAACATTCTCTGGCGCTACTTCGCATGGTCCAACCAGACGCTGTCGCTCTTTGCATTCCTGGCGATCACCATCTGGATGTTTGAAACCGGCCGCGGCAAATATGCCTGGATGCCGCTCATCCCTGGCACCTGGTACACCTTCGTCACCGTGACCTACATCATGAACGCACAGATCGGCTTCCATGTTCCATGGGCCGGCGCCTATGCCATCGGCGTCGTTGCTGCTGCCGCTTATTGTCTCATCCTCGTTTGGTACGGCAAAAAACGCTCCGCAGCGAAAGCGAAAAAATAATTCCTGATAAAAACTCCGTGGCTTCGGCTGCGGAGTTTTTTTGCGTGCTGAAAAATGCACTGAATGAAAACCGCAAATCAGACTGAATGCAAATCTGAAATTCGACTGAATGAAAAACGGAAATGTGACTGAATGAAATTGCGGAATTCGACTGAACGAAGTACAAAGGGGAAAAACCACACTTGATCGATGAAAGACCGCAGGGAAAACCTCCAGCAGCCTGCGCAGTTGTATGTGGATTGGCGAATGCTGCTTACAGGCGGCCTGGCGGCGTTTTTGTGGTGCCGCTGACCGCATTGAAAGATTGAATTTTGCACCCAGACTTGACAGGCTGCCTTTGCGGTGCTATCCTACAACTAATGACACGGTGTCAAGCGCACGACGAGGAGGAAATGATATGCCAAGAGGATCAGAAGCATTGACACAGGCACGGCGTGAGGAGATCATCAATGCCTGTGCGCAACTCTACGAAACCATGGGATTCAAGGATGTGACGATCAAGGAGATCGGCAAGATCACGAGCTTCACCCGCACATCGATCTATAATTATTTCCAGACAAAAGAAGAGATCTTTCTTGCACTCATCGGGCGCGAGTTTGATCTTTGGAGCGATGCGTTGGAGCAGGCGCTTGCCGAGGAACAGACGCTCGATCGCGCGCGCCTGGCAGAAATTCTCGCCGATACACTTTCTGCGCGTACGCTGATGCTGAAGATCCTTTCGATGAATATGTTTGAGATCGAAGAAAACAGCAGCGTGGAACAGCTCACAGCATTCAAGCGCACGTTCGGCCGTTCGTTTGCGTGCGTCGACGCGCTTTTGGCGAAAGCTGCGCCAGAGCTCGACGCTGCTGCGCGCCGCGCGTTTGCGTATTCGTTCTTCCCGTTCATGTACGGCATTTATCCGTACACCGCCGTGACGGAAAAACAGCGAGCAGCGATGGATGCCATCGGTTTTGACTACAGCGTGTACACCGTTCGCACGCTGATCCAGCAAACTGCGCAGCTGCTTCTCGCTGGAACAACGCCGGAAAAATGAGAAGCTCGGCGTCGCCCGGAACGTTTTGACAGATATTTTGAGTGCTCGTAAAATAAGAGCACTTTTGCAACGAATAAGAGCACATGAAACAGCCAGCGCTTGGGATAGAGCGCTGGCTGATTTTGGTTATTTGCGAGAGAATGGGCGCTGAAAAATCGCTGCGAAAGATCAGCGGCTGCCCAGCGTAAAAAGCGTGATTTTTTGTCGCCAGAATATATGAGAAGCATTGTCACACATTTGAAAATGGCTTATACTATAGGGATGGAAACAAATACGAACGATCATACAGGACAGGGGTGAACGACATGGCAGATTTTGAATTGGTGGCGCCATTTCAGCCGACGGGCGACCAGCCGGAGGCGATCGAGGCGCTTTTTGAAGGATTGAATCTGGGCTACCATCGGCAGACGCTCTTGGGCGTGACAGGCAGCGGCAAAACGTTCACGATGGCGAATCTGATCGCCAAGGCGAATCGGCCGGCGCTGATCTTTGAGCCGAACAAAACGCTGGCGGCACAGCTTTACAGTGAGTTCAAGGCGTTTTTTCCGAACAACGCTGTGGAATATTTTGTCAGCTATTACGATTATTACCAGCCGGAGGCTTACGTTGCCTCGACGGATACTTATATTGAAAAGGATGCGCAGATCAACGAAACGATCGAAAAATTGCGCCACTCGGCGACGGCGTCGCTTCTGGAGCGACGCGATGTCATCATCATCGCGTCGGTCAGCTGCATTTATGGCCTGGGTTCGCCGGAGTTCTACAAAAACGAGGTGCTGAACCTGCGTCCGGGCCAGGAAGTGGAGCGCGACGATGTGCTGCGCAAGCTGATCGAGATCCAGTACGAGCGCAACGACGTCGATTTTAAGCGCGGCACGTTTCGTGTGCGCGGCGACTGTGTCGAGGTTATGCCGGCGTCGTCGAGCGAGTGCGGGATCCGCATCGAATTTTTCGGCGACGAGGTAGATCGCATCGCAGAATTTGATTATCTCACTGGCAAGATCATCGGCGATCGCTCGCATGTGGCGATCTATCCGAACACCCACTATGTCACCGATCCGGAATATCTTGACACGGCGATCGCCAACATCGAGCAGGAGCTGGAAGAACGACTGGCCGAATTCAAGGCGGAGGGTAAGCTTTTGGAAGCGCAGCGTCTGGAGCAGCGCACGCGCTACGATCTGGAAATGCTGCGCGAGGTGGGCTATTGTTCCGGCGTCGAAAACTACGCGCGTCCGCTGTCCGGCCGTGCACCAGGCAGCACGCCGGACACGCTCCTGGATTTCTTCCCGTCGGATTTCATCACCTTCATCGACGAGAGCCACGTGGCGGTGCCACAGATCGGCGGTATGTTCGCCGGCGACCGCTCGCGCAAGGAAAATCTCGTTGAACATGGTTTTCGTCTGCCGTCGGCGCTGGACAACCGTCCGCTCCACTTTGAAGAATTTGAGGAGAAGGTGCACCAGACGATCTATGTGTCGGCAACGCCAGGCGATTATGAGCTCCAGCACAGCCAGCAGGTTGTGGAGCAGATCATCCGCCCAACGGGGCTTTTGGATCCGACCATCGAGATCCATCCGATCGCTGGGCAGATCGACGATCTCATCGATCGCGTGCGTGGGCGCATTGTGCGCGACGAGCGTGTGCTCGTGACAACGCTGACCAAGCGCATGGCGGAGGACCTCACAGATTATCTGGTGAACGCAGGCATCGCTGCGCGCTATCTGCATTCTGAGATCAAGGCGCTGGCCACCGGCAATCCGTTAATTATCGAGAAGTGCAACCTGGATATGGAGGTGGCGCGGCTGAATATGCTGAAAGCCAGCCACTTGAACCAGGTATATGCCCTGGAGGAGCTGGTGTACCGCAAGTACCCGGAGGAGATCACCCGGCTTACGGAACGGATTGCGGGTTATGAGCA
>OLPR01003712.1_pt1 | contig 9933 bp, 7 predicted proteins | sample 1672761 | NCBI WGS metagenome assembly OLPR01 (sample SAMEA3136721, study PRJEB25190) | human gut metagenome | biome: human gut; feature: human-associated habitat; material: faeces | place: Austria | collected 2013
TTCAGATCGATTACGCATATCTGGAAACCCTGTGGAGCGTACAAGATAACTTTGTTAATTTCCATGAACAGAATATTGTGGATATCAGCGGGATTTCTCAAGGATTGTTGGATGGTGTCACCGCACCTAATGGCGCGCTAATTGGACTGCCGACGGGATTAAACTTCTCTATTGTATATGTGAATAAAACGTTGGCCGATGCAGCCGGGATTGAACTCGGACATTGGACATGGGATGATCTGTTTGCGAACGCAAAGAAACTGAGGGAGTATAATCCCAATGCCTATCTGGCCATGTCGGGAACAAACCCCAATCGTCATTTTTTTGAGCCGTATCTGTTAAACATGAGTGGGCAAAAATTGGTAAAAGATGATTATACCCTGGGCTTTACTGAAGATCAAGTAGCAGAGACTTTTCGCTTCATGCTGCGCTGCTATGAGGAGGGCGTTCTTTACCCTCTGGAAGACGAAGCAGTAGGAACATATGGAAACTATCAAGCATATGACTGGCTTAATGGAAATATTCTGTGCCTGCCGGACTATTCCAGTGGTGAAGCAGCTGCGAAAGGCTCCATGGAAAATGTGGTGGCCATGCCTTTCTGGGGAGACTCCGAAGCCGACAATACTGGCATCATGATGCGCCCCACGAACATGCTTGCTGTGAACGCTAATTCCCCCCATGTGAAGGAAGCGCTGGAGTTTGTCAATTACTTCTTTAACGATCCTGAGGCCATTGACATTCTGCAGCTGGTTCGGTCAATACCTGCAACGGAAGTAGCGATTGAACGTATGAATGAACAAGGCCTAATCGATTCCGATACCATGGAAGCTGCTCAGTGGGCTGCAGATCATAAGGGAGGTGCTGGCCAGAACATTATTTCAACCAATGAACAACTGGAGCAGATTGAAGGCGATTTTATTAGTGCCGTTTACTATGGAGACTATACGCCTGAAGAAGGAGCAAAAGCGTTCATGGAAGCCATGCAAAATTGTGTGGATGAATTGAAGGCGACAGCCGCGAAGGATGCACAATAAATTCCATCGCCCGGCAGCGGTTTGCTGCTGCCGGGTAATGCTCCATTTGAGAGGAGGGTGCTTGCTGTATGCGTGCCGTTCCATTGCGAAAAGGATTTAACCGCCGCTATGTAGGTCTTGCTTATATTGCACCATGGTTTTTGGGACTGATAATTTTTCAGGCGTATCCCTTTCTATATTCATTGGTTTTATCGTTTACAAATAAAACATTGTCGAACAATACTAGCTTTATTGGCTTGGATAATTACATTCGTCTGTTCACCCGTGACAGGGATTTTTATAAAGTTTGTGAAGTAACTTTTAAGTATGTTCTTTTCGCTGTGCCGGGGCGTGTACTGTTTGCGCTGATGATTGCATTACTAATGAATACCAACCATCGGGGAATACACTTGTTTAGAACATTGTATTATTTACCATCCATTTTTGGAGGAAGCGTTGCTATTGCGGTTGTTTGGAAATTGATGTTTCAAAATAATGGCGTTGTAAATGCCATGCTAGGTACGCTTGGCATTGCTCCCATCAAATGGCTTGGACATCCTAAGGTTGCGTTAACCACCATTACAATTATACCCATATGGCAGTTTGGATCGTCCATGGTGTTGTTTTTGGCAGCACTAAAGAACGTACCCAACGAACTCTATGAAGCAAGCCGTATTGATGGCTGCCGCCCTGTTGGCATGTTTTTCCGCATTACGCTGCCTATGATCTCTCCCATTTTACTGTTTAACTTGATGATGCAGATGATTTCGTGTTTCCAGGAATTTTCCATTGCTTTTGTAATGACAGGAGGAGGGCCTAACCGCGCTACGTACTTATATGGAATCAAATTGTACAATGAAGCCTTTACAAATTTCAATATGGGTTACGCCAGCGCCCTGAGCTGGATCATGTTTCTTGCGATCATGGCTTGCACATTGCTGATTCAAATTAGCTCCCGCTATTGGGTATTTTATGGAGACGGGGGGAAATAATATGCGATCCAGAAGAAAACTGTATCGGGCTGGTCAAATTTCCCTGTATTATTGTGTCTTGGTATTGTTGGGTATGGTTATGGTTTTCCCGCTGGTTTACATGCTAATGGCGTCTTTTAAAACCAATACTGAAATATTTGGTGAGCCGCTCAAACTGTTACCGGATAAGTTTGATTTCTCCGGATATATCAATGGGTGGCAAGGAGTAGGCGATTATACTTTTGGAACATATATGTTAAATTCCTTTTTAATTACATTACCATCTACACTATTAACCATAGCTTCCAGTATCCTGGTGGCTTATGGCTTTGCACGTTTTGATTTTCCATGTAAAAAAATGCTGTTTAGCATTATGTATGGCCTTATGCTATTGCCAGGATCAGTGTTGATCATTCCACGGTATTTGGTGTTTGCACGCCTGAATTGGGTAAATACCTATCTGCCTTTCTGGGTACCGGCTGCCTTGGCCACTTCGTCCTTCTTTATCTATATGTTTATCCAATTCTTTCGGGGCCTCCCTTTGGAATTAGATGAAGCAGCCATGATAGATGGCTGTTCCTCCTTTGGAATCTTACGGTATATTCTATTTCCTCTTTGCACACCGCCTATTATATCAGCTGCAATTTTTTCCTTCATATGGACTTGGAATGATTTTATGGCGCAATTTATCTATATTTCTTCGGTCTCCAAGTACACAGCAGCGTTGGGTTTGCGCATGAGTATCGAAGGCACGGCGAATATCAACTGGGCAAATGTGCTAGCTATGTCTATCGTATCCATCATTCCCAGTATGCTGATTTATCTATTTCTACAGAAGTATTTTGTAGAGGGAATTGCCACAAGTGGGCTAAAAGGCTAATGATACGTATAAAAGGAGAAACGAACATGACATTTATTGAGGAGCAATGGAACAAGATCCTGGCGGAACATCGCATTGAAAAAGTGACGTTTCACCGATTCCGTGCACGCTATCCGCGCCTGCATGGGAAGAACGCACGACTAAGCTACCATGGATTCGGCGGAGAAGTCACGGTGGCGGTGCTACGGACACAGCTGGGGGCAAGCGGATGGGCGCAGCTGAGCGATCCGCTGGATAGAGCAAAGGCCGCGTTGCCTTTGCTGGAGAATAAACCTATACATGAGATTTTCCGTACGGAAACGGGCATTCTTGATCCGCGCTTGCATGCTTTTGACCTACCTTTGCATGACTTGGCTGGCCAGATCCTGGGAATACCTGTATGCCGCATGCTAAATCCGAACGCGGAAATGAACGCGCATGTATATGATGGCGCTATATATATGAATGACATTGTTCCGGAGGATAGGCCGGCCGGCACGGAACGCGTGGTTCAGGACAGCATAGATGACTGGAATCTAGGACACCGTATTTTAAAGGTGAAAATCGGGCGCGGAAGCATCTGGATGGGACATGATGCTGGCATGAAGCGGGACATCGAAATTGTCCGAGGTATTCATCAGGCGTTGCCTGCTGCGCAACTGATGGTGGATGCTAACGACGGATATTCTGTGCAAGACGCCATTGATTTTATGGAAGGTATTGGAGGCGTACGATTGTATTGGTTTGAAGAACCCTTCCGAGAGTCAGAAGATAATAACCGTCAGCTGCGTGATTATTTGTGCAAGTATCGTCCACAAACCCTAATCGCAGACGGTGAGTCCATGACGGACATTGATTTACTCTTCGACTTGGCTGGAAAAGGACTGCTGGATGTTTGGCAGCCGGATGTTTGTGGATACGGTTTCACACTGTGGAGGCAATTAATGAAGTCTTTGTCAGAGCATGGCTATCTTGCTTCTCCGCATGCCTGGGGAAATGTAGTCAAGACACATTATTGTGCGCATTTGGCTGCGGCCTATCCCCATCATATTCCGTGCATAGAAGCAGTTCTCGGGGAATCTGAGGGCGTAGACTATAGTGGATACATCCTACAGGATGGGATATTGACCATTCCCAATCGCCCTGGATTTGGCATGGATCTTTATTGGGCACCCGAAGTGTAACTGTGTCAGGTATCAAGCTGAACGCTCGTGGCACTGCAAAAGACAAGATATGTGGATGATACTTTGCCTACGCAAGGAAAATAGATCTTGCATTCTTAGATAATGTCGACAATAGTCAAATCAACGTACTTACCCAGAGAACAATGCATCGAATTTGCACTGCTGCGACGAATGAAGAGGTGAGTTTTGCGTACCGCGTCGCGATACCGCGCCAGCGTTTCAGGTGGAGAAACGCATTTTCTACGAGATGGCGAAGTTTATAGAGATACCGGTCGTAATCACGCTGCTCTTTTCGGTTCTTTCGAGGAGGAATCACTACGTTCGTCCCCGCCCTCAACGCTTTTTCGATGACCCTGCGACTGTCATAGCCTCGATCTGCCAGCAAATACTCGGCCGAAACTCCGTCGATCAGGGCACAAGCCTGTGTACAATCAGCAATGGTACCTGCTGTGACAAAAAATCGGATCGGCATACCATGCGCATCCACGGCCAAATGTATTTTGGTGTTGAGCCCCCTTTTGTGCGTGCCATGTCCTGATTTCCACCAGGCGCGCCGCTCGCGTGGGGATGTACTTTGATATGACTGGCATCGATCATCAGCCACTCGAAATCAGGCTCCTGTATCACCGCTTCCAGCATTTTTTCCCAGATGCCCTTGTCTCTCCAGCGACAGAAACGCCGCTGGACAGTATTCCACTTACCATATTCCGGCGGCAGGTCTCTCCATGGTGCTCCCGTTCTCAAAATCCAGAACACGCCATTCAGAAATTGACGGGTATCCTTTGCGTTCCCTCCCCACGTTCCCTTGTTTCCTATTGTGTACGGCTTGAGAATTTCCCACATCGCATCGGACATATCGTGCCGTCGATAGCTGTTCTCCATGAAGAAACACCCCTGTGCGTTTTTCTTCATTATACCACAAAACGACACTTTTGTCGACAGTGTCTAGTATGCCGCAAACAGGAGGGGTTTGCAAAGTGATGATCGGATGCACCAGAGAACGAAAGAACCACGAATACCGGGTCGGGCTTACGCCCGGAAATGTACGGGCCTATATCCAGGCGGGACACACCGTGCTGATGGAACGGGGCGCAGGCGTGGACAGCGGATTTACCGACGAGGAGTATGCGGCGCAGGGGGCTGAAATAATACCGAGCGCCGAGGAAATCTGCCAGCGCTGTGAAATGCTCGTCAAGGTGAAAGAACCGGAACCGGGCGAGTTTCCTCTGCTCAAAAAAGGCATGATTCTCTACACTTACCTACATCTGGCGGCATTCCCGGAACTGGCGCAATACCTGTTGGAAAACGAGGTTTCCGCCGTAGCCTATGAAACCGTCCGGGATTCGGCAGGCAGTCTGCCCTGTCTGCGGCCGATGAGTGAAATCGCCGGACGGCTGAGCGTGCAGGAGGGCGCGAAATATCTGGAATACGCCTACGGCGGGCACGGCATCCTGCTGGGGGGCGTGCCGGGCGTAGAACGCGGTAAAGTGGTCATTATCGGCGGCGGTATCGCCGGAACCTATGCGGCCAAGGCCGCCGTGGGCATGGGCGCGGAGGTGACGGTGATTGACAACAATCTCAATCGGCTGGTGTATCTGGACGATATCTTCGGCGCGTCCATCACCACGCTGTATTCCACCGAAACGAATATCGCCAGAGCCGTCTCGCAGGCCGATCTGGTGATCGGCACGGTGCTCATTCCCGGCGCGACCGCGCCCAAGCTCATTCGCCGCGAGTACCTTTCCATGATGAAAAGAGGCGCGGTGATCGTGGACGTGGCCATCGATCAGGGCGGCTGCTGTGAAACCTCCCACGTGACCTTCCACGACGATCCCGTGTTCGTTGAAGAGGGCGTGGTGCATTACTGCGTGGGCAATATGCCGGGCGCGGTGCCCCGTACCAGCACCATTGCGCTGACGAACGCCACGCTTCGCTACGGGCTTGCCATCGCGAAGCACGGCCTGGAGGATGCCTGCCGCCGGGACGCCGGTCTTGCCATGGGGGTCAATACCTGTCAGGGCAGATGTACAAATCAAAACGTCGCCGAGAGTCTCGGAGTGACGTACTCGGCGATGTTCTGAGCGAACGCTTCAGGGAGTATACGCTTGTATACTCCCTGAAAATCTGCCTGTTTACCAAATATTAGTGTGCGGCGCTTTGGGCAACCCTCGCCTGTAAATCTTCTTCCGTTTCATTTTCGCGCAGCGCGCGAAAAAACACCATCAGCCTTCCGTCCGGATCAGCATAGCTGCATGTGACCAATACAAGGATTCTGTCTTGCGGCCTTACCTCCACTGGAATATTTAGCAGCGAGCGCTCCTGGATTTCTTCCAGAAACGCCTGAATTTTGGAGACGTTGCCGCTTCTGCAGGTGTCAAAGCGCCGCAGGAAAAAATAATTGTGGTCGCCCGGAAGCATGGAAGCGTCAAATACCGAAAAAACCACATAGTTTCTCGCGGCGTCATCCTGAAGCGTATCCCATTGGATGACAGCGTTTTCCTGCATATGCCGAAGTTCTTGATACTGGGAAAGCTTTCCGAACATACCGCCGTTTTTTCTGTTATGACCATACAGGATCACATAGGAATCTGTGCCCCAATCCGCATTTTCTACATCGGCAAAGACGGCCCCCTCTTTGCTTTTTGCCTGCCTGAAGTTATGGTTCAGATAGTACTCGTTATCCCGATATACCACCGGCTCATCGACCAGATTACCAACCTTGAGCCAGCCGATCAGATCGTTGTTGGTTTCCCAAAGGTCTTTGAAACGATCTGGGAGTTCGCCTGTCTGTGCATCGAAAACCGTTTCGGCTTTTGCACCGGCAATCAGTGAAAAATAGGGGCGAGTTGCCTCCTCGTCATGGTACAGATTGCGTAATTGATCCATCGTGATTTCTTCCTGCCATTGCATAACGGCCAAAATCACCAACAGAATCACCATCACCAGACAAGCAATGATACCGAGAATATGCAGGGTTTTGTCTTTCTTCATTGGCCTGATCCCTCCTGTCTGGCAAGTTCGTTCCTTATCGAAAAAACGCGGAACGTTTTACTACTGGCAGGAGTGCAAGCGGCAGGACTGAAGCTAAGATTTTCAAGTCCCGAAACACACCGGCTCCGTTGTTGTTCATGCTGGAAAAAGGAAGTATGAACAAGATTTGCGGGATGAGAACGTACGCATATCAACATCGTCGAGAACTCGATAAGCGCAGCGAAACCGGCAATTCGGAAAAGGCTAAGGCCGGATGAACGCGGTATGCAGGCCTTTCGGCTAATTCAAGTTTATCATTTTTTCCAAAAACGTCAATCCTGTGTTTGCGGAGTAACAGGCGACAACGTCGCGCAAATGGTTTGTTTTGCCAACGCTGTACAAGAAATCAGGCAGGGGATTTCGCGGCGGAAGCACAGGATAAAGGCCGTCACCCTTCTTCCTCGGCCACCTGTTCCGCGCATTTTCGCGCACTGGCGTACAGGAAATATTTCACCGGCACGCCGGTTTTCCGCACCTCGTCAATCACCGCGTAATATTGCCTATGAGACAACGCGTTGCTCTGAATCCAGACCCCGTCGGCGTTTCGGATGACGCTCCTGTCAATGATCGCCTGCTCCTTATCCATGTAGCGGATATCGCCGGTCAAATACCCCTTCATCGCTTTCCGCCATGTCTCGTGCCCGCCGTAAATGACGAGCCTACGCTTTACTTCATAAGGGAATGAAACAGAAACCGCGTCGCCGGAAGCGTCCGCGTTTTCCCGCAGGAAGAGCATCTCCCGCAGTGCGGCCAGTTCCCGGCGATCCTCCTTCGCCTGCATCCGTTCCTGTGCCAGCGCCTGTTCCGCTTTTCTCGCACGGCGTTCCTGCGCATGGGCCTCGTCCATCGTTTTCTTCAGCCGCTCCCGAAGAACGTTCACCTGCTCCCGCAAAGCGCCTGCATCCTCAGCCGGTTCAGAATGGGGCGGCAGCGCCAGCCGATCCGTTCGGTACTGTGCCTCGTACATCAGCGTCATCAGTTCGGTCATCCCCACCGCATTTTTCCCGCGAATGCCGTACCCGCGAAGGATTCCGCTGGCGTCGTCGAACATGTCCATCCGGCGCGGAAGAATGGTGCCTGTGGTTTCATAAAGGATCTGCGCAAGGCTGCGCCGTTCGTCGTTCCCCTGCCCATAGTCCGGCGCATACCAGTCGGGGTGCGCCAGCGGTTTCGGCGGGTCTCTGAATGCCAGATTTTCCTCGTCGTATCTGCGGGCGCCCCAGGGAAGACGGCTTGCTATGTCCCTCGCTACGCCGCACATCGCGCCCGTGAGCCAAGGCAGATACAGATCCTGCTCAACGGAAGCTTTTTCATCGCCGTCGTACAGCTGCCGGATCACCGTGGGGCTGCATAAAAGAAGGACGCCTGCGCAGAGCTCATATGGATCGTCGATCTTAAGCGAAGGGGTGGGCAGATCAACCCCTTCAAAATGGGCGCGGTAAGCGTTCGCAAAGGTAAACCCGCAATGGACATAATCGAAAAGAAGGCGAATCAGGCGCATGCGCGCTTCATGGGCTTCTTCCTCAAGCTTCCCCGCCTGATCGCTGAGAGAGTCCAGAAGGCGAGCCTGCCGTGCGATCTTTTCCGCCGGATCGCCGGGCGGAAACAGCGAAAGACCTCCCGGCGCCGCAGCTATGAGCGGCGGTATATCCTTCACAGACTGGAGCATTTTCAGCGCCGGATTTTCCGCCAGAACCGGATTCGCAGAGTAGGGCTTCAGAACGGCGTGCTGTGTATGTGTCCGCTCCCCCTTGACGAAAGCGTTTAGCATATCGCACATCGGTTCCACCTGTGCATTATAACGGTCAATTGCCGCATTCAGCGCCGTAACGGCTTTTGTATATTTTTCGGCAAGGACATATTCCGCCCGAAAGAAATCATCTATCGACTTCCAGAAGAGGGTGCGGACGGCGGCGACGGCGTCTCGCAGTTCCTCCGGATCCATCATCTCCACCAGCTGCGCAAAAGCGTCACCGGCGGCGCCCGGATTTGTGTTCACGTCCAGAATGCTTCTGTCGCCCGCATACCGATTCTTCAATATGTAAACAACGGCTTGCACGGCTTCGCCGGAATGGTTCAAATCAAAGAAGGGCGGCAGCGACGGATCCTCGCCGCTCTCTGTTTCGCTCAGCAGCTTTTGCAGATCAAAGGGGGCTTCCGCATGATCCAGCATCCACAGCGCCGCGCCGGAAAGAATGGAGGCGTCCTCGTCGATATCCTCCAGGGTATGGATGAAAAACAGGTTGAGATCCGCCCACAGCTCCGCCGTCGGGAAAAGACGGGAGGTCTTTTCGGTCAGACTGTACCGGTCGATCACGGTATGAAAGGTGTTCCGAACAGCCGCTTCTCTGCGCTTGCCGTAGGCGCCGTCTATGAAATATGCTGTGTTTCTGCGCTGCTTTGCTGCATGCTTTGCAGTTTTTCTTGCGTCAGAAAGGATTGCGTCGAGGTCTCTTTGCGTATCTTCGGCGGCCGCCCTTGTGTAGCGGTTCAGCTTTGCCGGCATGGGCGGGGTGGGCATACGTTTTTGTTTGGGCATGCTGTCTGGCCTCCTTCGTGTCCCAGCTTTCATCTCATGCGAAGCCGGCGGGGTGTCAAAGCTGAAAAGGCATACAGCGCAGCCGGTGCCGGCGGTAGCAACCTGTCATATCTCCGCATCGTCATCGCTGCAGTCCATTTCTTCCTCCGTTATCCGGGTGGCAGCTGCATAATACGCTTCCATCTGTGCGTTCATCAGCCCCGGGTCTTCTATTTCGCCGATGGAAAAACAGTCCTTCTCGCCAAAAGACATGCTCCATATCATGTTGACGATTTCATACAGCGCTTCTCCCATTTCCCGTTTTCTGGGAGCTACCGATATCCTGATAGACGACGCC